>Ga0134123_10000672_pt1 | contig 22582 bp, 18 predicted proteins | sample KB303_FD_96460 | JGI IMG/M metagenome (GOLD analysis project Ga0134123, IMG submission 96460) | Terrestrial soil microbial communities without Nitrogen fertilizer from Kellogg Biological Station, Michigan, USA - KB3-0-3 | ecosystem: Environmental > Terrestrial > Soil > Unclassified ...
CTGGCAGTCGCGCGGCCTCAACCACCTCGCCGACGATCAGAACGACGACAACGACGACGAAGACTTCGTGAAGATCACGAAGATCATCAACGGCGGCACCGCGGGCCTGAAATCGCGCCAGCAATACTGGGCGCGCGCCCGGATGGTACTCGGCATCCCCGCCGGCGCGATCGTCTAGCGAGCCCATGAGCAGACGAGACGGTGAAGCACTTCAAGACACACGGCCCTTCGCCTACGGCGTTACGGTCGTCGCATCAGCGCTCGCTGCCGGAGGTCTGGCCGCGCTGGAAATCCGGAGTCTCGAGTACGGGTGGGTGTTGTTTCTGGTCGTGCCCTATTTCATTGGGTTCTTCGCGTCCGCGGTCCTGCGCTTCTGGGGACCGAAACCGGCCAGGACGTCCTATTGGCTCGCAGGATCCTCCGCCGCTGTTCTCGCGCTCGGATTCCTGATCTTCGGAATAGAGGGGCTGGTCTGCATCGCGATGGCCGCCCCGATCGCCGTGCCTCTTGTTTTTCTTGGGGCATTCTGCGGCTACGTCCTGCTCCATGAACGCGCGCTTCTGAGCGCCGCTGGCGGAACGGCGCTGGTGCTGCTCCTCGCAGCGGCGACCTCAGGCCTCGAGCGAACGTTTCCGCTCGCGGTCCCGACGTTCACCGTCACCGATTCGATCACCGTGGCCGCTCCACCAGATGTCGTATGGCAGTCGCTGATCTCCATGGGGTCGCTCGGCCAGCCCAACGACTGGATATTCCGTGCCGGCGTCGCGTGTCCGCAGCGCGTGGATATCTACGGGCGAGGTGAAGGCGCAATGCGGGTCTGCACGCTCTCCACGGGACTGCTCAATGAAAAGATCACGACGTGGGAACCCGGACAGCGTATGCGATGGGTGTCGCTCACGACGCCTGCGCCGCTGAAGGAGCTCAATCCGTTTCGTGAGGCGGCTCCTCCACACCTTCACGGCTTCTATCGATCGGTCGGTGGAGAGTTCGAACTCACACCCGCCGGGAACGGCGCAACGCGAGTGATTCGGCGTTCTTCGTATCAACATCACATGTACCCGGCCTGGTATTGGAGGATCTGGTGCGACTACGTCGCGAGCCGTGGACATATCTACGTGCTCGGGGTCCTGAAAGAGTCAGCGGAGAGGCACCGAGGGCCCGCCAATCTCCAGGCGCGTCGATAGGAATCTGCCGTGCTGTTCATGGTCATCGAGCGATTCAAGTTCGGCAAGGCGCCGGAGATCTACCGCCGCTTTCGCGAGCGCGGACGCATGGCGCCAGACGACGTGACGTACGTGGCGAGCTGGGTCGATCTGAACTTCGAGACGTGCTACCAGGTCATGGAGGCGGAGAACGAGAGCCGCCTGCGGGAGTGGACGACGCACTGGGAGGATCTGACGGACTTCGAGATCATCCCGGTGCGAACGTCGGCAGAAGCCGCGGCGATCATGAAGTCCGCCTAAAGGCGGACACCACCGGACACAGGTCCGCCTGAAGGCGGACACCTACGTACGCAGCGGACGACGCGGATGCCGAGCGCGGCGGCGAGGCTGGGCGCGGGCGGACGTCGCGACGCGCCGATGACGGGATCCCACGCATGTCGGGTGCAGCGAGGCTTGCGCGACGACTTCCCTGCCCGTGATCCGTGCCGTCCGAATCAGCAACGTCGGTGCATGCCACGGGTCGGCGGTCGATCGGATGACGTACTAGTCGTCGCGCGTATCGTGAGGGCATCGAGCGGAGACCGACTGCCGGCGCGTGCGCGATGGGAGCCCGCGCCCAGCCTCGCCGACCCGCGTACACGGTCCGCAACGACGAAGCTAGACGTCCAGGATCTGGATGTCGGTTTCGATCGCCTCGATCGGGTTGCGGCCGGGAGTAGGACGGTATTCGTGCGCGATGTAGCCGGTGAAGCCGGTGTCGACGATCGTCTGGGCGATGAAGCGGTAGTTGAGCTCCTGCGTGCCGTCGATTTCGTGGCGGCCGGGGACGCCGGCGCAGTGGAAGTGGTGAATCCACTTGATGTTGTCCTTGATTGTCGCCGCGACGTTCCCTTCCATGATCTGCGCGTGGTAGATGTCGTACACCATCTTCACGCCGGGTGAGTTGACGCGCCGGCACATCTCGAGACCCCACGAGGGCCGATCGCACAGCTGATCGGGCCGGCCAAGCACGTTGTCGGGATAGCGGCTGTTGGCGTTCTCCATGCAGAGCGCGACGCCCTTGTCTTCGAGCATCGCCTTCACGCGGTTCATGAACTCCACCGTCAGATCCATGCCCTGCTCGAACGTCAGCGTCTTCCTCTGTCCCGCGAACGTGATGATGCCCTTGCAGCCGCCGGCCACGCACTGATCGACTTCCTCGCGCAGCTTCTTCTCGATCTCCGGCCACTGCTCCTTGTGCACCAGTCCGTCGGTCAGGCTCGCGAACGACATCCCCCCGAGCGTCGGCACCAGCCCGTACTTCTTCATCGTCGGCCAGTCGTTCGGCCCGATCAGATCGAAGCCGGAGGCGCCGAGGCGCGCCGCCTCTTTGCACTGCTCGTCGAACGTCGTCAGCCCCGGCGTGTTCTGGCCGAACACGGTGCGGAAGAGCGCCTGCTTCAGGCGGCCCTTGCGCTTCACGGGTGCTGGCGACGGAGCCTGGCCGAGCGCAGCGGCGGGTGAAATCGCGGCAGCGGCAACAACGGCGGCGGACGAGGAGAGAAATTCTCTGCGTTTCATGCGGCGCATTCTATACTCCCGACCACGGGAATGCAGGATTTCAGGATGACAGGACGGCAGGATTGGTCGAGGCGGCAATTCCTCGCGGTCGGGACGGCCGTCGCGGCATCAGCCATTGCCTCCGCGCAGGGACGCCGTCCAATTCTGGTCAAGGGCGGCTGTGTCCTTTCGCTCGATCCGCGCGTCGGCGATTTCGACGCCGCCGACGTCCTCATCGACGGCGAGAAGATCGCCGCCGTCGGGCCGAACCTCAGCGCCGCGAACGCCGAGGTGATCGACGCGAGCCGCGCGATCGTGATGCCGGGACTCATCGACACGCACCGGCACATGTGGGAAGGCCCGCTTCGCAACATCCTCCCCAACGGCCTGCTCAGCGACTACACGCGCGACATCACCGGCGCGGCGCGCGCGATCTACCGTCCCGAGGACGCGCACACCGGCGATCTGGTCAGCGCGCTCGGCGCGATCAACGCCGGCGTGACGACGGTGCTCGACTGGTCGCATATCGGCAACAGCCCCGAACACACGGACGCCGCGATCGCCGGGCTGAAGGAATCCGGCATCCGCTCGGTCTACGCCTTCGGGGGCGGGGCGCAGGGCCCGGGAAATCAGTTCCCGCAGGACATCCGCCGGCTGCGCCGGCAGTATTTCTCGTCGTCCGATCAACTGCTCACGCTTGCGATGGCCACGGCCCCGGACGCCGCGTCGTGGGCGATCGCCCGCGAAGTCGGCGCGCCGATCACGCTGCACGTGAACGGCGCCGGAGCGCTTCTGCCGGTGGCCTCGGCGATGAAAGCGGACTGCACGTACATCCACTGCAACAACCTGACGGAAGAAGAATGGCGGCTCATTGCGTCCACCGGCGGACACGTGTCGATCGCCGGACCGATCGAAATGGAGATGGGCCACGGCGTTCCACCGTTCCAGCAGGCGATCGCGCACGGCATCCGGCCGAGTCTGAGCGTCGACGTCGAAACGGAAATGCCCGGCGATCTGTTCACGCAGATGCGGACGGCGTTCACGCTGCAGCGGATGCAGGTGCTCGCGCGCGAGCGCGCCGGCGAGAAAAACCTTCCGAAGCTGCTCACGGTCAAAGAGGTCGTCGAGTTCGCGACCATCGACGGCGCGAAAGCCAACGCGCTCGACAGCAGAGTCGGCACGCTGACGCCCGGCAAGCAGGCCGACCTCATCCTGCTCCGCCACGACCGCATCAACACGCTGCCGCTCAACAACGCTTACGGCGCCGTGGTCGTCAACGTCGACACGAGCAACGTGGACACGGTGTTGATTGCGGGCAAGGTGATGAAGCGGAACGGACAGCTCGTCGGCGTGGACGTCGCGCGCGTCCAGCGGATGGCGGAAGCCTCCCGCGACTATCTCATTTCGACCCTGGGCTGGCCGAAGTCACGCGTCTCGCGCTGAGGATATTCGGGATCGCGTAGTTGCCTTCGTGGCACGCGAACTCGAGGACGGCCTCGCCGTCGTTGCGCGTCAGCGGCATCGAGAACGTCCACGGCCGCGTCCACGTCGCGCGATCGTCCACCGTCACCGACCACTCGAGGCGATCCTTCGCCATCCGCGTGAACCGTTCGACGAGCCGCAGCGTCGCGGCGCTCGCGTTCCTGAACGTGCTCCGCTCCATGAAATTCGTCGTCTCGACGACGAGCGAGTCGCCGTCCCATCGGCCGCGCGCATCGCCCATCTCGAAACGCAGCGCGCGTGACGCGTGCGCGCGTCCGTCGAGGGGAATGATTCGCGCGTCGTGAATCAGCTCATAGCGGATGACCACGAAGCCGGGCGTCTGGATGATCTGATACGAGTTGCCGAGGATGTGCGGCATCATCGCGCCCGGCAGGCCGCGCGTGATGCAACGCTCCCACAGCGTGAAGTCGCGGACGTCGTCGAAGGGACCGTCGGTGAAGCTGCCGCGGCTGTCGCGCCGCTGGTTCAGCACGCCGCCGATGCCGGCGTCGAGCGACGGGTCCGCCGGCCCGAGCCGCCGCAGCGCTTCCGCCGTCAGCGGCGGGATCTTTCCATCCGCCGGATCGACGATGAGCCAGGGCAGGCTCCCCTTCGTCACCTCGAGCGGATCCCGAAACTGCAGCGGCCCGACGGCTTCGGGACGCGTCAGCACCTGGCGGTTCCGCGCCGCCAGCAACGCCGTCAGCTCCGCCCCGGTGACGTCGTCGCGCTTGCGGCCGGCAAATTCGTCCGGACGTTCGAGCGGCGTGCTCTGTTCGTACTTGTTCGTGTAGTTGCCCTGCAGATCCGGATCACCCCAGGAGGTCCGCGGCGCACGATATGGTGCGACCGTAACCGCCATAAGCAGGACCGACGCTGCCGCGAGCAGGGCCCCGATCATTTCGTCGCCTGCGGCGTGAGCCGCCACAGATTCCCCGTGAACCGTGTCGCTTCGTACAAAAAGCCGTGCGTGCTGATCGCGTTGCCAAGGCTCGTGCTGACGCCAGTCGTATTGTGCAGATGACGGATCACGAACGGCTTCCCGACCGTCCGTCCCGCGCGGTCGACCTTCTGCGCCCAGAGATCGCGAAATCCGTCTGTATCGAGCAGCAGGTACAGGGTCGACGAGTCCGGCGACCATCCACACGGCCGGCCGCTCATCGTCGGCTCTTCCACTTGATTCCACGACTGGCCGGGAGCCGGTCCTGACGGCGAGAGTGGCGCCACAAACGTTTTTCCACCCAGGCGCTGGAGGCGAAACGCTATTGCGTGGCCGTCGGGCGCCACCACCGGCCTGTCAACGATCTCCTGCGGCGTCGCGATCGGCGCCGTGATCACCATCTGCACGGCGCCGGTGTCGCCGACCAATCGCACCGACTTCCGGTCGCTCATGATCACATGCCGGCTATCGGAAGAAAATCCCCAGAGGGTGCATCGGTCGCACACAGGTCGAGGCACGCCGCCGGCAATCTCGACGACGAAGCCCTTGCCGACGTCCGGCGTTCCGCTGTCGGGAATGACGTAGGTCAGCCGGGATCCGTCCGGCGACACTGTGGCGTTCACGAGCGCCTGTGTCGTCACCGGGAGGATCAGCCGCACTTCTCCGCTCGTCAGGTTCTTGCTCCAGATTTCTCTGCGACCTCCAATGACACGCTCGAACACGACTAGTGAGCCATCGTCGCTGACGCTGGCGCGCCATCCGACGTTGTTGCTGTCCTGGAACACCGGCGTGGCGCGTTCGGCACCGTCGCTGAGTGGCAGTTGCTCGATGGTGCGGAGCTGCGTGAACGACGACAGGACCAGGTCGTCCCCGCGCGAGCCTGCGGGTGTACCGAAATTACCGACGCCGGACACGACGACTACAGGCTCGCCCGTGAGGCGGCCGGTCGACAACGACAGCGGCAGACGGAGAATCTGCGCTCCCGCCGCGACCAGCAGACCGGCTGAGGTCCAGTGGCCGGGCCAGACCGTGTTCTGGCGGCTCGCCGACGACCGAAGGTCTTGCCAGTTCATGATCCCGGTTGCTGCCGGCGGGCTTCCATCCGCGGGCGCCAGCCACCAGTCGAACTGCTCCCGATGGTTTCGAACGGGAGTGGCCATGACGAGCAGCGACCGTCCATCCGGCGACCAGACGGGCGCGGTCGCGACAGGAAATCCCGTCAGCAATCTGGTCGGAGCGCCGCCGGCGAGCGACACGATGAATACCGCCATCGGGCGATTCCAGATTTCGCCGCGAGCGACGCCGCTCCAATATGCGATGCGGGTGCCGTCCGGTGAGAAGCGCGGGTCGTGGCCATCCCTGGCGATGAGACGCGCGGGACCGCCCAGCGCCGGCACGACATAGATGCCGCCGCCGTCGCGCTCGGACCGGAACACGATCTGATTCCCGTCAGGAGAGAAATCGGGGTGCGAGTCATCGGCGGCGTCGTCGGTCAGCCGCAGCGGTGCAACGCCCGTCGTCTGCTGAACCCAGATGTCCAGATCGCCTCGGCCGGAGCGGTCCGATGCGTACGCGAGGAGCCGGCCGTCGGGTGAGAGCGCGGGCTGACCGGTAAAGCCTGGATCGTTGGTGAGCGGGTCGACGGCGAACACCGGCGCGCCGACCGCGACAGGCTTCGGCCTCAGAAACCAGCCACCTGCCCCGGTGACTGCAGCGGCGACGATGACCGCCGCGACCCACCGCCACGCGGGCTCCGATGGCTGGAGCCGCCTCAACTGCGGACCGGCGCCGTGCACCGCTTCCAGGTCCGCACGCACATCGCCGATGTCGCGCATGCGGCGCTTCGGATCTTTCTCGAGGCAGCGCACAAGCAGGCGACGGACACCGGCGGGCGTCGAGGCCGCCAACCGCGTCCAGTCCGGCTCATGCTCGAGAATGGCGACGATGGTGTGCGACAGCGTGTCGCCGCTGAACGCCTGCCGGCCGGTCAGCATTTCGTAGAGCACGCAGCCGAACGCCCAGATGTCCGCGCGCTTGTCGACGACCCTGCCGCGCGCCTGCTCCGGGCTCATGTACGCCGCGGTCCCGAGCAGCACGCCCTCGCGCGTGCCGCCGACCGTCACCGTCGGCGAATGCGTGAGATCGGCCTCGGCGTCGTCGCCGGCAATCGCTTTGGCGAGGCCGAAGTCGAGCACTTTCACGACGCCGTCGCCCGTGACCTTGATGTTGGCGGGCTTGAGATCGCGATGCACGATGCCGCGCTCGTGGGCCGCGTCGAGCGCATCGGCGAGCTGGCGGGCGATCGCGAGAGCCTCACGCTCCGGCACCGGGCCGGCGGCAATCCGATCGGCCAGCGTCGGTCCGTCGACGAGTTCCAACACCAGCGCATGCGTCGCGCCGGAGTCTTCGACGCCGTAGATCGCCGCGATGTGCGGATGATTGAGCGAGGCCAGCAGCCGTGCTTCGCGCTCGAACCGCGCGGTCCGATCGGGGTCGGCGAGCCAGCGCGACGGCAGGATTTTGATCGCCACTTCGCGCCCGAGCTTCATGTCGCGGGCGCGATACACCTCGCCCATCCCGCCTTCGCCGAGCTTCGCGACCACGCGATAGGAGCCGAGCGTCGTGCCGATCATCGCGGCGGCGTCCAGTTCACGATGACGTTGTACTGGGACTGCGCCACACGGCCGCTGCCCTTGATCATGAGGAGGCGCGAGCCGTCGGACGTCACGTCGTAGTTCGGCCACACCGCGTTGCTGTGCTTGTAGGCCCGCTCGACTACGCGTCTCGGCGTGCCCACTCTCAACGGCGCCGTCGCAATCTCCACCGCGAAGACGGCCTCGCCCTGGCGGAAGAACAGCTCGCGTCCGTGACGGGGCCAGACCGGCTCGATGCCGCCGGCGGTGGACACGAGGAGCTCCTGACCGCTGCCCGACACCGGGCGCACGTAGATCTCGTTGCGTCCAGAGGCGTCCGACACATACGCGACCAGTTTTCCGTCGGGAGAGAACGCGGGCGCGCCCTCGCGATACGGTGTCTGCACCAGCGGTGTGACGGCCCCGGCGGCGTCGACGATCCAGAGATCGTTGCCGCTCGAGGTGACGCCGACGATCGCGAGTCTCGCGCCGTCGGGGGACCATGAGAAGGGGAAACTGGATCCCTGCCGTCCCTGGAGCACGACGCGATCCGGCGCGCTGCCGTCCCAGGCGCGCGTAAAGAGGTCGGCCGGCGCCGAACGGCGGCCGGCGTACGTCACCCCACGGCCGTCGGGCGTCCAGACCGGCATCAGCCCGCCGTCCGACGTGAGCCGTCCGAAGGTGTGGCGATCCAGATCGTACAGCCAGAGATCGGCGGGATTGGCCGCCGTCGCATTCGACGGCGTGACCGCCACCGCGATGCGATGTCCGTCCGGTGACAGCCGCGGCTGGTTGAAGCCCCGTCCGGATAGCCCGATCGCCCGCTCCTCGCCGTTACGATCGACCCACGCAAGTAACTCCTGATCGTCGCCAGCTCCAGCTGGCAGGTACGCGACCGTGCCTCCGGACACCGCCAGCTGGGGGGATTGCAGCGGCGTGAGATACACGCCCTGGAAGGCGATCGCCGGAGGTCCGGTCAGCTTCAGCTGTCCGACATCGAAGGGCGCCGAGTAGAACACGCTTTCGCGCTCGAACAGCAGGTGGCCGCTGGCGAGGTAGTGCGGGTTGCGGCCCGTGCTGACCAGCGTGCGCTGCCCCGTGCGTAAGGATTCGGCGAAGATCTGTTCGGAACTCTCGCGGGCTCCGAGGGGGGGCGTCGTGTACAAGAGCGTCACGCCGTCTGGCAGCAGTTCCGGAAATCGATGTTCGACCTCTCCCCCACGCAGTTTCGTGACCTGAACCGCGACGCCGCCGGTGGAGGGCACCCGCGAGATGCCGTAAGACGGTCCCGGATTGAAGTAGATGTTGCCGTCGGCGGCCCAGCTGAATCCGAGGCCCACAGAACCTTCCCAGAGGACCACAGGCTCTCCGCCGGCGAACAGCACCTTCTTGATCTTGCGATCGGCGGCAAACGCGACCGCTGTCCCATCCGGGGAGATCGAGGGGTGATCCGCGCCGTTGGTGCCGGGAATGAGCGTGCTGCCGAACTGCCCGACGTCACGCACGTACAGCGACGGCACGCCGTTGTGGCCGGACACGAACACAATGTGCTGCCCGTCCGGCGACACGGCGAGCCGGCTTTCGGCCGGCGGCGGAACGCCCTCTGGTGGACTGATCGAGAACCGCGTGACGGACGGCACTGCCGGCGCGACCTGCGGCGGCGCCGGTTTCAGCCGCCACACCGCCACGCCCGTCGTGACCGCAGCGACGACAATCGCGGCGATCCAGATGCCGGTCATCGACGCGGGCAATTCGCTGTGGCGCGACGGCGCCGGGGGCGCGTCCGGCGCATCGAGCTCCGCGCGGGCGTCGCCGATGTCGCGCATACGGCGCTTCAGATCTTTTTCAAGACACCGCGCGATGACGCGGCGGGCGCCTCGCGGGATCGAGGGCGGCAGCGCGTCCATGTCCGGCTCGTGCTGCAGGACGTTCGCCATGATGTCGGACGCCGTCGCGCCGGTGAACGGCGGCCGTCCCGCCAGCATCTCGTAGAGCACCGCGCCGAACGCCCAGATGTCCGTCCGCTTGTCGACCGCCTGGCCGCGCGCCTGTTCCGGGCTCATGTAGGCCGGCGTTCCACGAACAACGCCTGCCATCGACAGCACGGGCCGCGTTGCGTCGGCGTCCGCGGCCGGTCCTCCCTGCACGGCCGTCGCAAGGCCGAAGTCGAGCACCTTGACCGTCCCGTCGGCCATGACTTTGATGTTCCCCGGTTTGAGATCGCGATGGACGATGCCCTTCTCGTGCGCCGCGTCCAGCGCGTCGGCAATCTGCCTCGCAATCGCGAGCACCTGCTTCATCGCGATCGGGCCGTGCTCGAGGCACTCGGCGAGCGTCGGCCCTTCGACCAGCTCCATCACCAGCGCGAGGACGCCGGTGGAATCCTCCACGCCGAAGATCGTCGCGATATTGGGATGTTGAAGCGCGGCCAGCAGCCGCGCTTCCCGTTCGAAACGCGTGCGGCGGTCCGCGTCCTGCGCGAGCGCCGCGGGCAGTACCTTGATCGCGACGTCACGCCCGAGCTTCGTGTCGTGCGCGCGATAGACCTCGCCCATCCCGCCGCTGCCGAGCGGGCCGACGATCCGGTACGAGCCAAATTGCGCGTCGATCCCCGTCACTTGGACTTCTGCCCCGGAGCCGTCAACGTCAGCAGCCAGATGTCGGCTTCCGTCACACGGCGGGAAAAGTACATCTCGCGGCCGTCGCGTGACAACTGCGCCGGCCCGATGACATCGCTCTTCACGGTGAACACTTCGCGCCCTTTCCTCGACACCGTGTCGAGGACGAAGAAGGACTTGCCGCCGCTGACGAACAGCAGGCGCTGATTGTCCGGCAGCCAGACCGGATAGCCGCCCGAACCGGTCAGCCGATCATAGGTTCGCGTCCCGAGCGAGTACGTCACGATGCCCCGGCCGCCGAGACCTACCATCCCAGCCAGACGCGTCCCATCGCCCGACCACGTGTTGACGACGAACGGATCGTCGCTTCCGGCGAGAGTCGGCAGATTCTCCGGTGTCTGGGACTTCCACGGCCGGTTGGGATCGAAGATGTACGTGTTGTTGTCAGGATGACCGGGACCGGCGGTCATGGTGACGGCCATGCGGGATCCATCGGGCGACCACACGGGAAAGCTGGCGTCGGGCACCTCGGTGAGCTGCTGCAGTTCGCTGCCATCAACACGAATTTTCCACACCTCATACCCACCGACGCGATTCGAGAAAAACGCGAGCCATTGACCGTCGGGCGACCAGCGCGGCACGCGATCGGTAAATGCCGAGTCGGCCGTGATCTGGCGCAGCCCCGATCCGTCTCTGCGTGCCACGTACAGGTGCTCGGGCTGAGGATTCGAGTAGAACGCGACCGATTGTCCGTCGGGCGAGGGATCGGGATTCGACCACGTCCGCGATCCATTGGTCAGCCAGACAGGCTCGCCCATGACCGTGGCCGTCGCCGGATCGATCGTCAGTCGCTGGATGTTGCGCGTCCGCAAAACCGAGCTGTACGCCAGGTGGCTGCCGTCCGCCGATATCGTCAGGTGGGCCAGGAACGGCGTGGGCGTCGTCAGAGGCTCGGGCTGACCGCGGGTCTTCCCGGACGCCTCGTCGATCGGAACGCGCCAGAGGTTGCCCGGCCCGCCCCGGCCGCTCGCAAAGTACAGGTACTGCCCATCAGGGGACCACACGGGGTTCCAGTTGAAGGCACCATCCGCAGTGACAGCCTGCTCATCATGCCCGGCCGCGTCGCTGGTCCAGATATCGAGCTGTCGTGCGCCGCCGGTGACCCGCCGTGTCGTGTAGGCGATGCGGCGTCCATGCGGCGACCAGCTGGGGAGCACGGCATCGGACACGTCGAGCTTGCGCTGCGCGCCGGAGGCCACGTTGACGATCCAGAGCGCGCCGACGCCAATGGTGTTCTGCGGATCGAGCTCCGCCTTTTCCGTCGCGTAGACCAGATCCGCGCCGTCCGGCGACCATGCCGGGTTGAAGCCGGCGCGCGTGATACGTCTCAGTGACTCACCAGTACGGCCCATCACGAAGATTCCGCCGCCGTCGCGCTGCGATCTGAAGGCGATGCGTTCGCCATCCGGCGAAAATGCCGGCTGGTCGTCGTCATCGGAAGAATCGGCCGTCAGGTTGATCGGCGTCTGGCCGTTGACGCTCTGCAGAAAAATGTCGCGATTGCCTTTGCCCTCTCCCGAATAGGCCACCCACTTACCGTCCGGCGAGAGGTTCGGAAACCATTCGATGCCGGGATCCGATGTCAGCTGCGTGAACGACAGGTTCGGCGGCGCCGGCGGACGTTGACTCGACGAACGCGCGCGCCAGACAACGAACCCGGCGGCAAGGGCCACAGCGCCAATCACGGCAGCGGCGATCCACGGACGCGCCGACCACCCGCGCGCCGGCGCAGCCTCCGCCTCGGCGAGATGCGCGCGAGCCTCGCTGATGCTGCCGAGACGGCGATCGACGTCTTTTTCGAGGCACTGCTTGAGGAGCCGCCGGACGCCGGGCGGTGTGGTCGCGGGTAGCGACGCCCAGTTCGGCTCCCGCTCGAGCGTCGCCGCCATGACGTCTGCGGCCGTTGGGCCGGCGAACGGCGCCTTCCCCACCAGCATTTCGTACAGCACGCAGCCGAAGGCCCAGATGTCGGCCCGCCGATCGACGGGCTGGCCCCGCACCTGTTCCGGGCTCATGTACGTGGCGGTGCCGATGATCATTCCGGGCTGGGATACGACCGGCATGGTGCGGTTCATGCCGCTGTCGATCATGGAGCCCTGTGCCGCCTCCGCCACCACCGCGAGACCGAAGTCCAGCACCTTCACCGACCCACCAGCCGTCACTTTGATGTTCGCTGGCTTCAGATCGCGATGAACGATGCCCTTTCCGTGCGCGGCTTCGAGCGCATCGACAATCTGTGCCGCCACGTGGACCGAGTCGTGCGGCGGCAGCGGACGCCTGCCGATCCGATCCGCGAGCGTCTGGCCTTCGACGAGCTCCATGACGATCGCGCACGTGCTCGCGTCCGCCTCTGACGCGCCGATCTCCTCCACCGCGAAGATCGTCGCGATATGCGGATGATTGAGCGCCGCGAGCAGCCGTGCTTCCCGCTCGAACCGCACACGGCAATCCGGATCGTGAGACATCGCCGCCGGGAGAATCTTGATCGCCACGTCCCGGCCCAGCTTCGTGTCATGGGCGACGTAGACCTCGCCCATGGCGCCGCTGCCGAGCAGGTGGGCCACCCGATACGAGCCGATCGTCGTCCCGGCGATCGTCATGCCGTCACCATCGACAGGAGTTCACGTTCCCAGGTCTCGAACGCCCGGACGACCGCGGGGTCGAATTGTGTGCCCGCGTCGGCGCGCACTCGTCTCGCGGCCTCGTCCGGCGGCATCGCGGCGCGGTACGGGCGCGCGGACGTCATCGCGTCGAAGCTGTCGGCGACCGTCATGATCCGCGCGTACAGATGGATGCCCTCGCCGGCCAGCCTGTCGGGATAGCCCTTGCCGTCCCACCGCTCATGGTGGCCGCGAATCGCCGGCAGCGCGTCGCGGAGGAACGGCAGCTCGCGCAGCATCTCATAGCCGATCGTCACGTGCGATTCGATGATCGCGCGCTCGCCGGCGTCGAGCGGACCCGGCTTCAGGAGCACGTGATCGGGAACGCCGACCTTCCCGATGTCGTGCAGCATGCCGGCCCGCCGCAGGACATCCAGGTCGCCGGCGGGCAGCTTCATCGCATTCGCCAGCACGACCGCATAGGTCGTGACGCGCTCGGAGTGGCCCGCCGTGTACTTGTCCCTGGCATCGATGGCTTTCGCGAGCGCCTCCAGCGTCAGCCGGAAATGCTGCTCGCGGTCGTCGTAGAGCCGCGCCGTCTCGAGCGCCGCGGCCGCGTGCGCCGCAAACGCGGCGGCGTAGTCGATCTGCTCCGACTCGAACGTCCCGCGCAGGACGGTGCGATCCGCATAGAGGGCGCCGATCGGGCCGGATCGCCCGAGCAGCGGCACGGAAATCGCCGACAGCACGCCCGCCTGGACGATGCTGACGGCGTCGCGCAGCCGCGCATCCGCCTTCACGTCTTCGACGACCAGGACTTCGCGCGAGGTCAGCGACTCGTGAACGGCGGTGCTGCTGGCGAACTGCGAGACGTTGGCGTACGCGCCGGCCGGCCGCACCGATCGCGGCACGAGCTCCCCGCTGACGGGATCGAGCAGCAGGATGGCAGAGCGATCCGGCGCCAGGATCGCCTGCAGCCGATCCAGCACGCGATCGAGCAGCCCCTGCAGGTCGTCGAACGCCATCATCTCGCGGCTCGTGGACAGCAGCGCTTCGAGCGCCGCGCGATCGACGATGGCCCGGTCGGCCTGCCGCCGGCGGATCATCGATCCGTCGGGGAATTCCGTGCGGCTGCGGCCGGTGTCGGTTCTGAACTCGAGCGCGCCCAGGCGCACGGTGTCGCCGGGCACGAGCGTCGCGACCCGCCGCTGACTGCCGTTGATGAAGATGCCGTTGGTGCTGCCCAGGTCTTCGACGGTGACGGCGCCGTCGGCGGCCATGCTGAGACGCGCGTGCTGGCGCGACAGGCTCGGCTCGTCGATGACGGCGTCAGCGTCCGACGATCGGCCGATCACCTTGCTCTGCCCCGGCGACACGCAGATCACGGGCCTGCCTGGAGCGTCGACCGCCGGACGGAAACAGAACTCCTTGACGACCGGCACGAGGGTCTAGGGCAATCCGTACACGAACATCGCGAAGCCGGCGCCGATGGCGACGTACTGCCTGCCGTCGATCGCGAACGACACCGGAATCCCGCGGATGTTCGCGCCGAGCTGCGTGTCCCACAAGGGCTTCCCGGTGTCGGCGTCGAGCGCGAAGAAGTTGCCTTCGTCCGTGCCCCCGAACACGAGGCCGCCCGCGGTCGAGAGCAGGCTGCTGAAGCCCGGCGACAGCAGCTTGAACTCCCATTTCACTTTTCCGGTCGCCGCCTCGAAGGCCCGCACCGCCGCCCACGCATCGTCTCCGTTCTGCGTGCGGCCGCCCCCGGCGGTGAAGCCGAAGCCGGGTTTGTAGACCGACTCGCCCTTGTAGTAGATCGTGCTCCACTCGCGCGCGACCTGATAAAACAGGTTCGTCTTCGGGCTGTAGCTCGGGCTGTTCCAGTTGGCCGCGCCCGAGATGCTCGGAAACACGAGCACGCCTTCCGTGGTCGGCTCGAGGCCCGGTTTCACCTTCGGCCGGCCCTTCGCGTCGAGACCGTCCGACCATGTCTGCTTCACGAACGGCACGCCCGTGACGAACTCGCCGTTCGTGCGATCGAGCACGTAATAGAAGCCGTTGCGATTGGCCTGCGCGACGAGCTTGCGCGGGCGGCCGTTGACCGGAGCGTCGAAGAGGATCACGTTCTGCACCGCGTCCCAGTCGTGCGTGTCGTGCGGCGTGAACTGGAAATGCCACTTGATGCTGCCGTCGTCCGGATTCAGCGCGAGGAGCGAGCAGGTATAGAGGTTGTCGCCCGGACGGTTGTCGCCGTTCCAGTCGGGACCGGGATTCCCCGTCACCCAGTACAGCGTCTTCAGTTCCGGATCGTACGAGCCCGTGAGCCACGTCGAGCCGCCGCCGGTCTTCCAGCTGTCGCCGCCCCAGGTGTTGAAGCCCGGCTCGCCGGGTCCGGGAATCGTATGGCGCCGCCACAGGCGCTTGCCGGTCTTCGCGTCGTACGCGTCGACGAATCCGCGGATGCCCGCTTCGGCCCCCGAGACGCCGACAAGGATCTTGCCGTCGAGCGCGAGCGGGGCGAGCGTGAGGTAGTAGCCGAGGTGGTTGTCGTCCACCGCGATGTCCCACCGCACGGCGCCGGACTTCGCGTCGAGCGCCGCGAGATGACCGGCGACGGTGCCGACGTACACCATGTTGTCGAGCACGGCGACGCCGCGGTTGACCGGCGGCGACCCGATGATGATCACATCGTCCGAGATCTTGGGCGTCCAGGTCCACAGCGGCCGGCCGGTGCGGACGTCGAGCGCCGTCACCGTGCTCGGCGGTTCGGTGATGTACATCACGCCGTCCACAACGATCGGCGACGCTTCGATGATCCCGGCCTGACGGATCTGGTAGATCCACAGCGGCTTCAGCTGCGAGACGTTCTGCTTGTTGATCTGATCGAGCGCCGTATAGCGCTGCGACTTGTACGTGCCACCGTAGGTGAGCCAGTTCTGTGGCTCGCTCTCGGCCTTGACGATCCGCTCGTACGGCACCTGAGCGAGGGCCGTGCTCGCGCACAGCAGCACTGCGATGAAAGCAATCTTCTTCATGAGTCGTTCCGTAAGCTGGCGAGATAGGCCACAAGATCATCAAGTTCGGGAGCCGTCAATCGGTTCGCAAAGCTCGGCATCAGGCTCTTGCCCTGCTGCTTCTCGAGCAGCTCCAGATCCGCCTTGCGCAGCGAGTAGAACTTCCCTGCCTGATCGCGAACCTGCACGGTGAACGCGTCTTCGTTGACACGGATACCGCGGACCTCGTCGCCCTTTTTGGTGACGATGCGCAGCGGAAGGTATTCGGCGTAGCCGCGCGAGATCAGCTGCGTGCCTTTGGGCAGCGCCGCCGCGGGATCGACCACCGCCTGCTTCAGGTACGCGCCGCCGCGCAGGAAGCCGACGTCCGACAGATCCGGCCCGAGGTTGCCGCCCGTGCCGTTGATGACGTGGCAGCCGGCGCAGCCAAGATTGCGGTAGATGTCGGCGCCCTTCTTCACATCGCCCGGCAGCTTCACTTCCGCCACGCGACCGAGCGACCGGATGTACGCCACGAGCTGACGCGTTTCCGTGTCCGTGAAGCGGCGAATGCGCGGCATGTTCGTGTTCGGAATGCCGACTTCCAGGATCTTGATCAGCGCGGCGTCGGTGGGCGCGTGGAGGAGGCGCGGACGATTCAGGCTCGGCGCGTCGGCGCCGGTGCCGTTGACGCCATGGCATTCGACGCACATGCCGTTGAAGAGTTGCCGTCCGCCTTCGATATCAGCGGCGGCGTCGGTCCTGACCGATGCCGTTTGCGCCGTGCCCTGCTGCTGCGCGAGCACCGACTTGAACACGCTTTCGACGATGTCGAGCTCGGCGGTGTAGCCGGCGGGATCGACGTACGGGCTCGCGCCGCCGCGTCCGAGCTTCGCGAACTTCTCGTTCATGTTGTACATCCCGGGATGGCTGCCGAGCGGGATGTCGGGGTGCTGAGACCTTAGCCACGCGAAGCTGCGCTGGAACTCCTGCACGATCTGCGGGGCCTCGGTGTTGCCGACCAGCTTCATCCCCGGATTCACGCCCACACTGCCGATGATGAGCACGCTCAGCGTCCGGTTGCCTTCGGTGACGTTGAACGTCCAGGTCGTGCAGCCGCGCGTGTGGCCGGGCGTGAGATGCGCGACGAGCGTCATGCCGCCGAGCTCCACCTTGTCGCCGTCGTGCAGCACCTTGTCGATGGGATGCGGCCGCTTGTTCGGGCCGAGCATCGTCTGCAGCGCGGGCACGTCCTCGGCCATCGCCATCACGGTCGCGCCGGTCAGCTCCTTCACGAGCGCGTCACCTTCCATGTGATCGCCGTGCGCGTGGCTACCGAGCAGGATCTTGATGTCGGTGTACTTGAAGCCCAGCGCCTCGATCGACTGCCGGACCGCCGGAACGTTCCGCTCGTAGTCGCTATTAATAAGGATGTGGCCCTGCGGCGTCGTGATGAGGAACGACGCCAGGCTGCGCGTGCCGACGTAATAGAGGTTGCCGATGATCTTGTGCGGCGTGAACGGCGTGTCCTGGTCCTCGCGCGTGCCGATGTTGCGGCGGAACAGGTCGTCGGCGGTCCACGACTTCTTTTCCTGCGCCGATGGAACCGCGAACGCGGCGGCCGTCAGAAGTATCGCCAACACAGTGAGTTTGACTGCTCGCATAAGGCGCTATCATACGCCCGCCGTGCCGCCTCCGTTCACGTGGATCGGGCCGCTGTTCTGGATCGCGTTTGCGTGGGCGTTTGCCGGCGAGCTGCCGTTCATGCGCCGAGATGGCCTGACGACAACTGCAGTTACCGACCGCGGCTCGAAGAACCTGCTTCTCGTCACGACGGCCGCGAGTGTCTTCGCCGCTTTCGTCATCGCAGCGACGCGCCCGCAGTTTGCCGTCCGCTCGTTGCGCCTCGCCGTCTACCTTGCCGGCATCGCCTGCATCGTCGCCGGCGGCTGGCTGCGCCGCCACTGCTTCAGGATGCTCGGAGAGAGTTTCAGCTACGACGTCAGCGTGGCCTCCGGCCAGCGCGTCGTCGACCGCGGCGCCTATAAATATGTCCGCCACCCGTCGTACAGCGCCGGCCTGCTGATCTATGCGGGCATCGGTCTGGCGCTCTGCAACTGGATCAGCATCGCCGTCACGATCGTCCCGGCGCTCGCCGCCTATGCGTACCGGATCGCCGTCGAAGAGCGTGCCCTCCTCGTGACACTGGGACCAGCGTATGCTGACTACAGCAGGCGCACAAAACGACTAATCCCTTTCTTGATTTGACGTTCGTTCATCACGCAGGCACGAAGTGCACACGAAGAGGGCGACTCTCTGTCGTTCACAAGAAGCTGTTCGTGACCTTCGTGTTTCTTGCCTTCGTGACATACAGAACTCTCGAGTCAGCTAATGCGCCGGGATGAGAACCGCGTGATTATCCGCCGTGCACAACCTGACGATGCGGTCCGCATCGTCGCTTTGATGGCAGTTGTCGTCGGCGAGCGAAAGTATTCCGCGATCGACCGGGCGTGGTCCGTCGACGACCAGCGGCGCTACCTGGAATCGTTGTCGTCGCGCGAGGCCATTCACGTGGCGGTCGATGACGCCGGCACAATCGTGGGGCTCCAAATCCTCGATCGATGGTCGACGCTGGATTCGATGTGCCACGTCGGCCAGCTCGGCACGTTTCTCCTGCCCGCGTGGAGACGGAAGGGCGTCGGCCGGCAACTGTGGGACGCGACGCTCGCGTTCGCGCGCGCCGCCGGCTACCTGAAGATCGCCATCTATGTCCGCGCCTCGAACAGCGACGCACAGGCCTTCTATCAGCGGCTCGGATTCCTCCCGTGCGGCCGGCTCTCGAAACAGGTCATCATCGACGGCGTGGCAGACGACGAGATCATGATGGAGTTGCAGCTGTAGCCGATGGCGCAGACCGCGACGATCTACAACATCGAGATCGACCTGGCGGATCACGACCGCGGCGTCTTCGAGTCGTTTGCGATTCGCGGCGCGCGGCACCCGTCCGAGTCGGAGGAGTACTTCGTCACGCGCATCCTCGCGTACGCGCTCGAGTACACGGAGGGCATCGAGTTCTCCCGCGGCGGGATTTCCGATCCCGAGGACCCGCCGATCTCGGTTCGCGATCTCACGGGGACGATCAAGGCGTGGATCGAAATCGGCAATCCCGAGGCCGCGCGTCTGCACAAGGCCGCGAAGGCGTCGCCCCGCGTGGCGGTCTACACGCACAAGGATCCGGAGAAGCTGGTCGCCCGGCTCGCGGGCGAACGGATTCACCGCGCCGAGGCCGTCGAAGTCTGGGCCATGGATCGCGCGCTCGTCGCGCAGTTCGCGGGGCGACTCGAACGCCGCATGTCCTTCAGTGTCTCGATTTCCGATCGCGACATCACCCTATCGCTGGCAGACGCCACCCTGACGGGCACGATGGTCCGGCACCTTCTCGCCTGAACGGCGGTAGACTCGTCTCACCATGGCCGACGAGTTCCTGCAGGCAGCGATAGACGAGGCGCAGGCGGGCCTCAAAGAAGGCGGCATCCCCATCGGATCCGTGCTCGTGCACAACGGCCGCATCATCGGCCGCGGGCACAACCGGCGCGTGCAGAAAGGCAGCGCGGTGCTGCACGCCGAGATGGACGCGCTCGAAAACGCCGGCCGCCAGCCGGCCACGGTCTACCAGGAGTCGGTGCTCTACACGACGCTCTCGCCGTGCGCGATGTGCACCGGCGCGATCCTGCTCTACAAGATCCCGACGGTCATCATCGGCGAGCACCAGACGTTCATGGGCGAAGAAGAACTGCTGCGCGAGAGAGGCGTGACCGTCGCCGACATGGCGGACAAGGCCTGCATCCAGATGATGCGCGACTTCATCCGCGACAACCCCGCGTTGTGGAATGAAGATATTGGAGTCTGACGAGTAGTCTGCAGTCATCAGTCTGCAGTCATCAGTCAGCCTGCAGTCATCAGTCCGCAGTCGGGCATGAACTTTGCCTGGCGACGAGCGTGGCGTTTCGCTCTCTCGAAGAAATGCTCGTGTATCAGAAGGCTCTCGCGGTTGCTGATGAAGTTTCTGCGATTCTTGAGCGCCCGGACTTTCGCAAAGATTTCAAACTGCACGAGCAACTGAGCGCATCATCCTCACGCGTGCCCGCACTGATCGCGGAAGGGTACGAGCAGAAGACAGACAGGCACTTCGCGCACTATCTGTACATCGCGCGCGGTTCTGCGAAGGAATCCAAGACTCATTTGATCGTCGCTACGGGTAGGAAGTACCTGTCGAACGGGGAATCTACTCCCTTGCGTGATCGCTACGACGAAATCGCGAGAATGCTCAGCGGCCTCATCGATCATCTCGAGCGCGAAAACCGGCAACACCGCCGCCCTCCGCGCGAGACTGACGACTGACGACTGACGACTGATGACTGACGACTGATGACTGACGACTGATGACTGATGACTGACGACTACCTCATGTTCCCCGTATGCCCGAGCGAGTAGCGGCCGGGCTGGGGATAGACGCACAGGCCGTGCGGGCCCTTTCCCACTTTGATCCGCGCCAGCAGGCGGCCGTCCGTCGTGTCGAACGCGTAGACCTCGGCGTCGTACCGGCCTGAGAGCCACAGCACCTTGCCGTCCGCGGACACGCCGCCCATGTCCGGGCTGCCGCCGCCGGGAATGTTCCACTCCGCCACGATCTTCCGCGTCGCCGTGTCGATCACCGACACGCTGTTCTTCGCGCGGTCGTGGTAGAGGCCGCGGTTCGACACATACAGATGCTTCGCGTCGCGGCTGAAGTAGAGGCCGTGCGCGCCCTTGCCGGTCTCGATGAAGCCGGGCTGCGTCATGGTGTTGCCGTCGATCACCCAGATCCCGCTGCTCATCATGTCGGCGACGTAGAACACCTTGCCGTCGGGCGACAGGCGGACGTCCTGCGGCATCGCTTTCGGATTCGAAAGCTTCAGCTGTCCGACGACTTTGCGCGTGGCGACGTCGACCTTGACCAGCTGCGCGGAGAACTCGCACGACGCGACGAGGAACCTGCCGTCCGGCGAGAAGTCCATGTGATCGACGCCGCGGCACGGCACCGGCACCGACTCCACCATCTTCATCGTCTGCGCGTCGCGGAAGTGCAGCTGCCGCTTCGCTTCGGCGACCACAATCGCGTACTTCCCGTCCGGCGTGTAATACATGTTGTAGGGATCGATGACCGGAATCGTTTCCTTCTTCTCGCCCGTGGCGGGATCGATCTTCGTCAGGCTGTCGCCGAGGTCGTTGAGCACCCACAGCGTCTTCAGGTCGTACGACGGGACGACGTGCTGCGGCTGGTGGCCGACGTCGAAGTGCGCGATGACCTTGAAGGTCTTCGGATCGATCACGTCGACGGTGTTGCTGTCGCTGTTCGGCACGTAGACGCGATCGGGAAAGCCCTTGACGGCAGGGCTCAGGTTGCCCGCGCGCGCGCCCGCGTAGACGTCGTTTTTGTCGACGAGCGGCGGCATGCCGGGGAGATCGCCCGTCTGCGCCGCCAAGCCGGCCGCCAGAAGAATCGAGAAGGTGATGGTTCGCATAAGCGTCAGAAGAGTTGCGCGCCCTCGAGCGCGAGCAGGTTGAGTTTGGTGGCGGTGCCGCCGGGCGCCGAGAATCCGCCGCGGCGACCGCCGGCGGCGAGCACCCGATGGCACGGGACGATGACCGGAATCGGATTGCGTCCCAGGGCCTGTCCGACCGCGCGCGCCGATCCCGGATCGCCGAGCCGCGCCGCGATCTCGCCGTAGGTCAGCGTCGCGCCAGGCGGAATAGTCCGCGCGACTTCGTACACACGCTGATGAAATTCCGGCAGGCCATCCATGTCGACGGGGACGAAAGCAAGCTCCGTGTGCTCGCCGCGCTCACCGTTCAAGAGGGCCGTGACGGCCTCGATGACCTGGCGGATCGCCGGCGGCGGCGACGTGTCGATGGCGCCCTGGAAACGCGAGAGCAGACGGTGGCGTGTGGCTGAGCTGGTTGGCTCGGGCAGGAGAAATCCGGAGACACCGCGCGCGGTCCAGACGATGCCGCAGGAGCCTATCGCGGTGTCGAAGAGCGTGTACCCGACCCCGAGACCATTCTAACGCCCCGGCGCAGCCGGTCCCGCCGTAGCAGGCGGCGGAGCCGCCTGCGGAGGCGGAGCACCGCAATTCTGCGTGCACTTCTCCGGCCGAACGAACCTGTCTTTGATCTTCTTCCGGTACTCCGGATACATCGTCTCGGCGCCGCCGAGCGTCGCCTCGCGCGGGATGCCGTAGAACTTCGTGAGCTCGTCGATCGACGGGTTGGTCCCCGGCAGGTAGTGCGGGACCTTGCCCTCAGGCACGCCTTCGTATCCGGCCACGCACGGCGGACCGACGGGCGACATGGGATTCGGATCGGGCACGAAGCTCTTCGAGACGAGCTCGGGCTCGGTGAGATACACCGGGTCGTCGATGATCTCGAGGACGGTCAGGATGTCGCCGTGACGGATGAAGTGCGCCTCGATCGTCGCCTGGTCGCTCGAGGGCGCGCCGTTGCGGCGCAGCGAC
>Ga0134123_10000673_pt1 | contig 22571 bp, 7 predicted proteins | sample KB303_FD_96460 | JGI IMG/M metagenome (GOLD analysis project Ga0134123, IMG submission 96460) | Terrestrial soil microbial communities without Nitrogen fertilizer from Kellogg Biological Station, Michigan, USA - KB3-0-3 | ecosystem: Environmental > Terrestrial > Soil > Unclassified ...
ACTGTACAGGGACTGCACGCTCGCCAGCAGATAACGGCTGAGGTACTGGTCGACCTCCTGCAGCTTGTCCTGCGGGTACCTGGGCGCGAGCTGCTCGAACAGGTGCTTGACGATCTCGCGGCCGAACGCGATGTGCCGCGATTCGTCCTGATGGTGGATGTTGTTGACCTGGCGGATGATGGGATGGAGGGTCTCGTCCCGGCCCATGCGCAGGTTGAAGTAGTCGACGATCTCCTCGAAGATGAGGATACGTGAGAAGACCAGGAGGCTCTCGATGTCGGGCTCGACCGAGTCGATGGCCCACTTGGCCTTCTTGTCGACGTAGATCTTGCCGCCGTACTTCAGGCAGAAGGTGGCGAAGAACCACATGTGCTCGTTCTCCTCGCCCACGAAGTGGTGGAAGAACTCCGACTCCTTCTCGAACCCGGGCGTATGGATGCGCTTGACCACCTCCAGCAGAAGCTCCCGGATGCCATGGACGTTGAGGCTGTAAAAGTGGATGCTCTCCCACTTGCTCAAGGCCATGAGCTGCGCCTCGCCCAGCTGCTCCGCATAGGGGGTGCCGGCGACGGTCATCAGCTCGGGTGACATCCACCACTGCGCCTCCGGCAGCTCGTCGGGCCACTCGAAGGTCTTGTAGGGGTTGTAGTAGGTGTCGATCGACATGCCGATGATGCGGTCGAGCATCTGCTCGATCGGGCTCGCTTGTGTGCTGGTCTGAGGCATTGTGCTCTCCTTTTTCGATTTCACGATCCCTGCGGAGACCGCTGCCCGAACAGTTCCTTTCCCTAGAAGGCGATCTGGAAGCGGCTGAAGAAGACCTCCTCGGCCTCGCGGTCGCCAGTCGCGGCACCGCCCGTAAAGGAGGTGTCCTCGTAGTCGAACATTAGCCGCAGGTTCCGATTGAAGTACCAGTTGAAGCCCACGGCCCAGGCCTCGGCCGCGGAGGCGGAGCTCGCCGGGTTGCCGAAGGTCGGAAAGGTCGCATCGTCGAGCTCCTGCTTATGATAGCGCGCGGCGAGCTCGAAGGTGCCCCAGGTGTGGGCCGCGGGGTCGAAGATCTTCTTGGGATTGACCGCTTTATAGGAGGGCTCGCCGCCCCCGGCCAGCACCCACGAGGCCGCGATCTGCCAGGCCCTATGCTCCAGATCCCGCTCCACCGTGCCCCGCTGTACCGCCTGCTTCGAGGTCACGTACTCGGCCATCAGGCCGAACGGGCCACTGTAGAGATAGGCCTGCGGCGAGAAGCGGGTACGCCGGCCGGACGCGATCACGGTGTTGGGCGCCGTGCCGTCCGAGCGGTAGGAGAAGAACGTCTGCTGCGCCGGGGTCCGGAAGGTGGGCAGGCCGGGGGCGGCGACCGTGCCCTCCTGGTCGCCGGTGCTGCCCGCGACGCCGAAACCCAGGTTCTTGAACGGCCCCGTCCCGGCGACGAACGGCTGGAAGAAGACCCGGGCCGCGTAGTCCTTGGCGTCGTTGGTGTCGACGTCGGCGCTGGCGCCGTCGGGCACGCCGTTGAAGACGCCCACGGCATAGCTGGTGACGCCGCCGCCGAAGTCGCCCGCGACCTGGATGCCGAGGTCGCGGTTGGGCACCAGGTTGGAGGGAAACGCCCGCTCGACGAACAGGATGTCGGAGGCCGACTGAAGCCGCTCGAGGCCCACCGGCGGCTTGAACTTGCCGGCCCGTACGCGGAATTTCGGGTTGAAACGTCCCTCGAGGTAGGCGTTCTGGAGCACGGTCGTGCCGCCGCCGAAGTCGGGCATGATCTGGAAGTCGAAAATCTTGTAGACGGTGCCCTCGAGGATGGGCCGCACGCGGCGCAATGTGAAGGTGTCGGTCGCCGGCAGCTGGTCGTCGCTCTGGAAGAAGCGGCCGTCGAGCTGCACGTAGCCGCGCAGCTTCAGCACGAAGTTGCCGTCGGCAGACTTCAGGGAGAAGCCATCCTTGCCGGCCGTGGCCTGGCCGGCCGTCTTCTCCTTCTCGGCCGCAGCCTCCTTCTCGGTCTTGCTGTCGAGGGCGCGGATCTTCTGGTCCAGCTCGTCGAGCAGCTCCTCGACGGTGGGCTTTTGCTCAGTCTCCTGCGCCCCGGCGGCCACCGGCAGGGCCAGCAGGACGAAGCACAACGAAACGGTGTACCTCATGCAGCCTCCGAAAAAGAAGAAGGTGGCCTCATTGCCCCTCCATCGCCTGCTCGAATTCGAGAAGGATCTCGGCCATCACCGCCCGCTCGTGATCGCCGAGGGCCATGCGTTCCGCCTCGACGACCTCGGCGAGCTTGGCCACTGTCGGCCCCTCGAAGACCTTGCGCAGGTCGATCTCGATCGGCAGGACCTCCTGCAGCATGGTGACGACCTGGGTCGCCATCAGCGAGTTGCCGCCCAGAGCGAAGAAATTGTCGTGCACTCCGACTGTCTCCAGGCCCAGCACCTCGGCACAGATGCTCGCGATCAGCGATTCGGTCACCGTGCGCGCGGAGACGGCAAGGCTCTCGTCTCTCGCGGCATCCGTTTCGGGCGGCGGCAGCGATCCGCGGTGCACCTTGCCGCTGGGGGTCAGCGGCATGGCCTGGAGGGGCACGAAGGCGGCGGGGACCATGTATTCCGGAAGCTTCGACTGCAGGTATCCGCGCAGTTGAGCCGGTGTGGGCCCCCAACTCGGCTCGGGCACGTAGTAGGCGACCAGGCGGCGGTCTCCAGGCCGGTCCTCGCGGGCCAGCAGCACCGCTTCCCGCACCCCGGGGAACTGCGCGAGCACAGACTCGATCTCGCCGAGCTCGATCCGGAAGCCGCGGATCTTGACCTGATGATCGATCCGGCCCAGGAACTCGATGGCACCGTCCGGTTGCAGGCGGGCGAGGTCGCCGGTCCTGTAGAGCCGGCCGCCCGGCGTGCCGCCGAAGGGATCGGGGACGAACCTCTCGGCGGTCAGGTCGGGCCGGCGCAGGTAGCCTCTGGCCAGGCTGACGCCGCCGATGCAGATCTCGCCGGGAATGCCCCGGGGGACCAGGTGGAAGCGAGGGTCCAGCAGATGGATCTGCGTGTTGGCGATGGGCCGGCCGATCGGCACGTAGGGCAGGGCGCTGTCCGCCTCGCACTGCCAGGAGGTGACGTCGACCGAAGCCTCGGTGGGGCCGTAGAGGTTGTGCAGCTCGGCCTGCATGCGTTCATGGAAACGTTGGCGCAGGACGTCGGGCAGAGCCTCGCCGCTGCAGATCACCCGCCTCACCCGGTCGCAGGCCCCGAGGGCCTGTTGCTCGAGGAAGATCTGCAGCATGGAAGGCACGAAGTGGAGGGTGGTGATCCGCTCGCGCGCGATCACGGAGACCAGATAGAAGGGGTCCTGGTGCCCTCCCGGCCGGGCCATTACCAGCCGCGCGCCCGTGATCAGGGGCCAGAAGAATTCCCAGACCGAGACGTCGAAGCTGAACGGAGTCTTCTGCAGGACCCGGTCCTCGGGAGTGAGCCCGTAGGCGTCCTGCATCCAGAGCAGCCGGTTGCAGATGCCGGCGTGCGGCAGCATCGCCCCCTTGGGCCTGCCGGTGGAGCCGGATGTGTAGATCACATAAGAAAGGTGCCGCTCGTCCACCGCGGCGAGCAGGCTCTCCACCGGGCCCTCCATCGGAAAGACGGCGATCTCGGGCCAGACGGTGTCGAGGGCCACGAGCCGGGCGCCTCCGGCCGGGAGCCGTGGCGCCAGGTGGCTCTGGGTGAGCAGCACTGAGGCGTTCGCGTCCTCCAGCATGTAGGTCAGCCGCTCGGCCGGGTACCCGGGATCGAGCGGCACGTAGGCTCCCCCGGCCTTGAGGATACCGACCAGGGCGACCACCATCTCCAGCGAGCGCTCCATACAGACGCCCACCAGCGAGTCAGGGGCGACACCCAGAAAGTGCAGGAAATGGGCGAGCTGATTGGCCCGCCGCTCGAGCTCCCGATAGGTCAGGGGAGGGATCTCCACGCCGTCGGTGTCCGCCGAGACCGCGATCGCGTCCGGGGTTCGCCGGGCTTGAGCCTCGATGAGCCCGTGCAGGGTGAGCCCCGGGGGGTAGTCCCGAGCGGTCGAGTTGAAGCCGGCGACGAGCTCCTCGCGCTCCGCCGCCGACAGCAGCGGGGCGTCCTCGATGCGGACATCGCAATCCGCCTGGGTCTGCGCGAGCAGATGGAGGTAGTGGTGCACGGATCGCTCGCGCTCGGCGGCATCGAAGAGGTTGAGGTTGAAGTCGAAGTCGAGCCGGAACCTGCCACCGGCCGAGAAATCGCTGACCTGCAGGTGCAGATGGTCGCGGGAGTAGTCCGAATGGAGCAGCTCGAACTGGACCGGCAGCCCGCAGAGCTCCGTGAACGAGATGAGCTGGAAGTTGAAATACACATCGTAGGCGCTCTGCTGCACGGAGTTGCGCACCGGGTAGTGCTGGTGCCGCGAGGCCGCCACGATCTCGCTCTGGAGCTTCTTCATCAGCGAGGAGAACGTCTCTCCCTCGGCGACCTCGACCTCCAGGGGGCAGGCGTTCATCAGCAGGCCCACGAGCCCCTTGTGCCGCTCGGGCCGGTTGGCGAAGGGGGTCCCGATGCGCAGGCGGCGCTCGCCGGAGAGCCGGAAGAGCAGCGCGAAGAGGACGCCGGCGAACACGACCGCCGGGGAGAAGAAGCCGTGGCGCGCCACCAGCCGGCCGACTCCCGCGCCCGTTTCCGCCGGCAGCTCGATCGACAGCCGCCCGGTCCGCAGCTCCACGGCGGTGCCCGGACGGCCGTAGAAGAGGTTGGCGGCCACTGGCCGCGCCAGCTTCTCCTCCCAGTAGCTGCGGGCGCGGAGGTAGCGCTCGTTCTGCCGGCCCGCGCGCTCCTCCACCACATACTCGTCGAAGGCCGGCAGAGGGCGCGCCTCGGACAGCCGCCCCTCCTGCGCAAGGAGGTAGAGGTGGGAAAGCTGGTGGGCGATCAGCCGGAGCGACCAGGCGTCGGCGATGATGTGATGGACGTTGAAGAACCAGACAAAGCGCCGCGGCCCGATCCGGGCGAGGGCGGTGTCGAACATCCGCTCGTCCAGCTTCATCTCCCGCCGGCAGCGCTCGTCGAGCCATTCCCGGAAGGCGGCCTCCGGGGCTTCTGTCGCCGCGAAGTCGAGGTACTCCAGGGACGTCTCGGGCAGCCCGCCGAGGATCCGGCGAGGCACGCCGTCGGCTTCGTGGATGCGGCTCCGCAGCACCTCGCAGACGCCGAGCAGCGCCTCGAACGCGCGCGCGAAATGACCGTGGTCGAGCTCGCCGGACAGGGTGAACGCGGTCGTCGCCCGATCGAAGTAGAGCTGCACCTCCGGCTGGAGCTTGCGCGCGAACCAGAAGAGGAGCTGCCCCTCGGTCAGGTCGGATTCGGCCGTCGGGGCGAGCTTCCGCCGGCGCTCCAGGCCGCGCTCCCGCGGGCTCGCGCCCTTCTCCGGCGGCGGCAGCGCCGTCAGGGGGCGCTCGACGCCCGCCGCCATGTCCTCCAGCACGAGCTGCAAAAGCCCGGCGAAACGCGCGACGGTGGCGGCGTCGAAGAGGTCGGTGTTGTACTCCCAGACGCCGCGCAGTCCCTCTTCGGCGTGCCACAGGAACAGGGTCAGGTCGAGCCGGGCCACGCCGCTGTCGATCTCCAGCGGGCGGGCGACAATGCCGTCGCCGAGCTCGACCGGGCGCATGGCGGCGTCCTGGAGGGCGAAGCCCACCTGGCGGATCGCCGCGCGGCTCAGATCGCGCTTCGGCTGCAGGGCCTCGACCAGCTTTTCGAAGGGGACGTCCTGATGGTCGTAGGCGGCGAGTGCCACGCTGCGCACCCGCCCCAGCAGCTCGCGGTAGCTCGGCCGTCCGGAGAGGCCGATGCGCAGAGGCAGCACGTTGACGAAGAACCCGATCAGCTCTTCGGTCTCACGCCGGTTGCGTCCGGCCACGGGAGCGCCGACGATGAGGTCCTCCTGGCCGGAAAGGCCGCGGAGGAGGACCGCGAAGCCGGCGAGGAGCGTCATGAAGAGAGTCGTCCCCTCGCGCAGGCTCAGCTCGCGCAGCGTGCCGGTCAGCGCGGCCGGCAGCACGAAGGCGTGCGCCGCGCCGCGGAAAGTCTGCACCGGCGGGCGCGGCCGGTCGGCCGGCAGCTCCAGCACCGGCAACTCGCCCTGGAGGCGCTCGTTCCAGCCGGCGAGCTCGGCCGTGAGGACCTCGCCCGCCAGCCACTCGCGCTGCCAGTGCGCGTAGTCGGCGTACTGGAAGGGCAGGCCGGCGAGCGGTGAGGGCAGAGCGCGCGTGAATGCCTTGTAGAGCGCCGCCACCTCCTGGATGAGCAGCCCGACCGACCAATCGTCGCAGACGATGTGATGCATGGTCAGCAGCATCACCCGCAGGTCGGCGGCGAGCACCAGCAGAGATGTGCGGAGCAGCGGGCCCGCGCGCAGAGAGAAGGGCCGGCGCGCCTCTTCGCGCGCCAGCCGGAAGACCTCGGGTTCCCGGATCTCGCGGGAGAGGGCGGAGAGGTCGATCCGCGGCATGGCGAGGGGGCCGGGAGGATCGATCACCTGGAGCGGCAGCCCCCCCTTGCCGGTCGCGAAGCGGGTGCGCAGGACCTCGTGGCGCCGGACGACCTCGTGCAGGCTCCGCAGCAGAGCCGGCAGGTCGAGCGGTCCGCTGAGCTGGATGGCCTGGAAGACGTTGTAGACCGGGCTGCCGGGGAGGAGCTGGTCCATCACCCACAGCCTCTCCTGGGCGAAGGAAGCCCTCGGCGGCTCGCTGCGTGGGACACGCCGCAGCGGCGGTACGGCGCGCGGCGGCCGGCGCGCGGCGGCCACCGCACGGGCGAGCCCGGCGACCGTCGGGGCCTCGAACAGGGTGCGCAGCGCCAGTTGGACATCGAGCGTCTCGTTCACCCGGGACATGGTCCGGGTGGCGAGCAGCGAGTGGCCGCCGAGCGCGAAGAAGCTCTCCTCGATTCCCACCTGCTCGAGGCCCAGCACCCGCGCCCAGATCCCCGCCAGGACCTCCTCGGTCGGGTTGCGGGGGGCCTCGAGGCTCCGCCGCAGGCCGGGCTTTGCGAAATCCGGAGGCGGCAGCGCGCCCCGATTCACCTTGCCGCTCGGGGTCAAGGGCAGGGTCTCAAGGGGCACGAACAGCGACGGCAGCATCGGCTCGGGCAGCCGCTCCGCCAGGAACGCCCGCAGCTCGCCCGGCTCGGGGGGCGCGGAGCCGGCGGCGACCAGGTAGGCGACCAGCCGCGCATCGGTCACGCCTGCCGCGGGATCACTCCTCTCGTGCAGCGCCACCACCGCCTGGCGGACCGCAGGATGGGCCTCCAGGGCGACCTCGATTTCCGCGACCTCGATGCGGACGCCCCGCACCTTGACCTGATGATCGAGCCGCCCGAAATATTCGATCTCGCCGTCCTGCCGGTAGCGCCCGAGGTCGCCGGTGCGATAGAGGCGGGCGCCGGCCTCGACGCTCGCCGCGTCGGGAAGGAAGCGCTCGGCCGTCAGATCGGCGCGTCTGACATAGCCGCGCGCCACGCCGATGCCGCCGATGCAGATCTCGCCGATGACGCCGGCGGGCACCGGCTCGAGGCGGGGGTCCAGCAGGCGAATCGCGGTGTTGGCGACGGGACGCCCGATCGGCACGCTGCCGCCGCCGGCACCGACGGGATGGACGATCGAGTAGATGGTGGTCTCGGTGGGGCCGTACCCGTTCCACACCGCCCTCGTCCCGGCACGCAGCCTGGCGGCGAGCTCGCGGGAGAGCGCCTCCCCGCCGCAGATCACCGCGAGATCCCGAGCGCCTTGCCAGCCCGCCTCCACGAGGAGGCGCCAGGTCGCGGGCGTGGCCTGCATCACCTCGGCCTGTGAGCGCGCGAGCTCCGCCGCCAGACGGCTCCCATCCACGGCGACCTCGCGGCTCACCAGGACCACCTTGCCGCCGGTGACCAGGGGCAGCAGGATCTCCAGGCTGCCGATGTCGAAGGACAGGGTGGTCACCGAGAAGAGGGTCTTGCCACCCAGGGCGATCGGCTCCCGGGCCATCGCCCGGAGCAGGTTGACCAGCGATCGCTGCGTCACCCCGACGCCTTTCGGCCGCCCGGTCGAGCCCGAGGTGAACAGCACGTACGCGAGGTTCTCCGGCAGGGCCGCAGCGCCGGCGCGACCCTCGCCCGGCGGCGCGGAGCCGCCGGCATCCAGGAGGAGCAGAGTCGCCTCCGTCGCGGGGAGAGACTTGGCCAGCCGGCGCTCGCTGAGGACGACGCGGACGCCGGAGTCGGCCACGATGTCGGCCAGGCGCCGGGCTGGGTGATGGGGGTCCAGTGGCAGGTAAGCGCCCCCCGCCTTGAGGATCGCCAGCTGGCCGATCACCATCTCCAGGGAACGCTCGAGGAAGATGCCGACCGTCACCTCGGGGCCGACCCCCAACGCGCGCAGGGAACGGGCCAGTCGATCGGCCCGCGCATCGAGCTCGGCGTAGGTCAGCTCGCGCTCCAGGAACGAGAGCGCCACCGCTTCCGGCGTGCTCTCCACCTGCGCCGCGAAGAGGTCGTGGACGCAGGTCCCGCCCGGCAGCGGTGAGCGGCTGTCGTTCCACTCGGCGAGCAGCTGGTGGCGCTCCGCCGCCGCCAGCAGAGGCAGGCCGGCCAGAGGCTGCTCCGGGCGCTCCACCGCGGCCGCCAGGAGGTTCTCGAGATGCACCGCGAAGCGCTCGATCATGACCCCATCGAAGAGGTCCGTGTTGTGCTCGATCCATCCCTCGAGCCCGGCGCCGGTCTCCTCCAGCGACAGGGTCAGCTCGAACTTGGCGGTGCCGTTGTCCAGCTCCTCGACGGCGAGCGCCAGATCGGTCAGCTCCAGGTGCTGCGCGGGCGCGTTCTGCAGGACGAGCATCGCCTGGAAGAGCGGGCTGCGGCTCAAGTCCCGCTCCGGCTGCAGCTCTTCGACCAGGCGCTCGAAGGGCACGTCCTGATGGGCGTAGGCGCCCATCGCCACCTCCCGCAGCCGGGAGATCAGGCGGCTCATGGAAGGCGCCCCGCCGAGGTCGGTGCGCAAGACCAGCGTGTTGACGAAGAAGCCGATCAGCCCTTCGACCTCCGCAAAGCGGCGATTGGCGATCGGGGAGCCGACGTCGACCACGTCCTGTCCGGTGTGGCGGGCGAGGCCGGCCGCGAAAAGCGCCAGCAGGCCCATGAAGAGCGTGCCCTCCTCGCCGCGGCACAGCCGGCGCAGGGCCTCGGCCGGCGCCGCGGGCAGGCGGAAGCTCCGGCGCTCGCCACGGTAGGTCCGCCGCGGCGGCCGCGGGCGGTCGAGCGGCAGCTCCAGAGGCCGTGAGCCTCCTCCCAGCTGCCGGCGCCAGTAGGCGAGCTGGCTGTCGAGCGCCTCTCCCTGCAGCCAGTCCCGCTGCCAGACCGCGAAGTCGGCGTACTGGATCGGCAGCTCGGGCAGCGTCCGCACCACGCTGCGCGAAAACCCGTCGTAGAAGGCGGACATCTCGCGCACCAGGATCGCCTGCGACCAACCGTCCGAGACGATGTGATGGAGGGTGACGAGGAGCAGGTGCTCCTGCTCGCTCAGACGGACGAGGCGGGCGCGGAACAGCGGCCAGAGCGCGAGGTCGAACGGCCGGCGCGACTCCTCGGCGGCGAGTCGCCGGGCGCAGCCCTCGCGCCGCCCCTCCGGCAGCGCGCCGAGATCGACCACCGGCAGCTGCACGCGGGCGGCGGGCGCGATCTGCTGGAATGGAGAGCCGGAGACCTCCCGGAAGGTGGTGCGCAGCGACTCGTGACGGTCGACGATGGCGCCGAGACCGGCCTCCAGGACCGCCACCCGCAGCCGGCCGCGCAGACGGACCGTCCCCGGCATGTTGTAGACGGGGCTGTCCGGCTCGAGCTGATGCAGGAACCACAGGCGCTGCTGACCGAACGAAACAGGGACGTCGGGGCCATGCGGCAGCCGGCGCAGAGGAGGAGGAGGCGCCGGGGCGCCGGCCAGCTGGAGGGCCCGCACCCGCCCGGCGAGGCCGGAGACCGTCGGCTCCTCGAACAGGAGGCGCAGGGGGAGGTCGATGCCGAGCCGCCGGCGCAGGCGCGCCATCACCTGCGTGGCGAGCAGGGAGTGCCCGCCGAGCGCGAAGAAGTCGTCGCCGCCGCCCACGGTCTCGAGGCCCAGGACCGCGGCGAAGACGTCCGCCAGCAGCACCTCCAGCTCGTCGCGCGGCAGAGCAGGAGCGCCGCCGGGCTCGGCGGAGAACCACTCCGGCGCCGGCAGGGCACGGCGGTCCACCTTGCCGTTGGGGGTCAGCGGGAGCGCCGCGAGCAGGACGAAGGCGGAGGGGATCATGGCGTCCGGCAGCCGCGGCTTCAGCAGATCGCGCAGCTCCTGAACCGCCACCGCCTGCTGCACGGCGCAGTAGGCGACCAGGCGCGGCTCGCCCCGGCGGTCCGGACGCGCCAGCACCACCGCCTGCTCGACGGCTGGATGCTCCACCAGGACGGACTCGACCTCCCCCGGCTCGACGCGGAAGCCGCGGATCTTGACCTGATCATCCAGCCGGCCCAGGAAGTCGAGCTCGCCCGCCGGCCGGCGGCTGCCCAGGTCTCCGGTCCTGTACAGCCGGCCGCCGGGATCCGGGCCGTAGGGGTCGGGAACAAAGGCTGCGGCCGTGCGAGCCGCGTCGCCGAGATAGCCGCGCCCCACCCCCGCGCCTCCCACACAGATCTCGCCGGCGATCCCGGCGGGCTGGAGGCCCAGCTCGCGGTCGAGCACGTACAGGCGCAGATTGGCGACGGGATGCCCGATCGCCGCGCGGATCATGCCCGCGTCCGCGACGGCGAGGGTGTGGTGCGCCACGTCGTCGGAGCACTCGGTCGGGCCGTAGGCGTTGAGCAGCGGCACTCGCGGGAGCTGCGCGAGCCACTGCTGGCAGAGGTCGGGCGGCAACGCCTCCCCCGTCGGCACGATCCAGCGCAGGGCGGACAGCCGCAGCTGCGGATCCGCCGCGGCGGCTTCCTGCAGCAGCGCCCGCAGCAGCGCGGGCACGAGCTCCAGAACCGTGATCGCCAAGCCTTCGGTTCGGGAGAGCAGGAGCACCGGATCGCCGACTACCTCGTCGGGAAGGATCTCGACGCTGCCTCCCACGAGCAGGGCCGCGAGGAACTGCCAGACCGAGATGTCGAATGCCGGCGAGGCGGTCTGCGCCACGCGGTCGCCGGCGGTGAGGCCGAGGTCGGACACCTTCGCCCACAGGTGGTTGAGCATGCCGCGGTGCTCGATCATCACCCCTTTGGGGACGCCCGTCGAGCCCGAGGTGAAGAGGACGTACGCGAGCTGGCCGGGATGTGCGCGGGGCTCGCGCTCCCCCGCCCCTCCCGGGCCGTCGAGGAGGCGCTCGACCGGCAAGATCGCCGGCGGGGGTCCGGCCGCCTGGGAGGCCAGCGCCGCCGCGCAGGCAGGCAGCAGCGCCTCCGCGGTGAGGATCAGGCGGGCGCCGCTGCCCTGGATGGTGCGAGCGAGGCGTTCCGGGGGCTGCCGCAGGTCCACCGGGAGATAGGCGCCGCCGGCCTGGAAGATGCCCAGCATCGCCGCCAGGAAGTCGATCCCGCGCTCGGCCCAGACCACCACCAGGTCTTCCGGGCGCAGCCCCGCGGCGAGCAGTCCCCGGGCCAGGCGGCCGGCCCGGAGACTCAGCTCGCGATAGGTCGCCCGCTGCTCGCCGCAGGCGGCGGCCAGCGCCTCGGGCGAGCGCTCGGCCTGCTGCGCGAACAGCTCGTCGAAGCGCAGCCCTCGGGGAAACAGGGTCTCCGTATCGTTCCAGGCGCAGAGCAGCTGATGCCGCTCGGCGGCGTCGAGGAGCGGCAGCTCCGCGATCCGCCGGGCGGGGTCCTCCACCCCGCTTTGAAGCAGGACCGTCAGGCGGCGCAGAGCGCGCTCCGCGGTGGCGGCGTCGAAGAGGTCCGAGTTGTAGAGGAGCACCAGGCCCAGCCCCCGCCCGTCCTCCGCCGCCATCAGCTCGAGGTCGAGCTGCGCCGTGCGATGCTCCAGGGCGCGGGATTCGACTGTCAGCCCGGCCAGCTCCATGCGCGCTCCCGCTTCGCCCAGCGCGAAGGCGGCAAGGTCCCTGGCGCCGGCGAGATGGGCGCCCTGCAGCACGAACATGATCTGGAAGAGCGGCGACCGGCTGGGATCTCTGTGGGGCTGCAGGCCCTCGACCAGGAGGGGGAAGGGCATGTCCTGGTGGGCGAAGGCCTGCGCGACGGTGCCGCGCACCCGCGCCAGGACCTCCTCGAAGGTGGGCCGCCCCGAGAGGTCGGAGCGCAGGACGACGGGGTTGACCAGATAGCCGACCAGCTCCGCGAGGCCGGGTTGTCCACGGCCCGCGGTCGGCGAGCCGACGAGCAGGTCCTCCTCGCCGGAGCAGCGGTGCAGGAGCACCGCGAAGAACGCCAGGAGAGTCGAGAACAGCGTCGCGCGATGGGCGCGCCCCAGGCCCTTGACGCGATCGAGCGCATCCCCCGGGAGCCGCGTCGAGCGCGCCGCGCCGCGGAACGTCTGCAGAGGTGGACGCGGCCGGTCGGTGGGGAAACCGGAGGCCGGCAACTCGCCGGCCAGCTGTTGGCGCCAGTAGCTCCACAGCGCCCGGCCCGCCTCTCCCTCGATCCATTGCTGCTGCCACAGGACATGGTCGGCGTAGCGCAGGCCGGGAGCCGGAAGGGAGGCTGCGGAACCGCTGCGCAGCCGGGCATAGAGCGTGCCGAGGTCGCGCACCAGAATGGCGAGGGAGCCCAGGTCCGCGACGAGGTGGTGAACCGCCAGCACCACGGTGTGCTCGTGCGCCGAGGTCCGGAAGAGGCCGATCCGCAGGAGCGGATCGCGTTCCAGGTCGAAGGGGCGGTAGGCGATCTGCTGGAGGCACTCCTCCAGCCGGGGCTCGTCCCAGCCGCTCGCATCCTCCTCCAGGATCTCGATCGTGCGGCCCGGGGAGGTCCGCTGCCGGGGTCCCGCCGGGATCTCCTGGAAGCTGAAGCGCAGGGCCTCATGGCGCTCGGCCAGCAGCTCGAAGGTCCGCCGCAGGGTGGGCGGATCGAGGTCCGGCCCCACCTTGACCGCCACCGCGATGTTATAGGCCGCGCTCTCCGGCTGGAGACGCTGCAGGAACCAGAGGGCGCGCTGGCCGTAGGAGAGCGGATACCCCTCGGCCGGCTCGCCGCCTTGCGCAAGCGGAATCCCCGGCGGCTCCTCCCGCTCGTCCTCGCCGGTGAGCTGCTGCAGGACCGCCTCCGCCACCTGGCGCAGGCTCGCCCCCTCCAGCAGCTCCGCCAGGCCGATCGAGGCTCCGAGGTCCGCACCCAGGGCATGCTGCAGCTCGATCGCCGTCAGCGAGTCGAGGCCGACGCCGGTGAGGGGCTGCTCGGGCGAAATGGCGGCCGGCTGGCGGAGGATCCCGGCCAGCCGTTCGGCGAGGTGGTTTTCCAGCCAGGGCCGGAGGAGGCCGGGATCGAGCGCGCGCCAGCTCGCGGGGACCCCGCCGGACAGACCGGGTCCGGGAGCCTCCTGCTCCTGGACGACGCTCCGGCCCAGGGCCGGGAGCTCCCCCGCGAGGTACAGCTGCCGGCTGGCGTGGCGCTGGACCTTGCCGCTGGAGGTCTTGGGAACGGCCCCCGGCGGGAGCACCACGATCTCGTAGGCCTGGATCTCGTGCTCCTCCGCGATGGCCTGCCGGATGGCGGAGGAGATCACGCCGGCCTCCGCTCTCGCCTCGCGCTCGACCTCCTGGAAAATGACGAGGCGCTCCTCGCCGTTCCTGTCCACGGCGAAGGCCGCCCCACAGCCGGGGCGCAGCGCGGGGTGACTGCGCTCGGCGGTCGCCTCGAGGTCCTGGGGATAGAGGTTCCTGCCGCGGAGGATGATGAGGTCCTTCAGACGTCCGGTGACGAACAGCTCCCCGTCGTGAACGAAGCCGAGATCGCCGGTACGCAGGCAGGGGCCGCGGCCATCCCGGGTGAAGGCGCCGAAGACGCGCTCCGTCTCCTCGGGGAGGTCCCAGTATCCCTGGGCGACGCTCGGCCCGGCGACCCAGATCTCCCCCACCTGGCCGGCGGCGCACGGCACGGCCGTCTCGGGATCGACCACCAGCAGGTCCTGGCCCGACCAGGGATGGCCGCAGCCGACCAGCGTGCGGCCGGATGCGCCGGCCTCCTCGTCCACGCCGCGGTCCCGCTCCAGCGCGGTAGCCGAGACGGTGCGCAGGAGCGGCGGGCGGCCGCTCTCGCCGCCGGTGACGAAGAGCGTCGCCTCCGCCAGGCCGTAGCAGGGATAGAAGGCGCGCCGGTCGAAACCTTGCGGCGCGAAGGTGGCGGCGAAGCGCTCCAGGGTCTCGGCCCGGACCGGCTCCGCGCCGTTGAATGCCAGGCTCCAGGTGCTGAGGTCCAGAACCTCCCGGTCCGCCGCGGCGATCTTGCGCGCGCACAGGTCGTAGGCGAAATTGGGGCCGCCGCTGGTTGTGGCGCGGTAGCGGCTGATTGCCGCCAGCCAGCGCACCGGCCGCTGCAGAAACGCCACCGGGGACATGAGGATGCAGCGGCCGCCCACGAAAAGGGGCTGCAGGACGTTTCCTATGAGTCCCATGTCGTGGTAGAGGGGGAGCCAGCCCACGATCACCGACTCCGCCGACTGGCCGAAGGCGGTGCGGATCATTTCCTGGTTGTGGAGGAGGTTGCCATGGCTCACCATGACCCCCCGCGGTGTGGCCGTCGAGCCCGAGGTGTACTGGAGGAAGGCCAGCGTGTCCGGGCCGAGCAGCGGCGCCGTCCAGTCCTCCTCCATCCCCACCGGAAGCTCGTCCGTCCTCTGCCATGCCGCATCGCGTAGCTCGGGGATCTGGCTCGTGAGGCGCTCGACCCGCTGCGCCAGGACCCCGGTCGTCAGCACCACTCGGGGCCGAGCGTCGCGCACGATCGAACGCAGCCTCGGCTGCGTCTTGACCGACGAGGGAGGATAGGCCGGTACGGCGATGGTGCCGCTGTAGAGGCAGCCGAAGAAGGCCGCGATGAAGTCCAGCCCGGGCGGATAGAGCAAAAGCGCCCGCTCGCGATGATCCATCCGCTGCAGCAGTCCGCCGATCGCGCGGGCCTTCCGGTCGAGCTCGCCACGGGTGAGGCTCGCCGCCTCCCGCTCACCGTCGGCGAGAAAGGTAAACGCCTCACCGTCCGGCTGCTCGGCCGCATTCCGGCAGGCATACTCGACCAGAGACGGAGCCCGGAGATGGAGAGCGGTGCGACGCAATGACAACACACCTTCAGTAATAGGTCATAATTATAGAATGAAACCGGGATTACTCCCAACTCGCTGGAGCGCGAGGTCGCGCCGCCATGCCGGTCGCCGACGCGCGGATGAAAGCAGCCGCTAGGAGCACGCGGCGCCCGCCCGTCCCCGGCTCGGGCTTCGGCAGAGCAGGAAGGGGGAAGGCCTCCATCTCGACCTCATTGTAACAGGTGATACACTCGACTTGAGCGGAGGTTTCACGAGGAGGTCTCATGAAGGGGTGGATTGGAGAGGGAGGGAGCTGAATGAGCCCGATCCCCTTGCGGGAGGCTCTGCGGGTCTGGACGCTGGTCGCCCTCCAGAGCTTCGGAGGCCCGGCAGGCCAGATCGCGGTCATGCACCGCATCCTGGTCGAGGAAAAACGGTGGGTGAGCGAGAGCCGTTTCCTCCACGCCCTCAACTACTGCATGCTGCTGCCCGGTCCCGAAGCGCAGCAGCTCGCGGTCTACATCGGATGGCTCCTCAACCGGACCCTCGGCGGTCTCGCAGCCGGCGTTCTCTTCGTGCTCCCAGGCTTCATATCCATCCTGACCCTCTCCATCCTCTACGCCACCTATGGGGACACGACGTTCGTCTCCGGCTTGTTCTTCGGGTTGAAGCCGGCAGTGATGGCCGTGGTCGTCGAGGCCGTGTTCCGGATCGGCCGGCGGACGCTCAAGACCCGCGTCCTCCAGGCAATCGCCGGCGCGGCGTTCGTCGCGATCTTCTTCCTGAACGTTCCCTTCCCCGCGATCGTCGCCGCCGCGGGGCTCGCCGGCTGGCTCGGCGGGCGCCTGATGCCGGAGCAGTTCCCCGCCGCCCAACCGCACGCTCCCGGCAGCTCCCATGGGACGGAGGCTGTACCGGTGGCAGATTCCCTCGTGCACCAAGTGCAGCCCTCTCTCGGGCGTTCCCTTCGCGTCCTCGCTGTGGGCTTGACCCTCTGGTTCGCCCCGCTGCTCGCACTGATTGCCCTCTTCGGCAGCGAGCACGTCCTGGTGCAACAAGGGATCTTCTTCAGCAAAGCGGCGGTCGTGACCTTCGGCGGCGCCTACGCGGTGCTCGCCTACGTCGGCCAGCGGGCCGTCGAGACCTATGGCTGGCTCCGCCCGGGCGAGATGCTGGACGGCCTCGGCATGGCCGAGACCACGCCCGGCCCCCTCATCATGGTCCTCCAGTTCGTCGGCTTCATGGGAGCCTTCCGCCTTGCCGAGGGGCTCGATCCGCTGATGGCCGGAATCCTGGGCTCGATCGTGACGACCTGGGTAACCTTCGTCCCCTGTTTCCTCTGGATCTTCCTCGGCGCCCCCTACATCGAGCGCCTGCGCGGCAACCGCTCCCTGAGCACCGCCCTGACCGGCATCACGGCCGCGGTCGTCGGCGTGGCCCTGAACCTCGCCGTCTGGTTTTCCCTCCACACTCTCTTCGACCAGGTGGACGAAGTCCGCTGGATGGGCATACGCCTGCTGCTTCCTGTCTGGAGCACCCTCGATCCGGCGGCTCTGGTCATCGCGGGCTTTGCCTTCCTCACCCTCTTCCGCTGGAAGCTCGGCATGCTGAAGACCCTCGCGGCGAGCGCCGCGGCGGGCCTGGTGTGGGTCCTCGCCATACGGCTGCTAGGGTGATCGAGGTATAGCCTTTCTCTTCATGTGGAGCCGGCCGGCGAAACCCGCACCGGGCGCGGCGATCGTTCGGACCTGCGCGACCGCCTGGAAAAGCTCAGCCGCCGCTTCGCCGACATCGCCCGCATCGACTTCTCCGCTCAAGCACCAAGATCGACCACCTGACCAACGCCCGCCGCTCGCGCCCGCGCCTCGACAACGACTGCCGCCGCGAGGTCCTGGAGGGCGGTGCCGGTCGAATCGAAGATGGTGATCTCCTCGGCGGTCGAACGCCCGGGCCGTGCGCCGGCCACGACCTCGGCAAGATCCGCATGGACCTGCTCGGCGGTCATCAAGCCCGCAGCGATCGCGTGCTGGAGCTCCCCAAGCTCGGCGCACTGCGCCAGCGCGTCGACCACCAGGGTACTGCGGGCGACGAGGCGGGGATCGAGCTCCTGCTTGCCGTGATCGTCCGCACCGACGGCGGCGACGAACGTCCCCGGCCGTACGTCCTCGAGACGGAGGAAGTAGGCGCGAGCCGGCGTGCAGGTGGCGCAGACATCGGTGCTGGCGAGCGCCGCAGCCAGGTCCGGCGCCGGTCGTGCTTCGACGCCGGGAAGCTCCGGCGCGAGCTCGGCCGCCAGGCGTTCGGCGCGACGCGGATCGAGGTCCCAGAGCAAGACCCGCGCGATCGGCAGAACGCTGCAGAGGGCGCGCACGTGCATCGCTCCCTGCCGGCCGCAGCCGCAGACCGTGAGAGTCGCCGCGTCGGGTCGAGCGAGATATCGCGCAGCCAGAGCGCTCGTCGCCGCCGTCCGCAGGGCGGTGATCGTCATCGAGTCGAGAAGCGCCAGGAGGCGGCCACAGGCGCCGTCGAAGAGCGCCAACACACCCTGGATCGTCGGTAGCTCGAAGCGCTCCGGGTTGGCCGGGAAATTGGCGTTTAGCTTGACGGCGAGCCGAGGCTGGGGACCCAGCAGCCCGGCGGCTTTGACGTGGAGGCCGCCGGCCTCCCCCGGTAAGCCCAGCACCCGCGGCGGCACCGTCTCGCCGGCGGCGTGCCTGCGCAGTACGTCCTCCACTGCCGCGATACACGTGGGCAGGTCGAGCAGTGCCGCGACCTCGCTGGCGGTCAAGAGAAGGGTGCCGGTGGACCGTGTTCCGGCGCTCATCGAACGCCTGCCGATCCAGTCGCGGCGCCGGAGGGCTCGAGCTCGAAGGCGGTGGCTTCGATTTCGGCTTCCGGCGCCGGGGCCTGAGTGGCAGCGAGCAGGAGAGTCAAAAGGATGGCTTGGAAGCTTGGCATAGCCATAGCGTAACAGATGATAGATGTGAACGGTTGTTGCGCGAGCGAGGCAAGCCTCCGAGCAGGACGAGGGCCAAAGGCAGCACCTATCTATGTAAGTTGCCTGTCTTCGGCGGCTGCCGAATGAATGGCAAACCGCTCCCGTCGCCCAGCGAATGGCAGGTGTTCGCCTGCCTCTCAAAGTCTTTGACAATTCGGGGGTTTTGGTACCGGCGTCTGGAGTTGAACCGGAGACCTCCTGATCCACAGTCAGGCGCTCTAACCAACTGAGCTACGCCGGCCCAGAGGCGGAGAATGCTAAGCGGTCGCCTCCGGTTTGTCAAAAGACGCTTCTCGCGGAGCGGGAAAGAGGATCAGGCAGTCGGACACCATTGTGCCGATACAGCTCCTTAGAGGCCAGGCCGCGCACCGTTGAGTTGGAAGCTCCACTTGAGAGTCGTAGGTCAACGCGGCCGAGCTGGAGGAATGGAATCGAATCGTGCCGCCAAACCACGGAGATGACCTCGCCGTCGGGCTGTTCGACCCAATCTAGCGCATCCTCGAGCCCGAACCACTGGCTGACTTCGGCTCCCTCGAGAACTTCGATCGGCAGCAAGGTTGGTAACTGCTGGTTAGGAGGCATAGTCACTTCCGAGACGGGCGCTTCAACAGGTGCGTCAGGGAACGGGTCGGCAATAACGTCGCTGGGCATAAGCGGTGGCGTCAGCCGTCCGCTTGATGCCCGGGGTTAAACGCATCAGGGGTTCCATGGAGTCCGGTGCGCAGCATCCACTCTGCGGTGAAGATATGAGGCCAGGGTAAGCAGGTCAAGTGCATCCGCCTCGTCGATAGGCCACGAGATCTTCGGAGCATGGGCCGTTGGATTACGAAAGGTTCCAAAGAAGCCTTTCAAGAGGTTTACAAATCCACGCTGCTCCCCCTGCTGAGTCGCCGTCTGTAGCGCGGTCAGGGCCAGGAGTGGCTGGGCTCCTCCGAACGCCTTTTCAGCAAGCTCCGCTCCGTCCATGCCCAAGCCCGTCCTCTGGCGGATCTTTTCTGCAACGCTCTTCGTGGCCTCCAGGACGGCATGGAAGTAGTTGTCTTGCAGAAGCTCAGCCCGACAGAAGGCAAGTACATCAGGGTGTACCTTACGTACCAGCAATTCTTGCCTAAGATGACTAGCCCTTTGCTGGGCCTCTGTCAGCGTCGACGCCTTCTCGACTGTATGTAGTTTCCCGGCAGCGCTCACGTGGAGTCCGCTGAACGCCAGAACCTCGTTGATCTTGCTCCGCAGCTCAGCGTGTTCCTCGGCCCGGCCCGCGAACCGGGCTGGATCCAAGGTTGCCTGCAGGAAAGCTCCTACATTGTTACCACAGCGATCTTGCTCCTGCCGCGCTGCCAAAGCTAGTAGGATCCTCTCCCACCGAGGAGTGCCACCCTGCTCCGCGATTCGTAGATCAGAGAGAATACTGGTAAGGTCACGATGGCTCACCGCAGCCACCACAGACCGAGATATGGTCTCAAGGTGGGTTCTCTTGAAGGAAGGTATGGACATTATTATATCGGTAGTAAGATCTCGGCGTTTTAACCTTTAGAATTCTACCCCGCCGACCGCCTCACTTACGACCATCCCTTCTCGCTTGTCTTCCGCGGCAGGCGCCTCGGAGAACCTATAACGCCTCGCATGCTCTTGAACTTACGCCTCTTGCTTGAGCAATGTCAAGAGCGAGGCCTTCCGGTCATATGGATTCCAACGCCACCGCGCCCGGAGCGCCAATTCGCGAGGGGCTGGAATGCTTATGACCGGCGATAGGCACTCCCGGCCAGTGTCGGCTTAGACGGCCATCAAGGAGTCGTGCGAGAATCCGGTAAGTGGCTCCTCAGCAGTAGGTTGGCTCGATGTCGGGGAGGTTGGGAGGTGGCTTACACGATGTCACGTGCGAGAGAAGGCAGCCGTTCCCGAGGAGTCCTTCTGACATGGCTGGCCAAGCCCGGGGCAGGCGCCGACGGCGTAGGCGGCTCGGTCGAAGGTGACCCGATGAAGAAAAAAACGGGGGGCGCGGCCCATCCGCCCCCCGGGATGAGCTTCATTGGGTACTTCGGTTGTCAAAGAACCAGACTCACGAGGCTCCCGTTCCGCGCAGCGGGGGAGCCGTTCCGAAGAACACGGCTCGCCTCGGCGGAGCGGACCGCCTGTTCCGCGGAGCGCATCATCTCCTCCACGGAACGCACCATCTATTCCCCGCAGCAGGCCACCTGCTCCGCGCAACGGCTGACCGTTCCACCGAACGGCTGGCTCGTTCCGCGGAGCGGATCGCCCGCTCCAGGGAACGGATAGCCCAAATTCCGGCCCCAAAATTCGCCCCTCGTCGCCTCTCCAGCGGCCCCGACCTGGCGCAGGTGACAATAAAGAGGGGTCCGCTCTGGCCTCCGGAGCACGCTTTGGCCGTTCGGCACGGTCGTGGTCGCGAAACCAGCGTAGGGGAACTGGCGGAAAAAGGGCAGCTTCGGGGCAAAAATTAGGACCTGGTCCTAAGTCGCGTCCGATTTTTGCCACTCGCGCCTGCCTGGGCGGAGACTTTCCGTGCGCGTCCGACCGCACCGAGCGGTCCGTGCGTTGTTCTTTGACAGACGTCGTACTGTTGTACCGGGCAGGGGAGCCGGCGACCTCCTCCTCCCGGCCTTCCTTTGCTCACGGCGCGGCAGCGACGCGGGGGCTGCCGCGCTCCCTCCTGAGCATCTGATGGACGGCTCGTTTCTCTCGCCGAGCGATGAGCGGCCTGTGAAACGCAGGAGCCGCGAGAGCCACCAGAGCCAGAAGCGGATCGATCGACTCAGCGACCCTTGATCGCTGAGTCCAGGATCTCTAGTCCAGTTGGCATATTAGATCCTTAAAGGGGCTGTCAACTTTGTCTGCCGTAGAACGAGGATGCCCCTCGCTGCAGAGGGGCTGTGTTATGCGCTTTGCTCTCTTTCTCTGCAAGCGTCTTGGTAACCTCAAAGACTTGCACACTGCAACGCCTGGTTGGGCAGCCCAACTTGGGTTACGGAACATAAACCATATGGATCGTAAGGCGAGGTCCAGCGTCGGTTTCTGCGACCCAGCCCCCGAGTACTAGGTCGCTTCGCCCTTCCTCAGCGGTCCACAGATCAACCAGTATGTCCCAACGTGTCCCCATCCACTGTGCGACGGACGTTTCCCACGTGTCATCTGGCAGATCGACCAAGGTGGCCCCGTAGTCCGCGAGATAGGCACGAATGTGTTCCGCCGTCGCGGCGGATACGGGCTCCACGCCTGAAATGCCCTTCGTGAGGCCGTAGTCTCCCTCGACAAAAAACCGCACGACTTCGCAGAGCATCGGCCGCCATGCTCCGGCAATCGGATGTTCAACGTCCTCGTCCTTGACTGCGGGAGGGCCATCGGAGGCTCTGTCACTCATGTCTTCGGCACTCCTCAGATTAGCCGCAGGGACACCCGCGTCCCGTTAGTCTGCCCAACGGCACCGGACCAAAGCGGCGCCCTCAGGCGTCCGCTTGAGGCCCCGTGTTGGGCGGCTGTTCGTCTACAGGGTCGGCTCCACTGGAAACCTTCAGGCCTTGGTAATAGGTCCTCACGCCTGTCTTAACATAAAGATACCAACAAGCAAAGGCAAGGACAACGAGACCTGATGGAATACCTAGGTCAAGAGTGAACGGGCCGAACTCGAGTAGTTCTGTTTCTTCATATCCAAACCACAGTTCCCCGATCGCTATCAGAGTCAAACAGACAAGCAGGAAGTGTCGGCTCCATAAGTTCTCCCTCCAAAAGGCGAAGGCAACAGCGAAGGAGGCAAGTGCCTGCCCACTGAGAGGAATAGCGGCTTGAGAAAGAAACTCCCTGCTAGAAATGACTGTTCCAGCCCTTGTAAATGTACCAACATCGCAGAGACCGAGCAGCAACCAAAAAATTGCCTCGACGCCTAATATGAACGCGATGTAAGGTATCACCCTGAGGAGTAGCGGCCGATTGTCGGGGAGCCTTGGGATGGTCGGGAATCTTGGTATACGGTGTCTCCGCGGCACATCGTCGGGCAAGTGATCCACGAGCGGTACCCTGCAGTCGGCGCACTCAGTGTAGCTTGGCCGGTACTCACTCCCGCACGAGGGGCAGTACATCGTCTTCAGCCTTTCCATTAGCCACTTTCGCCCAGCCTTGGATTCAACGCTCGCCTCCGCTTCGCCGTATTACCGCCTGCGCCGACTTCAGCCCCCGCACACTTCCCCTATCTTGTTGATGCGGCAGTATCCTATTCGAGTTTCGCATGCTCGTCAATGTGCCGGCTGGTGGGAGGTCGCGGTGACGGATCTCAAGACGCTCAACGTCCGGAAGCAGACGCTGATCGCCGACAAGCAGAAGG
>Ga0134123_10000674_pt1 | contig 22541 bp, 25 predicted proteins | sample KB303_FD_96460 | JGI IMG/M metagenome (GOLD analysis project Ga0134123, IMG submission 96460) | Terrestrial soil microbial communities without Nitrogen fertilizer from Kellogg Biological Station, Michigan, USA - KB3-0-3 | ecosystem: Environmental > Terrestrial > Soil > Unclassified ...
ACCTACGGGGCGACGACGACCGTCACGAACTGTACGGTAACGGCGGGGTCAGCCACGGTCGCGTCATCTGCGGCATTCGGTTCGATCGTCGCGGGCATGCGTGTGAAAGGTACCGGCATCGACGAGGGCACTATCGTGCTCACGGCATCAGCCAGTAGCATCACACTCAGCCGTGTGGCGAACACCGATGCTACCGGCCTTGCAACCACGACCCTCACATTCGACACAGGCACCATCAGCGTCACGAACCGTGGCCTCAGTATCGGTGAGGCTGCGGCGGGGATGACCCAGCAATGGGGCAGCAACCTTGTCGGTGACATGATTGTGGTCCACATCGACGCGGCGAGGGCCGGGCTGGAACTTCAAATCGAGAAGGTGCCGCTTACCTTCACCACAGATGCGGATGGCTACCGGTTCGACTCGGCAACGTGGGCGGACCTTAGCGTCAACATGCGACTTCATCAATGCATGTTGCAGTATGATGACCTCGGCCCCGAGTCTACACGTAGTGTTGCTTAAGGAGTAGACATGGCGTCTGTTGCACGACGAAAGGTGGTCTATCAAGAACGCAAAGCGTGGCTTGATGGCCTCAAGTCTCACCCATGTGTGGATTGTGGTGGGATGTTTCCCGCAGTGTGCATGGACTTTCATCATGCACGTGGAGTCAAGACATTTCGCATCGCCGACAAACTCCGGTCTAAGGAAGCTATCTTAGCGGAACTCGAAAAATGTGATTTGCTCTGCTCTAACTGTCATCGCATCCGACACGCGAAAGCACGGGGTTGACCAATGGCTAGAATCTTTCCTCCAATCGTTCCACCGCGAGACCCGAAGGAGTGCGCTCCTTGGCTGTATCGGGAACTGCGTCGTATCAGCAGCGCGTTGGCTCAATCGCAGCAGGGCCTCGCCGCCATCACACGCGGCGAGGTTCCTGACGCATCGGGTCAGCCCATCATTGATACCAGCAAGTTCTTCGTGAAGCCGGGTATTGTCGGCGGACAGACTGGATACGGTGGAGTTGGGTCAGGTGAAAACCTAATCTTCGGCTCCACGGCGAACACCACGAAGGGAAAGATTCACCTCGGCAATCCGACGCCGAATCTGACCGTTGACGAGGCGCAGGACCTTGTCGGCATCAACAAGTCTTCACCTAGTGCAACACTGCACATCGTTGGAAGCCTTTCTGGCTCTGGTTCCAGCCTCACTCCAACGGGTGATATAGATGCTACTGGTACTCGCTGGACGCCGCGAGGTGGTGGTGCGTGGGCTGGCATCGGTGGTACTTGTGCAGCCGCGATGCTCACAGACGATGGCAACACGTCTATGGCGGCAATCAACGTCGATACGGGAGTCAATCCGCAAAGATGTACTCTTAGCGGAACCGTTACACCGGGTGCAACGTACACGATTGTACTAAAGTACCTAGTCCTAACGGCGGCGTACACCACCGGTTTTATCGGTGTTGAAATGGTTGACTCGAACGGTGAACGCTGGGTGAGTTGGGCAGGAGCGGCGGGCGGCAGCGAGGGTGCTGGCATCACATCCGTCAACAGTCCGCCGACCTTTCCAGCACCGACGCCCACTACCGGTACGACCACAGTCACACTTACCGTGACTTGTTCAGGGTCAGGCAATAGCAATGGTACTGGTGGCACACCGAACAGCATCAACCTGTATATGGGCCTCTCGAATGGTGGAGGCAACCTCTATGGTGGTGTTACGTACATCACTATTGGGCAGGCTGGCGCTGCACTCATTCAGTGGGACCTCTCGTCGGGCAGTCAGTCGGGCCAAATCGCACTCGACGGCAAGGTTGGTATCAACACCGGAAGCACGGCCCCAGCCGCTACCTTGGATATTCTGCAAGGTGCCTCTGCGGGGGTTCCGGCATTCAAAATCAAAGCCGAAGCATCTCCGACTATCGGTGTCTATCAGTTCCTCATCGTCAGCGATGCCGGCACGCCGCTAGTCTTCTACGACTCGGGGCTCGGTGATATTTTCCAAGCGCCCAACATCGTCGCCGACCAATCCTTCACCGTCAATAACCCGATTATTGGCGGGGGAGCAGGACACCAGATTCTATCAGCGGCTAGTGCCATCAGCACAGTCACTCTTCCCGATGTTGGTAGTGGAAGTGACTTCGTATTCACGGCAGGTGGCCAGTCACTAGCCAGTAAGACACTCAGTACAACCTGCGCCCTAGTCGCTTCGACCGCCAGTTCGGGTGTTGCCTTTCAAGACACCACAACTTCATCGAAGAAGTTGCGGATGGTGCTCTCTGGTGCAGTCGGCAACAACAACTTCGTCATTGCCTCGACGGCCGCGCGTACCTACACGTTCCGCGACCTCTCCGGTGGCGTGGTACTGGATAGCGGTTCGGTACTCACGTCGGGCCGCGTGCCCTTTGTGACCACTGGTGGTGCACTGCTCGACAGCAGCTTGTTCCTGTTCTCCACTGGCTCGGGTCTGACGCTCTCGGCTCTCAATCTTATCACGGACACGACGACCGGGATGAAGATTGGAACAGCCACCAGCCAGAAACTCGGATTCTGGAACGCGGCCCCGATTATCCAACCTACGACCGCTGTCGCAGGGGCAACCCGTACAGGTGGTGGTGGCACGACACTCACTGACACCGACACGTTCGATGGCTACACCGTTGCACAGGTCGTGAAAGCCCTCCGCAACACTGGCCTTCTCGCATAACAGAGGAACACATGAATCCACTTCTCTTGCTCTCCGGCCTTAGTGCCCTCGGCGGCATCTTCGGCAAGAAGAAGCAGAAGTACATGAGCCCCGAGATGTACAACCAGATGTTCGGGGCAAAGGCGATGGGTGCGCGTACGCAGGAGTTGGTGAATCAAATCATCAACTCCCCCTACGGCCAGCAACTCATGCAAAACGCGGCCGAGCAGGGACAAGACTTCCAGACAAACCTCGCACGTCAGTCTGCTATTAGCGGCTTCGGCCCGGCTGGTGGTGCGACGAGCGGCGCAAGTGACTTCGCGGCGGCCGGTGGTGGTGGTGCGGTGAGCGCCCTCCAGCGGGGTATCACATCCGACCTCTGGAAGAACGCCATGCCCATCGCACAAGGTATGGTCCAGCGCGAGGGTGACCTTGCTCTAGGCAATCTCGCTAGTCAGAACGCGCAGCCCACGATGCTCAGCCGACTCGGCGAGGGTGCAGCGACGGCGCTGTCTGGTGCAGGTACTGCATCGGATATCAAGACCAACAAAGACTTCTCGCGGTTCATGAAGTCGCAGACTGCGGCGGTGAAGTAATGGATTTCAAGAAGCTCGTAACCGGCCCTACCAATGCAGTCGCAAAGCTGCTTGGTGTTGGCGACGAAGGCCCGACCAGTGAGCAGGCGGCGATTGCGAAGTTGCTCGCCAATGGCACCGCCAACCAGTTCGACGAGAAGGCCCCGGAGACGGCGTTCTCTCTGCCGGAACTCGACGAGTCCCTCAGCGAAGCCGGCATGAAGCGCAAGGCTGCGGCCGAGGCTGCGGGTCAGCCCTTCGTGCCCGGCGAGGCCGACTACAAGGATGCTGGCCCGTATGGCTTCCTGCATAAGAAGGGCATCCATGATGCTCTGACCGAGTACCAGCGCGAGCTTGAGGCCAATGCCCCTCACGTTGACTATCAAGGCATCCTCAAGCAGCGTATGTCCGACCTCGCGTCGATGCCGCCCGAGCATCACACGAATCCGCTCATGCTGTTCGCTATGGCGATGGGCAGTCCCGAGCACGCGCGCGAACTCATTCAGACGCACAACAAGGCGGAAACTGAATCGAACGCGAAGCAGGCACAGCGTTGGCAGGAACTGCTCGACATGAAGCAGCAGGCGCTTGAGGGCTCCATCAAGCAGGCTCTCTCGCAGGGCGAGCAGCGGAAAATCATCTCCGGCAAATGGCTCGATGCCCTTGCTCAAATCGAGCAGGACAAGGCGAAGCTCACTGGTACGTTGCAGGCGGGCGAGCAGAAGAACCTCGCGGCCGAGAGGCGTGCGAAGATTCGCGGCGAGTGGGCACTCAAGGCTGTCGAGGCTCGTGTGGCTGGTATGGCCCCGTCGCACGGCGTCCCTGCCGGCACTGCTGAGTTCAAGGCACTCCAGACGAACGCGAAGGCACTCGCGACCTCGCTTATCAAGAGCGGTGTCGAGCCCGAGGATGCGTTCGACCAAGCCGAAGCATGGGTCAACAATCAGCTTGCGAATCGTGCGACAGCCGGCGCAGGTGTGGGTGCTGGTGCAAAGACGCCTACCTCAACGCAGGCAACCAACCCGCTTCAAGCGCGTATCCAAGCGAATCGCAAACACTAAGGAGTAACACATGGCCTCTCCGTACACCTATGAGCAGATGAAGGCGCGCCAGAAGGCGCTCGGTCCGACGGGGCCTGCGGGTCCCGTATCGGCGGCTGAGAAGGCGTCGATGGACGACACTGTGCTCGACCAGCCCGCGCTGGAGCCCGAGCCCATCGTTGCTGATACGGTCGAGGTGACCCCTGAGACGAAGCCGCAGGGGATGGACATGAACCGGGCGAAGCGCGCAGTCGTGATGAACGCACTGCGTAACTCGCCCGCCGCCCGCGCCATGTTCGCACGCCACGTGCGCAACGCGTACCAAATGGGCACGGACTTCAAGGCCACGGACGACGAGATTCTCAAGGCCGGATTCGACCTCCAGAAGGAGAGCATCCCCGACCTGACGCCGCATGAGTACGAGAAGGCCATCCACGACGAATACGGTCCGGTCGTGGACAAGGCTCTGCTCAAGCAGGGACACATCGACTACCCCGGTCACACGGACGAGACGAAGCTCATCGACGAGATGTACAAGCGCAAGGTCGCGAAAGAAGAAATGGGGCCGCTCTCCACCGCTGATAAGGCGATGATTGTGGCTCGCCGCTTCCATGCGCTCAACGACACGAACATGTCTACCGACAAGGCCCTGCGTCTGCGCTACACCGAAGAGAAGAAGCGCGGACGGAACGTGGGTTCGTTCGATGACTGGCTTCACGCGCAGATGGCTCCGACCCTCGCGGAGAACGTCCGCAATGTCGGCGGCTCCATCGCGAACATGCTGGGCGAACAGGGCAAACAGGTTGGCCGCTTCACGTATGCTCTCACGGACGATGGCCGCATGCAGATGACGCAGGACATTGCTGCCGCGTCAACAGGCGACAAAGAGGCGCAGCAGCGTCTCAAGGAAGCCGGACTCGGTGCCGTCACTGTCGCATCTCTCGCCGCTGGTCCGCTCGTCAAAGGCGGGCTCGGTGCGGCGGAAGAGGCATTGGCGGCGGCGAAACTGGCTCCAGTGGCTGCGGTGCGCACAGCCCCTGCGCTTGCCGGCGCGGCCGAGGGTGCTGTCGTCGGTGGACTACAAGGTGGTGGGTCGGCGGCCGTTGAAGGCAAGCCGATTGGTGATATTGCACAAGAGGCAGCGACCGGTGCAGGTATCGGTGGCGGCGCAGGAGCCGTCATTGGTGGCATCGGTGGAGCGATGGCCGCTCGGAAGACTGCGCAGGAAGCTGCGCAGGAAGCCGAGGCTCTCGCTGCGGCGAAGGCTGCGGGTGCGGGAGAAGTCCCGCCTCCGACGCCTGTAGTGCCGCCTGCCCCGCCCGTGACGGATATCGGCGAACTGGCCGCACGTCACCGCGCTGAGGTTGGATACGCACAGGTAGTCAAAGACTTCGCTGCGAAGCATGGGATGGACCCGATGGACGCGTTGAGATTGGTCGCTCGGGAGAAGCCCGATATGACTGACCTTGCCGCAGCAGCAACACGATACGGGGTTTCGGCTGATGACATTGCGGCGCTCCGGGCAGACATGCCCGAGCATCTCAAAGCATCGGTCCCAACGGAGCCACCGAATGCCGTGAGCACGACTCCCGTTGAGCCCGTCCCCACCCCGACTGAGAGTGCCCCGACGGCGGCGGTAACGGCTCCCCCGGCAAAGCCGGGTGCTGTGCCTGCTGAGCAGGGTGCACTCCAGTCGGATGTTTCCGAGCGGATGACGGCGGCGCTGAACCGAGCACAAGGTCAACTCGTTGAGCGTCGTCGTCTTATCCGCATGCAGCTTGCACGCAAGTTCGCACAGGCACGCGAGCGGTTCGGTGCTGTCGGTGGTGGACTTGCCGGCTGGCGCGAGAAGTTGCGCGTCATGTCCGGTGAGTTGAAGAAGCCTGATTGGGCGGGTGTGGCCCCCGAGTTTGCTGACGTGAACATCGGCGAGCTACACAATGTCATCGCGAACTCTGCGATGCTCGAAGGCGACAAGATGACGGCACACGCCGGTCTGACCCGCTTGTGGAACGGTACCCGCATGGGTGCTCCCACGGCCTCGCAGATTCGCGTGCTCCGCATGGCGTTCGGCTCCGAGTTTGCAGAGGCGGCGACGAACAACCAGACGCTGTCGAAAATCATCGGTCTTCACGTGATGAAGGCGCTCAACACCCCGCGCACGCTCATGTCCTCGCTAGACCTTTCGGCTGGTATGCGTCAGGGCTATCTGATGACTTCCCAACCTGAGTACGGCCGCGCGTGGACCACGATGGTGAAAGCCTTCGGTGACCAGAAGGTTGCAACCGAGGTCGCTGAAAGCATCAAGACCAATCCCAAGTTCGATATCATGCGCGAGTCGGGTGTCTACTTTCAGGGCGACGAGTTCCGCTCTGCGGCAGACCCGCTCGGTGCGCGAAGCGAACAGTTCGCTGGTTCCTACGCGGACAAGTGGGCTGGCGTCAAGCAGTCGCAGCGGGCCTACGACACGTTCATCAACAAGCTCCGCTCTGACGTATACTCGCGCGTCTACAATGATGCCGAGGCCGTCGGTGTGGATGTGTCCGACCCTGAGTTCCGCCAGTCCCTCGCGCAGTGGGTCAATACAGCCACCGGCCGAGGGGAACTGCCGTACACGCTCTCGCGGGCATCCAACGTGCTCAACGCGGCGCTGTTCTCACCGCGTCTAGCGTGGTCACGCATGGAGACGTTCAATCCGATGTACTATCGCGGATTGCACCCGTACGTGCGTTCACAGGCGCTTGCCGCGAATGCAAAGGTCATCGGCACCACGCTCTCGTTGCTCGGCGTTCTGGCCGGCAGCGGTGCAGCGGCGGTAACGTGGGACCCTCGTAGCTCGGACTTCGCCAAGGCCCGCGTTGGCCACACGCGCATTGACTTGCTCGGTGGTCATCAGCAGCTTGGGCGCATGTTCGCGCAGCTAATCACGGGCAAAGTCATCAGCAGCACGACCGGGCGCGAGATTGACCTGAATGGGTCCGATGCATCAAACGGGTTCCAGCGTGGCAGCATGAATCGACTCGACGTGTTGTCCCGGTTCTTCGAGGCCAAAGCGTCGCCGATTGCGTCTCTTGCATTGACGATGATGCGAGGACACGACCAGCTTGGCAATCCCATTTCCATGCCGGATGAAATCGCGAAGCGTATGACGCCGATGCCGATTGAAGACATTGCGGATGCACTTAAGGATGGCGGCTGGGGGCGAGGTGCCCTCGTCGCGCCGCTCGCACTCACCGGTTTGGGCACACAGACGTACACGGCGAATCTGCCGGTGTCGGCTGGTGGCAAGCGGGAAGCACAGCATGGCACGGTCATGAACATCGGCCATTGGCTGTGGAACCATCTCAACGGCGTGTCCGAGGGTCCAACCGAACTGGAGCGGCTAACGCCGGAAATCACTGACCAGTGGGTGAAGGACGCAGCGGCTGCGCAAGTGATGGGCCACCACGAAGCGACTCTGGACCAGCACTTCTTCGACAAGGGCTTCAATCAGAACGACGCCATTCGCAAGGCTACGGCCCGCAGGATGCGTGTGGTCAACAAACTCTACAAGGACCTGATGGGCGGGAACGGTGAGGAAGCACGCATGAACGCTGAGAAGAACCTGCTCCAGCGGCGTGCGGAGGCTACGGGCATGGACCCCGACGCTATCAGCAATCCTCGTGTGTTCTCGGAGGTGAGTAAGTAATGCCGCACGCAGCGACTACTAGCCTCGTCATCCCTCAGTGGATGACGCGGACAATCGTTGGTACGGGCGTGGGCCTGCTCCTGAGTGGGGCAGGCGCGCTCACTGCCAAAGTCGTACACATCGCCACAGAGCATGAAGCCCGCATCAGCGTTCTCGAAGACCACATGAAGGGTATCGACGAATCGTTGAAGGATATCAAGGAGATTGAGCGCGGGCAGGCGTTCGACACGAAGAAGATTCTGGAGCGCATGCCCCGGAGGCCGCAATGAAGAAGCGACCCAATCCAGCGAAGCCGAAGCGAGAACCCGTACCGTCACTAGAGGTCCCGGCGAGTTTCAAAATCGAACCGCCGAAGCAGGACTTCCAGATGACGCCCGCCTACGCAGAAGTCTACCCTGATAAGAAAGGAAAGAAAGCCTAATGGCATTTCCAATCCTCGCAGCGTTCGAGTTCGCCAAGGGCATCATCGAGCGCGTCATCCCCGACCCGAAGGCGAAGCTAGAAGCGACGCAGAAGCTGCTTGAGTTGCAGCAGAGCGGCGACCTTGCGGCTATGTCGGCGCAGGTCGAAATCAACAAGATTGAGGCGGCATCACCGAACCTCTTCATCGCGGGCTGGCGGCCTGCGGTGGGGTGGGTCTGCGCTGCCGGCCTCGCAGTCATCCTCGTCATCGGACCCCTCTTTGCGTGGGGCTCGGCCCTCGCGGGCAAGCCGATGAAGCAACCGGATATGCCTGTCGCGGAGACGATGGCACTCGTCACGTCGATGCTCGGCATGGCCGGATTGCGTACGTACGAGAAGATGAACAACACAGAGAAGAACCGGTAGAAAAACAGAAAAGCCCCCGAAGCCGTTATGGCCTCGGGGGCTTTCTGCGTTTCTAAAGCTGGCGGTGGTTTGAGCGTGCTACTTCCGTCAAGCAGTCGCTATTTGGTAGGTGCGACTTCCTTACACTGGTCGGGCTCTAGCCGTACTCGACGCGCTTGCGCGCTCACGGCCCAATACGTCGCTGGGTTCGCCCGTACATACTCGCCAGTTCAGCCGGGTGCGACCCGGCAGCTTCTTACTCTACCGTCGAATCCACCAGAGCAAGTCCAGTAGAACCATCACGAGTTCAGAGTCCATGATGATTTTCCTCCACGGGTTAGAGTTACTGCGAGCGGCAAGCTAGTTCGTCAGCTTCGTGACGCCCTCGCGCACGAGCGAGATAGCGTTGTTGATGGCTGCCTGACGATTCAGAGCCGCCTGACCCGCAATCGCGAGGGCATTGCCGAGCGAGATAAGGTCAGCCGGCTGGAGGCGGGCGACGAGGAAACGAACGATGAAGTCGAGCATTGTCTTACTCCCTACAGGGTGATGCGGTCCACAAGGCGACGGAGGACTCGCGCCGTGAGAATCGCGTCTTCGAGTGCGTCGTGGTGCTGGTGGTCACGCTTGAAGCCGAACACCGCCGCGACATTGTCCAGTGATGCACTGCCAGCAGGTAGGTCGAGCCGCCCCGCCAGATTGAGCAGGAGCGCCGCCGACTGCGTGCAGAGCATGCGGTGCGAGAACTGCTTGTTGAAATCCTGCCCGGCGAGTTCCCACAACCTACGCAGGAAGGGCTCGTCGAACCGGATGCCATGCGCGACCAGCGTCTGCTGGCCGTACAACTCGTTCTTGAGAAGCCACTGCTGAAACGCCTGCACGACTTGGAACGGCGTGTCGAACTTTGCGATATCCGCCACCTTGATGCCTGTGACGGTAAGGGCCTGTTCGTCGATGCAGAGCACCGGCTCGCATACCTTGCCGGAGAACTGCCCGACGATGGCTCCATCCTGATAGATGACCGCGCCGACCGACAGGATGGAGTGCTTGCGCGCGTCCAGCCCACCAGTCTCCGTGTCCACGACAATCAGCTTACGCATTGAGATGCCCACTGAGGCTCTCCACAAGATGCATGAACGTGGCCCATCCCTGAACACGACGGATGCTCTTCCCCGTCGGGATGTTGAGGTTCCACGGCTGCTCGCGCAGGCACACCAGCTTCGCTGACGTGTTCCGCTTCAAATCCTCGACGTTCTCAGGCTTGTCGTCAAGGTACACGTCACAGTACGGACGCACACCCGACTTCGCTTCCTGATTCGTGAGCAGATGCAGTCCCTTGATTGGAAGGTCCATCAGGCCGAGCCACGCGAGTGTATCCGTGACAGCCTGCGCCGGGCGGTGCGTGATAAGCACCACATCGCCGAGGGTCGCAAGATGCCGGACCGCCTGAATCGTTCCCTTGTACAGGTTGCCGTAGCGGAAGAGGCCGAGCTTCACCCCATCTTTCCACAGCCACTCCCAATGCTCGGGAGCGACGTGGTCAGGGATGTAGTTCCAGTACGTCGCCTCGTGCATCAGGTTCTCGTCATCCTTGTACGGACTGTCAGGCAACACGTTACGCAGCATGTACCGCGCCGTGTTGTCCCACTTGTACATCACGCCGTCGATATCGAGACCGATTCTCACACGTCTGCTCCTGTTCTGAATACTTCGGCGAGTCGCTTACCACGGTCACGAATCTGCGCACCCCACGGACTCGCGAGGATGGCATCGCTGACTTTCGCCCACAATGCCAGACGTTCAGCGGGGGTGCTGTCCACATCCGGTGACAGCGCAGCTTTGATAGCTGGCGTAATGGTTGTGCTCTTCTGCATCCCGCCTTCGCCGCGATTGAACGCCATGTTGATAAGCGCCCGCCAGCGAGCACCGTCAAGCATGGCAATCCGAGGACCACCGAACACATTGTTCACAGCGCGGAGCGCAATGTCAATGTCCCAGCCGAGCAGCGCGTCGCACTCGTCGTCCGTGATGCTGGACATACGGGGAGACGAGCCGAGTAGGTGACCGACGCCGATAGTCCAGTTGCCGGCCGTGTCCTTGTACGCGAGCAGCTTTCGGCCCTCGTCGCGTGCGAGTTGTTGACGCAGAAGGGTATCAATCACTGCGGTGACTCCGGCAGGGCAGACGTGACGGTCGTCTCGATTTGCACCTCAACACCATTCTCATGACCGATGGCGAGGAACGGACCAACAAGCTGCGAGAACAGAGTATTGAGACTCTCACCACTCACGGCACGGCGGAACTTACCATCCACGACGAGGGCGACCTCGTACTTACTATCAACCTTCGTTGCGACGAACTGAATCCGCATGTTTCCTCCGAGCCTCATCGACCTTCTCGATGATGGCCTTGACATTGTCGAGTTGCTTGGACATTCTGACCTTCATGATGATGCGCATGGAGCGCAGTTCATCTTCGGCCGAGGGCGGTGGTGTGCCAAGACCATCGTTCAGGTAGCGACCAACCATCCAGAGCGCGAACATCGGCTCGATGGCCTGCCACCATTCTTGCTTGCACAAGTCAGTTCGTTTCGCAGCCTGTGAAACAAAGCAACTCATGCAGCGCGAGCCGACGATGGCCGTGTCCCTCTTACAGCGGGCGCACGCCGTCGATGCCTTCTGCCGTACCACGAAGGTCGTACTCCGTACGGATGTACTCGCGAGCCGTCATCCGAGTCTCGGGTGGGAACTCAAGGTCGTATTTCGCCTTCGCCTTCAACTGGTCGAGCACGTACTCGAAGCCGTTGATGTTGAAGAGCACCGCCGCCGCATGGTCTTCGTCCCGCTCACCGTTCATCCACTGGATGAAATGCCGAACAGCAGACTCTTTGAATCGCTCCAGTTCGGCCTGACCACTTGCCTTCATCCAGTTCCGGGCCGTGTACTTCACAGCACCCTTGGTCAGATGCTCGGCGTACCGCTTGAACATCGGGCCATCGAACGCGAGGTGCCAGAGAATCTTGCCCTCGGTCGTGTCGCGCTGCATGCCCGACTCGAACTGCTCGCGCTTACCACTGTCCTTCACAGTGAATCCAAGATTGGCCGCTTCGTGTTCGTTCATCAGTGTGAACCCTCTGGAAGGTGGTCATACAAATACCTCGGGTACGTGTTCAGGTCGATTGCACCTGCAATCCGATTCGCCGTCGCCCTCACGAGGCAAGCGTAGAGGTCGTCGAATGAAGTGAACACGCCACTCGCGAAGTTGTACATCACGTCGAACCGCTCGGGCTCGCCGGCCAACAGAATGTACACCGGCTTGCCCTGTCCAATCAGGTACCCCGCTTCGAGGTGACCCGACTTACCAGCGGGCAACACGAGCACACCGTACTGCGACGAGTCGAGGTGGTGCTTGTCGTAATGGTAGACGTGCTGGCCTGCATTGCCGGCGAGAGCCTGCGCGAACGTGTGACCACGGTCCTTCTCGTACCGTTGCCAGTAGTCATCGGCCTCGGGACCAGCCGCGTACCAGTCGTCAAAGACTTCATCGCCTATAGCTGCACGCAGCTTCGCCGCGATGATGGGTACCTCGGGGTTCCGCAAACTACCAATCAGATAGCACTTCACACGGCCTCCGTCAGGTCACCGAACATGCTGGGTGCTTCACGCACGAGAGCCTTGAGAATCTCTCCTGCGAGGGTCCGAATCTCGGCATCAGCCGCAGCCGACGCCCGCTTCTGAATGAACTCGCGCCACGTCCGAGCGTTGCCAGTGATGACCAGCTTCGTCTCAGTCGCCTCGGGCAGGACACTACGTGCCATGCCGTGAATGCGCTTCCTCTCGGCTGTGCTCACTTTCGAGTGCTCAAGCGACTCGGACAGCTTCGCGTACAGTGCCCTCGCGGTGTAGACGTAAGCCTGCCATTCATCCGCCAAGCCCGTATCGGCCAGCTTGTCCGGTACGATGAACTTCGCATCTACGTGGTCCACGTACCGCTGCGACAACTGGCTGAATGAGAAGTGCCGGTGTCGAACCAGTTCGTGCGTCAACGAGCGCGAGACGCCCGTGATGATGAACGTCCAGTTCGCGTGCTCCAGCACCGAGAAGTGGCCCTGCGAGATGATATGACCAAGGTACTCAGCGTTGGTGCGCCGCCCACGTCCGAACGACATGTAGCAGATGCGTCCGGCGACTTCGGCGATGGTCTCACCATCTGAGGGCGGCTCAATCATGTACTGCTCAGCCTGTGGCAAGCCCTCGTCCCGAGCGAACTCCGCGAACGCAGTCCACTCCAAACGGGGCTTGCCAATCAAGTACAGCTTCATGCGACCTCCAGCTTGTACGGCTTCACCGCAGACCACGGCTCACCGGGGCCGGCAGCTTCCAGTTCAACCGGGATGAAGAAGCCCGGTCGCACACAGTCGAAACGACGCTCCATGATGTTCTTGATGCCGAGAGCGACCGCATGGACGTTCTCTTTCGGAACCGCCACGAGAATCGAGTCGTGCACCGTTGTCACCATGCGACCGCCGAACAGCTTCGCATACTCAGCCACAGGCTTGAGCACGCACCACAGAATGTCAGCGACCGTGCTCTGAGGGATGAAGTCCACCGCTGCCGGGGCGCGCCCGTCATGGAAGTACCGCACCCGACCGAACGGGTTGATGATTTTGTGCTGCGTGTCACACAGGTCCACGAGGTGCATCTTGTACGCCTGTGCCTTCGCATAACCGCCCCACACTTGATTGGCGATGCGTGAACACTCGGCGGGGCTAATGTAGATGTGGGCCTGCTCCAGAATCATCTCGCTCGCCTTGGCCGGGCTCGCAAGATACTGCGTCGCGTAAGTGACGTTCTTCACGGTCGGTCGCGGGATACCGTATCGCTGCGAGTTCCTCGTGTGAATATCAACCTGCAAGTCTGCCAGCAGGACTTCATCACCCGACATGCCACCGAGCACGTACAGTTCGGCACTCTTGTAGTCAGCCTGCACGAAACACCAATCCGGCGAATCCGGCACGTACAGTGACCGCACCTTCTTCGGCTGGTTCTGGATGTTCGGGTCGTACGACGCCAGTCGTCCGGTCGCTGTGTTGCCCTTGCTGAACATCTTCTTGCCGCCACGCTCGTCATCCTTCGAGACGGGGATGTAGCGGGGATGCACCCTCGGCGTCATGCTCTCCGCGACTGGCGAGACGTACGTCGAGAGCGTCTTCTTCACGTCCCGAATCTTAAGCAGTAGCTCGAACGTGCGAGGGACACAACGTCCGTCTTCCTGCCACTCGGCAGCGAAGGCGGGGTTCTTGCGCTGGTCCCGAACGAACGCCGACAGTGTGATAAGCGCGAGTTCGTCCACCGCGATACCTTCGGTGTACTTGTTGCGCTGCACCGGCAGGCCCCACGTCCCGTAGAGCAGCTTCTGCACCTGCGGATTCGCGTGAGGATTCGTCTCGGGGAACATTCGCACCCAAAGCGTCGTGTATCGCAGTAGTCTCTGCGACAAGCGGTGCACCCACTTGGCTGCTCCGTCTTGGTCGAGAAGCAGACCGCTGCGTGTCATGCTCTCCAGCACCGGCAGCGTCGCCATAACGCCCGGCCCCGGATGCTCGCCCTGTCCCATGAACAGGTTCCACATCCCAAGCTGCTTCATCACCTGAATCTGGATGCGGGCCAACCACGCCGTCACGAGCGCGTCCTTCGCGGCGTACTGCTCGGGGTAGGCGTTCTTCAACGAAGCCCACTTCCACGGTGTCACATCAACGTAGACCGTCGCGCAGCGACCAAGACCCTTGTGCAGGTCCGGCTGGAGCACGACCGCACCGAACATCGTGTCGTAGACGCAGGTGTCGATGACTTCCTGCGAGATACGCACGCCGTTCATGATGATGCGTGGGATATCGAACGTCGAGTTGTGGACCGCGTAGATGCTATTGAGACGAGCGAAGATGCGCTCCGTCATCTGGCGCACCGGCTCAGACCACTGGAAACACCCGGTCGTCACACCATCGCTGAACTGAATGGTGTCGATGACTTCGTTGTCCACACCATGCGTTTCAATGTCAACGGCAATCACATCGCCCCTGAGCAACGCCTCGAACGACAACTTCGTCAGTTCGCGCGTACCGTCCGGGCGACGGACCTCGTGATGGCTGATGAAATACTCCATGTGCGTGCCGACTTCGTGCAAGTCATCGGCTGCGGCCCTCGCCGCTCGGCGCATGTCTTCCTTGAAGGCGGGTTTCGGCGAGAACGACTCCATGCGGATGTAGTCGCAGGAGTACGTGGGGATGATTACGCCGTCCCAATCCGGGGGCAGGATACCATGACCTTCTTCGGTCACGAACGCCATGCGAGGGTCCCCGGCCAGTGCGCCCGTCGCTTTCGACGCGCGCTTGTACGTACCGATTTGCTTCTTCACACGCTTCGCAACCGGGCGGAACAAATCCTTACGGATGATGAAGCCCCGGCTGTCGAAGATGCTCTCTTTGATACCGGTCAGCGCGTACAGAGCTTCGCTGCCCATCGGCACAATGACCTTGGCCTCCGACGCGAGCACTTCTCGCTCGAATCGTTCCTCAGCCGCAGCCACCTGCGCCTTCGTCGGCTTTCTGTTCGCCCCGACAGGCGCTTCGTCCAGCATGTACACCAGCCGAACGTCAGTCTTCTGGATGCCGCTCTTGAGCAGCGTTCTCCAGAACCACGCAGTCATTCGTTCCGACAGCGGATACTGTTGGACTACCAGAATCGGCGCGTCCACCCTGCCTTTCGCGCTGTTCTCGTCGTGCATCATGTTGCTCCTTGAACTCTTCCAGCTTACGCTGGCGGCCGGGCGAGTCATTGATGCCGCCGAAGCCATAGCCGCGCTCGTCTATATCAGTGTGCTGCCATGCTTCATCCCGCATCTGCAAACGCGACCAATAGCGTCGTGACCGTCGCAACACTTCACGACCCGTCTTCTCAGTAAGACGACGTTCACCGAGATATCTATTGCATCTCGGGCACATGGGCTGAAAGCCACCGCGTGCATCGCCCGGTATGATGTGACCGACTTGCATCGGTCCCATACGATAACGCGCGAGGGTCCACGGGGGCACGTTGCATATGATGCACCGACCATTACGGCAACGACGCGCATCTGCTTTCGTACAACCGTGGTCGCGCATTGCATACCATTCACACATCTTTTCACGGTGTGTGTACCGCCAATGTTTTGCGTACGCACGATGATATGCACAGTGTGTGTAACCTTCTTCGGCGGGCCGTGGGCATTGGTTTAAGCCACGGCCCCCACGCTTACTACACTGTACTGGTTCCTTCTCCACTATCATCCTCCGCCAAAGCGGCATCGAGTAGAGATTGAATCGTATCGCGGGCTTTTGTTACACAAAACTTCCGAAGTGTCTTCACCTCGGCCGGCAACAGGTCGAATGACACACCGTCAACGTAGCACTTACCGTTGACAAGGTCAATCATCTGCACCTTCTTGAAGTCAGGCATCTTCGGCAGCAAGGCTTCCTCGCGCACTTCGACAACCTCGCGCGGGGTCACACGACGGCCACCAATCGGTGCGCGCACCTGAATGACAGGGGCATTGGGCGTCGGTTCACGGAACCGGATGGAGCCCTCGGCGATGTCGTTCTCGTCGGCGCTAATCGGCGCACCTGCGCGGATAGCGTCTTCGAGCGTGCCGTAGGCCGCCTCGGCATCGACCGTATTCATCGTACGCTCGATGCTCGGATTCACTGGCCCAACCACAAGACCACTGCGGAGGGCCTGCTGGTTGAGTTCCTCAATCTCTGATGCGGTGAGAGGACGTTCGGCAGGTGGCAACGCCACAGGCCGCCCAAGGTCGGCACTACGCGCGGTCGGAAGGGGAGTGCCCGAGATGGGCACCCCCACGTTCGCCGGCAGCGAGACAGGAGCACCCTGATTACGCGCGTGAATGAGTTCAATCATCTGCGTGAACTCATTCTGAGGAAGCGTAGTGGGTGTGTTCTTGTCGTTAATCGGCATGCCGTCCATTAGTTACTCCGCGTCGCTGTCGTCCGCAACCCAGCCCTCGACCACGTCCTTCACGTCCCGCTGAGCCGTGCCGTCCTCATTGACGACGACCTTGCCCGTCTTGCGGTCCTTGAGCTTCTGGTCCTGCTGGCAGACCTCGACGAACACGTTCTTGCCCACGAGAGGCGACGACTTGCCGGGCTCACCCTTCTGCGGGAAGAGCGAGTTCAGGAGCGCACCCGTCAGCTTGCCCGACTCCGGCACGAAGCCGAGGGCCTTGATGAGGGAGAACACCAGACCGCGCTGCTTCTCACGATACTCCAACTGATTATCGTTGAGGCCCTCGGTCGTGGGCGAGATGTAGAAGTGCGCCCACAGCGTGCAACCGCTATTGACCTCGGACTGACGGACGCGAAGCTGGAGCGCCACGTCAATCTTGCCGCCGTCCTGCGTGACGGAGCGATACGCCTGCTGCACGGTCACCTGCTCCGTGAACCGGCTGTACTTCGCGCTCGTCTTCTCCGACGTGAACGTCTCGGCCGAGGGCGGAACCGTCAGGGGCTTGAACTTGCCAGACGCCAGCGCGTTCTGAGCCGCCTGTACTGCCTGCGCATCCTCGTCGCCGAAATCCGGCACGGGCATGTTGTTGGTATCAGCGGACATTGTTACTTGACCTCCGTGAGATTGAGCGACGCGTCGTACAGGTCGAACCAGTTACGCGGGTCGCGGTTGCACACCACACGAGCCAGCTTGTTCTTCTGGCTCTCGTCTTCGGTACGGACTTTCGCGATGAACTTACCATCGTTCTCGCCAACAGCAACAACAACATCCTCGGGGTACTCAGCCCCCTTAATCAACTGCTGCTCGCGAATCAGCCGGATGACCGTGCTGAACTGCGCGGGCAGGTACTCCGTCATCTGACGACCGGGATGCGCAGGGCCGCCGACAGCATGGACGTTCTCGACAATCTTCACATCCTCATGGCAGAGAAAGATGATGTGCATATCCGACTGACGGTCGAACAGCATATCGAGGAAGCCCTTCGACAGTGCATCCACAGCCTGATAGTCACCCCGGTTCGGGATGGCCTGACCGCCCTCGCCGGGTGTGCCGACGACGAAGTGCTTCTCGCGGTCCATGCTGCCGCTGTTCGCACTGTACGTGATGGCGTCAAGCGCCACCTTCGTGTACGTGTCCACGACCAGCGTACCGATGGCAGGGTCAACCTTCTTCCAGTCACGCATGCAGAAGGCCATGAATGCAGCGGTCGGGTCCTGCCCGAGGGGCCGAACCACGATGATGCGTTCACGCTTCTTGCGGTCGATGCTGGCGAGTAGGTGTGAGTTCTTGTCTGCCGCGAAGTACGCAATCTTGCCGTACCGCTCGGGCAGCGAGAGTCCCCACCGAGTCTTGCCAATGCCGGCGCGACCGTAACCGAGAATGCGTTCCTTCACATCCTCTGGCGGCGGACCACCCGGCATGATTTCCAGCAGTTGCTTTGGCGCTGTCGCCATCTACCCTCCGTTAAAAGCCGTATCGAGCGCGTGCTCGATTTGGTCTGCGCCGAGTTCTTCTGACTCGCCTTTCAGGCGGTTCGCCTGTGTGAGGGCGCGGCGCGCTTCCTCACGCGAGATACCAAGTTCGTGCAGCTTCCGTGCGGTGTGCCACATCACCTTGTGCCGGCCGGGTTCCGCGTGACCCTCCTTGAGGTACGTCTTCGACGACAACGTCAGCTTGTGTAGTGCATGCTGCCACCGCAGTCCCGGTTGAAGCGGTACCACGTCCGGCTCTTTCAGCACACTGTCAGGCGTGCCCGCCACGAGAAGATGACCGAGACCGTGGAACGTCACGCCGGGCTCCACGATGCGAGCCATGCGTCCCGTCTTCTGATTGTACGTGCCGGGCATGCGCATCGGACGTGGAAGGTCCGACGTGCTCGTGTCCAGCTTGCAGCCATGACACAGGCCCACCTTTTCAGCAACCTTGCTGAGCCAGTAGCCACACGTCTTCCGCACCGTACGTCTGTCCCAGCTTGTCACGTCGAACACAGAACCGAAATCACTATGGACGGTCGTGATTTCGACTTGCCCATCAGGCATCAGTTCATGGTCGCCCAATCGGACCCATGCCTGACGCCCTCGGCCGCTGTCGATGATTAGCGGACGCCGGTCGCCACCCGGAGCGAAGTTCCTTCCGGCCCACTCTCCGAGCCACAGCAGCGCCTCTTCAAGCGCCGGCTCCGGGTCGTACGTCTCTTCGATTGGGTCCATGTCGAGCAGCAGATACGACCAGTACGCAGTTTCCTTCGCCGTGTGCCGCAGGCCCGTTGTCGCCGTAGCAAGCGCAGGCTGAGGGCACACGTACACCTGCTTCTCCGCGTTGACGCGGGCGAAGTGGAACATCTCGCTCGCGTTCTTCACGTAGTCGCCGTCGAGGGCACCCGTCTCTTTGTGGCGTGCGAACACTCGGACGATGGAGTTTGGCGGATGCGGGAGCAATGACCAGATGCGGTCAATCTCCGCCTTCTCCGGCATCAGCAACTGCATAGGTGTCCTCTCGATTCTTGAACCAGTTGTCATCGTGCAGGTCGATTTCGCGAATGAGCAACTTGAAGTACGGGTCTTCGCTGCTACCGTTGAAGCCACCGTTCAACTTGTCATTCGGAGCAGGCGTAAGTCCGTATTCAAAGAACTCGTGTTCGACTCGCTGCATCTCCGCGACATGATAGAACAGGTCGCGCATCACATCCTTATGCTGCTGTGACTTGAGGCTGATGGACATGGGGTGCTGCCAGAACATCTCTTCGGCAGTACGCACCTTCTCGTTCTTCTTGCCGACATACGTGCGGAACTTCAACTTGCGAACGAGATTGAAGAGCGTCCCACCGTACTCGCCGTCCTTTGCATACTTCACCGCAAGGTGCTCGGCGTACAAGTGTTCATGCTTATGTCGCTTCGCAAGCCGTGAGTAGGTTGCGAAGTTCATGTTCGATGCGAGCCCGCGATTCTGCACGTGCCACACGAGACCGTTCATGATGCAGACACGGTCCGGCCGACCACGGAAGATTACGTTCGGTAACTGGGGGAACGCAATCTCGAACGGCTCTTCAACCTCAAGTACCGGCACATCCATCGGGTACTTGTCTTGCCACAGTGGCCACGCCTCTTGAATGTTCGTCAGCGCGGTGATTACCTTCTTGGCGGTCTCTACCTCCCACGGTTTATAGAAACCACCAGCCAAGAGCATTCTGATAGCTTCGCGCTGCGTATGAGCGGACTCTACCAGTTCTCGTCCATCGCGGAAGTGATGCTCGAAGATAAGGTGAATGGCCTTGCCAAGCGCGAGGGCCTCCGCTTCCTTGCGGGGCACTCGATTCAGAACCCACTTGCAGAGCCAGCGATACCGGCACTGCTCGAAGTCCTGCACGCTCGACACGTTGACGTAGTACATCAGTCCTCCTTCGGGAGGCTCGCTCTGAACTCCGGGTCCGTCAACGCACGCAGCAAATCCTGTGCAGCGCGAGCACCCTCGGCGACGTTAAGAGCGCCACCGATGACAGGATTCTCGAATGGCGGCGGCTGAATGCCCTTGCCCTGTGGGGCCGCAACATCGTACGGCCGATTCAGTTCGAGTGCCACCTTCACCGTCCGGCGCGCGTCCTCACGTGGGGCAATCGCCCCATCTTCCAGAGACGCCTTGATGGACGCCTCTTCCTCCGACCCCTTCAAGATAGGACGGAGACCGGTCCCACTAGTAGTATCCTCCACGGGGAGAGCCGTGTCAACATCTTTCTGCTCGGCCATGAAGTTCAGTGCAGCATCCTCGACAGCCCGCAGTTCGGGGTCGCCGGGAGCCTCAACCTCTTCCTTCTTCTGGAGTGGCAGCGGGTCCGGCAGAACGACAGGAACCTCACGCTCCAGCAGCACGCCGCACTGGCCGTTCGGACCGGGCATGACAGCAGCGATGCGCCACTGCTCACGTCCATTCACCATGTCGCCCAGCCACTCGGCAAGGTTCTTCGGCTCGGTGACCAGCTTGTCCACACTACCCGGAGCGTTGCACACCTCGCCCCACTTGTCGAAGTTCTTGATGGAAGACGTGAACTGCACGACCATCGCAATCCACTTGATGCCCTCGGGCGTAACTCGCTGTGCCGCCTTCGGATACAGGTGCGCGACGTTGAAGTCGAGGTTGTACTCCCGCCACTCCACGTCCCCACCCGTCAGGAGCCGGGGCAGATTCGGGTCGAACTGCGGAGCCGCCTCGGGCACCGCCTCACTACCACTGTGCGTCTTGTCGGTGGAACTGGACAGCTTCGCCAGCTTCTCTTTGAGCGCCTTCAACTTCTCGGGGTCCACACCCGACGCCGTCAACCGCGCGAGGGCACTATCCGCCGTCGCCGGCTGGTCTGGCTCACCACTCTCGTTCTGCTGATTCTGAATCTCGTCCTGCATTGTCTTCCTCCGGGTCAATCAACGAGAGCGCGAGGCCCCCGTTGTACCACGTCTTGTATCCCCGCCCTTCTTCGGCAGGGTCATGTGCGAGTCCGAGCATGAAACGAATGTCGTCCCACGTGTCGGGCGATACGTAGATGTTGAAGACAACATCGTCAACAACATCGGTGATGTTGAAACACCACGTGGCTTTCTTCGGCAGCCTCGCAGCGACTTCCTCGGCGTATTTCCATGCGGTCATGCGACGGGCCTCCCGCCCCAAGTGTCTCTCCAGTCGCTAATCCGCTCGCCCGATTCACTGTAGATATCACTGAACTCCGGGACGGGTGGCCAGAAGTTCGGCGGCCAGTCGTGGGTGTATTCGGTTGTGGTGTGCTCTGCGTACTTCGCTTCGCGTAAGACACCGACCAGCATTGCGTCGTCGGCGTTCTCGAATCGGAACCAACAGTCGTTGCCCTGACAGGCGTAGACGGCGAACTCGGCAACCTCAAGCAGTTCCTCGCGTGTCATGTCCGTACCGCGAAAGTTAAGCGATGCGAACATGCGGTCACTATCCGGGTCCTTATCGAGCGCCAACGAACAGATGGGTGCAGTCTGACGGTTAGCGTAGAAGAGCCAGTGCCAGTGATGGTCGCCGAGATTCACCTGCTGCCAGCACTGGAGTTTCCAATGTGGCCGCGTCAACGTCCAGACACGGTCCGCCCACGCCCACTCTTTGTAGTTGCGGAGCGTCGTGTGCAGCAAGCACTGGTCGCCATGATGGTGAAACGACATCCATCCAAGGCGCTTCTTGTCGTTCGGTGCCACAAGACAGTGCCCATCGAGGACCGTCGTCGCATTGGGACGCTGCCAGAGAATGCCTAGCTCGGGCGTCTTCACACGACCGATGATTGGGCGCGGCGTCGGCAACTCAGTAGCAAGCCGCGCCATCTCGTCTAGTGCCCTCGGCAGGTAGATATCGTCGTCGTCCTGATAGGTGACGTAGTCGCCCTTCACGTGCAGGAGCCCGTAGTTCACCTGTGAGTGTCCCCAATCCCGTGTCTTCACCGTGGCCTGATAGCGCACAGGTAGATTGGCGGTCTCGGCGAACCACTCACACAGTTCCTTCGTTGCTTCGCTATGCCCGTCGCCTACAACGAGCACGTCTTCAACGTAGTCCTTCTGATAGGCGATGCTGGTCAACGTGCGCCCGAGGGACCGACGGCCCGGCGTGGGGATTACGATGCCGATGGTCTTCACGCGCGTAGCCTGAACGTCTTGTTCAACGCCGGGTAGCCGCCGTTCCCCATGTTGAT
>Ga0134123_10000677_pt1 | contig 22437 bp, 12 predicted proteins | sample KB303_FD_96460 | JGI IMG/M metagenome (GOLD analysis project Ga0134123, IMG submission 96460) | Terrestrial soil microbial communities without Nitrogen fertilizer from Kellogg Biological Station, Michigan, USA - KB3-0-3 | ecosystem: Environmental > Terrestrial > Soil > Unclassified ...
GAGGCTAACAATTTTCTTCGGAATTATTGCTCTTAATACCATAATAGGAAGGTTCAGGTATTCCGTGCACAGGGCATTCAGATCAATCTCCTGTTTTTCACCCGAACTTTTGCGGCTGTGCTCCAGCATATTTTTTACAATGGAATCAGCACGTTTGCCATGATGATTGATTTTTTCAAGGTTTATTTCAAGCTCACCTAAAATTTCATTTCGTTCTTCGTCAGTTTTTGCTTCCTTGATTTCTTTAATCAGCTCATTTGAAAAATGAGAAAAATTATTTACAAAGTTCAGTGGATTTTTTATTTCATGTGCAATTCCGGCAGTGAGTTGCCCGAGTGAAGCCAGCTTCTCACTTTGTATGAGCTGTTGCTGCGATTTCTTCAGCTCCTCCATTGCCTGTTCCAGCTGCGTGTTTTTTTCTTCCAATTCCATTGTGCGGAGTTTCACAAGTTCCTGCAGCTTCTCTTCTTTATTTTTAAATTCACTGATCAGCAATTCATTTTGATTCCGGAGCCGGCTGTTTAGCTCCACTATAATGTCCCTGGTCATTCCGGGATATTCCAGCAGCACTTCATAAAAATCGTTCCGGCTGATGGTTCCCAGGACAGATGGCGCCAAAGCGCTCACTGACATTGATCGCGGTTCGCTGTCGAGTAATGACTGCTCACCGAAAAAGCTGCCGCTGCCCAGTCTTGCCACCTCATGCTCTCCGTCATGCACTTTTAATTCTCCTGAAAAAATCAGGTACATGGTATTGCCAATGTCCCCCTTTGTAATAACTGTATTCCCGGCAGCAAAAGAATTTAACACAGTTTTTTCAGCAAGGTGACTGAGCACTGAAGAATCAGCTTTGCTGAATAAAGAAACCTTTGAAAGAAACCTTACCAGAGATTCCTTATCGGGATGGGTCTGCATAAAATATTTAACGTGGTAAATATAACAGTTTAGGATTTAAAGATTAAAATTGTAGTACTTTTTTTATAAAGATTTTGTCTATTTGAAAAAATCACGTAGGTTTGAAAGTTGAAGATAATTAATCTACTTACCTGTCTGTCCAGAACCTCGCTTCCCTTTACGCAATAATGCAATTTCACAAAGCTGAAAAATATATTTCTGATCTTTTACAGTCTGAGCTTCCGGGTTCGCTGTTCTATCATAACTACGATCACACTCTTGAGGTATTGAATGCCGTGATTGAAATAGCCCGTGAAGAACACATTGAAGGTGAAGATCTCCTGCTGCTTAAAACGGCTGCTTTGTTCCATGACAGCGGGTTTATCAATGCATACTATGGTCATGAAGAGGAAGGATGTAAAATTGCCCGCAGCCGGCTTCCTTTATTTGATTATTCGGATGTACAAATAGAAAAAATATGCGGGCTGATCATGGCGACAAAAACTCCGCAGAACCCTCAGACACATCTTGAAAAAATTTTATGCGATGCCGATCTGTATTATCTCGGTACGGATTCATTTACTGAAACCGCGAAAAAGCTTTTCAGGGAATGGCTGGAAAGAGGAAAAATAAATTCAGAAGAGGAGTGGCAGCGTATGCAGATTGAATTTTTAGAATCCCATCACTACCGCACCCGGTCTGCCATCGCAAACCGCGAAAAGAAAAAAGCAGAGCATCTGCAAAATTTAAAAAAAGAGCGGGCTTTGTAGGCTGCAAATGTTGAGGTTTTTTTTTTGTAACTTTATCCTCAGTAAAAAAGAAATCACTCCAATTTTTTATTCATTCACTCATTTCCTTATTATATCATGGCAAACACTATTCTTCACAAAGCTGAATCCCGTGGCGATGCCAATCATGGCTGGCTTCATAGCAGGCATACATTCAGCTTCGCCAATTATTATAATCCCGAAAGAATGCATTTCGGAGTGCTGCGGGTTTTGAACGATGACCAGGTGGCTGCCGGCATGGGTTTCGGAACGCATCCGCATGATAACATGGAAATTATTTCAATTCCTCTTGAAGGCGATCTTGAGCACAAAGACAGTATGGGTAATGTTGCTGTTATAAAAAACGGTGATATCCAGGCAATGAGTGCAGGTTCAGGAATTACCCACAGCGAATACAACAGGAATAAAGATAAGGCTGTTAAATTTTTACAGATTTGGATTTTTCCAGACAAAAAAAATGTAGAGCCGCGCTATGACCAGGTTACACTTAATTTAAAGGATCGTCACAATAAATTACAACAGATTGTTTCGCCTGATGGAAATGGGGGAGGAGTATGGATTCACCAGGATGCATGGTTCCACCTCGGAAGATTTGATAAAGATTTTTCTGCTGAATATAACATTCGGAAAAAAGGAAATGGTGTGTACGCCTTTATATTAAAAGGAGATGTAACTATTGAAGGCAATGCATTGAACGAACGAGATGGATTAGGAATTTCGGAGACGGATAAAATTGCCATCAAAGCTGACTCTCAAGATGCAGAAGTGTTGCTTATGGAAGTGCCGATGAATTGATATAATATAAATTTATCCTGCCTGGCAAAACCTCTTACCTGTTTTTGAGTAATGTCACTGTTCCGGATAATGATTTCGAGTCGTTTAAAATTGTAGTGTATTGTACAATCCAAAAATAAGTTCCATCAGGACAAATGCTGCCTTTGTAATAGCCGCTCCACCCCTGTAAAGGATTATCTGTTGATAATAACTCCGATCCCCACCTGTTAAAAATTCTTAAGGTTGCTTTTGTTATTCCAACGAATTTTTTTGGAACAAAATTATTATTAAAATAATCGCCATTCGGTGTGAATATATTTGGGAATTCAAGTGCTACTTCACACTCAGAGTAAGTGAGAACAATGCTGTCGGAAGCAGAACATAAACCATTAGAAGCTTCAACCCAGTATGTTCCTGCAGCAGCAGCTATTAGGTTGGGTGAAGATGAACCATCCGACCACAAATAAGTATTTGCAATTCCTCCGTTAAGTGTAATTGTTTGCCCGATGCAAACTGAAGTATCATTACCGAGATTAACAATTGGAAACACATTAACTGAAATATTAATTGTATCTGCCGCAGTACACTGTGCATTGCTTGCCTGCAACCAATAAGATCCCGCACTTGAAACATTAACCGATGAATTCGTAGAGCCATCAGACCAAAGGTATGAAGGTCCGGTTCCTCCAATGAGTGTAACAGACTGCCCCTGGCAGAGAACAGTGTCATTACCAAGATTAACGACCGGAATAGTAATAAAAGAAATAGTAATTGTATCTGCTGAGGAACATTGTCCATTGCCGGCCTGTAACCAATAAGTTCCCTGGGTTGAAACTATTATTGAAGAAGTTGTTGAGCCATTTGACCACATATATGTTGATGCAGTGCCTCCGTTCAACGTTATAGGTTGGCCCTGGCAAAGTGAAGTATCATTTCCAAGACTAACTACAGGATATGTATTGAAGGAAATAATAATAGTATCGGATGCTGAACATAATCCATTGCCTGATTGCAGCCAATAAGTTCCCGCAGTTGAAACTGTTATTGAAGAAACAGTGGAGCCATCTGACCATAGATAAACGGATGCAGCGCCTCCTGTTAATGTAATGGTTTGTCCCTGGCACAGAGTAGTGTCATTTCCCAGATTAACTATAGGAAACGTATTAAAGGAAACAACAATAGTATCAGTGGCAGAACATTGACCATTACTTGCCTGCAGCCAGAACGTTCCGGCAGATGAAACTGTTATTGAAGATGCGGTGGAACCGTTTGACCATAAATAAGCTGATGCAGCGCCTCCTGTTAACGTAATGTTTTGTCCCTGGCACAGGGTAGTGTCACTACCGAGATTAACTATAGGCAATGTATTAAAGGAAATATCAATAGTATCAGTGGCAGAACATTGACCATTACTTGCCTGCAGCCAGAATGTTCCTGCAGATGAAACTGTTATTGAAGATGTGGTGAAACCGTTCGACCACAAATAAGCTGAAGCACCGCTTGCGGTCAGCGTTATAGTTTGCCCCTGGCAAAGCGTTGTATCGTTTCCGAGATTAATCACCGGAATTGTATTAAAGGAAACAATTATAGTATCAGTTGCTGAACATGATCCGTTATTGGCCTGAAGCCAATATGTTCCCGAAATTGAAACTGTTATTGAAGATGTGGTGGAGCCATCCGACCAAAGGTAGGATGCTGCACTATCTCCGGATAATGTAATAGTTTGTCCCTGGCAAAGAGTAGTATCATTGCCGAGATTAACTGTTGGAGTTGGGTTCAAGGAAATAACGATGGTATCTGAGCTTGTACAGGTTCCTGTACCCGCCTGCAGCCAGTAGGTTCCGGCAAGCGTAACTGTTATAGTGGAAGTTGTTGATCCGTCCGACCATAAATAGGATGCTGCGGAACCACCTGAGAGCACAATAGATTGACCCTGGCAAAGCGCGGTATCATTGCCGAGGTTAACGGTAAATAAGGAACAGCACGATCCCATTTCGAAAAAGTTCGGCAAGCCGGCCTGCGATGAAGAGGCAATTAAATTAACTTGGTTATCTATGTAATTGCATGCTGAAACTAAGGAGTCAGGGTCATTGATAACACCAAGATTAGCAGTTCCATATTTGGCACAATAAATTTTACAATCCGGTCCCAATTGTAAAGCGCCCATCGCTCCACCGATAGCAGGATTTGCAATAAGTGTGGATGATGCAATAATAGCTGCAGGGCTTCCTGCATTCATGTTAACCTGGTAAATATATGCAGTACCTAATCCTCCACTCATATAGAGACGGCTGTCATCCGGTGAAAATTCCACTCCATAAGAAGTTGGATAATTTGCCGGGAACGTTATAGCGTTTGAAACGATCCCCGTTGATTTGTCAAAATCAAAAATTTCAAACAGGTCCAGGTAACGAATGGCAATGGCAAGTTTGTCTCCCTGGTGTGAAGGTTTCAGGTACCCTATATAATTTGACCCTCCTGAATGAATGCTTCCTGCAGAGCTTAATACCGGTGACAGCACAAACCCGGCAGCTGTTAGCTGGTATGCGAAAAAAACATCGTTATCCGGTTCATGACCTATTATCCAGATGTCGGTGCCGTTCGGATGACGGACGGCTGTTGCCCGTTCAGTAGATACCGGGTGCAACGGAACATTTTTTACGGCAGTTATATCACCCAATCCTCCTGCTAACGTCATGTCAACTATCGAATAGGTGAAAGCCCCTAAACCGGTTGGAGTGGCAAACAGATAGTATTGATTTGCATTTCCCGGATTGGGTACAATAAGGGCCGATTGGGTGGATGAACTGTTGCCCAATAATCCTGTTCCGTTTGGCATAACAACATGATTTGCATTCCAGGCAGTAATTCCATCCGTATAAAAAAGTAAATTTCCTGAGGCATCACTGATGGCTGCGCTGCCTTCAACTGTATTTACATTTCCTGTAATGGAGACAGGTGTTCCCGGATTAAAATCAAGCCCTGCATTCGAGCCGAAATACCATTTATTAAAAAAACTTTGCCCATAGCCGATTCCGATTCCTGACAACAAGATAATAAATAGAATAATGATTTTTATTTTGCGCATGGGGTTCAGGTATTAAAGTTCAGGAACAAACTTAATAATTTTTTAACCAGGTCAAAGTCATTTTGTCCTGATTGGTGTACAAATAATATTTTAGTCGTATATTTTTATTTTTTTTCTTCGAAAAGTAAGAGCCAAAATTATTTTAAAAGCATTACTCTTAAAAGGTAGAAATTCTGACGTTGCATCTTAAACCCCGCCTTTAAAGGCGGGGTTATGAGATCCTTGTCCGACAAAGGTTTTAGCCATGATTATATTTTACCGAATGAATAAAATTTAAAATCATTGGATTTACCTTCTTTTATTTCTTAAGCACTGGCAGCACTACCGTGGAAGCATGCAGCGCATCATGGTACACCCGGATGTTTGATTTAACAAGGTCCCGCGGCCCGCAGGTATACGGGTTAATAAACTGCTGGGGGTTGCGGTCGGCTAAAGGGTACCAGGTACTCTGCACCTGTATCATAATACGGTGGCCCTTTTTAAATGTGTGAGCCACATCCGGTAGTTCAAATTTTACTTCTGTGATTTCGCCAGGCACAAATGCTTCGGGTGCAGAAAAGCTTTTACGGTATCTTCCGCGCATGATCTCTCCCCGAACCAGCATCTCATACCCGCCCATCGGGTAAATTGTAAAAGTGGAATCAGCATATTTAAAATCATCAGGTAAAACATCTATCAATTTTACCACAAAATCGGCATCGGTGGTGGATAGGCTTACAAACAGATCAGCAGTCACCGGGCCTGTTACAGTTATATCTTCCCCGAGAATTTCTGATTTGTACACAAGCACATCCGGCCTGCGCGAGGCAAAGCGCTGATCATCCGTCATGTATTCGCGTGTGCGTTGGTAGTGCACATCTTCTGTGTAAGGAACAGGTTTCATCGGGTCGCTGTTATATCCATCAAAGCTTTCTTTTGCAGCAGGTTTTTTATTGGAAAGGTTTCGATTTTCATCCAGGTAAAAATTTGCCGCTGCCGTTACGGGCGGAGGCCAGGACAAAAACTCATGCCACTTGTTTTCTCCTGTAATAAAGACATTTGCCGGAGCTATATTTTCCACGCTTCCCTGTCCCTTCAGATAATATTCAAAAAATGGCAATTCAAAATTCTTCCAGTAATATTCTGATGTATTGGATTGAACAGGATCATCAGTGACAAAAGAAATATTTCCGAGATGCGTTCCTTTAGACCGTGCCCATCCTCCATGAAACCAGGGGCCTTCCACAATCCTGCAGCTTGTTTTAGGGGATTGATTCCTGATCGCTTTATATAAATTCCATGCGCCATAGCAGTCTTCCGCATCAAACAATCCTCCTGTAATAAGTATAGCAGGCTTCACATCCACACATGCATTCCGTGCATTCCGTGCCTGCCACCAGTTATCATAATCAGGGTGTGCTGCCACATCATTCCAGAACTTTATAGTATCTCTGAAAAACCTGTTTTTAATCTGTGCAAATGTTCCGTTATGAAGAAAGAAATTATACGCGTCATCACTCTTGATATCCGGCAGATGTTTCCAGTCGGTTACCGGCTGCGGCCGGGGTATTCCAAACACCCTGTAAAAATCAAAACCATCCATCATAAAAAAAACTCCCTTATGATGAAAGTCATCACCAATGAACCAGTCTGTAACGGGCGCCTGGGGGCTGACAGCTTTCAATGCCGGATGAGTGCTGAGTGCAGCCATTGTTGCATAAAATCCGGGATACGAAATTCCGGATACACCGACTTTTCCATTGTTATGCGGGATATTTTTTATCAGCCATTCAATGGCATCATACGCGTCTGTTGATTCATTTACATCCTTCGATGTTCTTTTTTCGGGATAAAACGGGCGCACATCTTCAAAAGTGCCTTCGCTCATAAACATGCCGCGAACATCCTGCATCACCCAGATATATCCGCGGTAGAAATAAGCGCTGTCAGCACGTGTCCACAACCTGTCTGTAAATTTATTTTCACCATACGGTGCACATGAATAGGGTGTGCGGTTCATCAATATCGGGTGAGCGATAGTGGTATCGTTCGGTAAATAAATTGCAGTAAACAATTTTGCCCCGTCACGCATCGGGATTTGCTTTTCAATCTTGGTATAGTGGGTGACGATCCATACAGAATCGCGGTTGATGTTTTGAGAATAACTCAAAAGAGGCAGAAAAAACAGGAGCAGGAATATTTTTTTATGCATAAAAGTTTTTTTTGCAAAATAAAGATTTTTCCGGCTAAGTAAAGATGGCGGCACAGGTTGTATATTATGGATAAAATTTTATCTTTGATAAAGTTTAGAATTCATAAAATTATTCACCCTTAAATAACCCAGGCTATGAAAAAAATCACCAACAAATTTTGCGCAATTTTGATCATTTTTCTGACTATAATATTGTTAGACATAAAAAATGCAAATTGCCAGCAACTTGCTGTCTCAATCGAACCGGGCCCCACAAAATGTACGCATGGCGCTGATGGAGTATTGACAGCCATACCAACAGGCGGAACAATTCCATACACTTTTTTATGGAGCACTGGTTCCCCTTTCGCAACAATAAGTAATCTTGCACCGGGCACCTATACGGTTACAGTGACTGACAATGCGGGTGCATCGGTAACCGCAAAATATAAATTGTATTCCTGCTGTACAGAAACCTATCTTATAGAGGGAGACGTAGCATTAAGCAGTTTAGTCGGGAATCCTTATGTTGTTCAAAGCGGAAACACAGCAATTGTATTTACAAACTTTAATTGCAGTCCCGGGCTGCCTTATAATACGGTTGCATTAAATGGAACTTTGCACATTGACATGCCCTGTAATTTTTTGAATCTTGAACTGGTTTGCGGACCTGATGCCGAAATTATAGTGGATCAAAATTTTTACATCCTGATGGGAGACGGATGTAATTATCTTCATGCATGCGGGGGAAAAATGTGGAGAGGAATTACCTTAACGGGCAGCCAGCCGGGGCAGCCTGCTCTGATTATAGGCGCTGATACATGGATCGAGGATGCGCAGGAGGCAGTGGTTTCAAATAGTGATGCAGAATATTCAATTAACAATGCGACCTTCAATAAAAATCATGCAGGTGTGGTGGTAAATGGAACCGGCAATATACATAATGGAATAATTAACCATACAACCTTTGGAAGCAACATTCTAAACACAAACGGCACGCTTGGCGCACCGGACGTATGCCTTCCTCCGTTTTCAGGAAAACGTTCAAAGATGGGAGTTCAAATCATTTCAGTCGGATCAATTTCAGTCGGAACAATAGGGTTGCTGAGCCAGCCGAATACTTTTCGAAATCTTGATTATGGTATTTTTATAGATAGCCGTACCATTTCCAGCGGAGTGACAATAATAAATAATCGTTTTGTGGATATGCCATTTGTTTCCTCTAACTCTTATGATAATGGTTGGGGAATTTGGTGCACCTCTACAATTGGTTTCAGCCTGTTCCAAATTGCCTCTTTAAATATAGGCGGTGTAACTGACCCTGCCGAACCAAATACCTTTACTGACTGCCATGGTGGAATTCTCTGCAACGGGAACACACAATCGGTCGTTCAGAATAATACGTTTACAAGATGCCCTGATAATACAAATGTTTCAACCGTATTCAATGGTGCTGCAATCCGTTTCAGAAGAGCAGACCGCCCAAGTTACGTTACGATTGACCAGAATCACATTAATAATTGCAACAGGGGAATCCATGTAGTAAATTTTGGGAATTCACCGGTTGAAATCACTTTTAATGAAATTAATAATCCTCCAAACAATATCTGGAATACATACGGTATTAACCTGGTGAATGTACACCCGGCTCATGGGGCGGGATCTACATTTATAAAAGATAATACAATTAATTATTGCAGAACAGGAATTAATCTTACCAATTCTCCGAGAACCAATGTGGGCCCTGGTAATTATATAGGGTTCCATTTTAATAATCCGACAGCAACCACCAGTTTAAGATACGGGGTGCGTTCACAGGGTTCAGGTGAAGCTTATATATTAACTAATACTGTAGAAAGAACAGGCTCAGTTGATCCGACAATTGCTTTTGAAGATAAGTTTTTTGGTGTTTCGGTTGAAAGCGCTGATAAGAATACTGTATCCAGCAATTTAATAAGGCGTATGGGTGATGCCATTCGTTTTTCGAATGTTGCTATGCAGGATCAAACAGTTACCTGCAATGATATGCAAAGAAATTACAATGGGATCAAGCTGGATAATGCAGATATTGGCAACCAATATTTTGATGCAGGAAATCCAGCGGCACAGGATAATCAGTGGAATACTTATTTCGGAAATTGCCTTAAAGGTATTGGTAATTTGTTCGCTACTGAATTTTATACTCAGTCGGCAACATTTCCTACCGTTTGGTATCCTGATCCTAATTTACAATTTCCCGTAAGTCAATATCCATTTACTTTTGCGCTGAGCTCGAATAATTGCAACCTTCCTCTTGCCTGTGCGGATTGTGAACGGCAACGAATGGCCGAAATTATTAATGAAGCCGGAAATTTTACCACGCTCAGTCCGGACCAGCAATACACTGCCAAAAAGAATGTGTTTTCTACTTTGGCAAAAGATACCCTGCAAATGTATTTCGGAGATAGTTATGATGTGATTTTCAGAAATTTTTATAATAGTTCAATGACAGGAAATTTTGGACAGCTTTTATCAGTGTATGATCATATTTCGGACAACGATATACCTGAAGCGTCTTCCATAAATAGTTCTATCAACCCGGATAATAATATGGAGTGGAATGAGATTATGCTGAATGAAATTTATCTTGCCACCTGGGCCCGCGATATTGATGAGCTTAGCCCGGAGCAATATGATATCCTTTATAACATCGCAACTCAAAACCCCATAACGGGCGGCCTTGCAGTTTATGGTGCGCGTGTTATGCTTGATTTAGAGGTGGATGATGTGACAAACGAAGATGGCGGACGTTTTTCAAATCCTGGTTACGGCATATCGGATAATGAATCGCATGAGACAGCAATTGTTAATTCATCTTCCGGCTCTTTTTATTATTCATTGAATAATAGTGTGACCGGAACTCTTTCATTGTATAATATTTTCGGGCAATTAGTTTTGAAAAAACAATTAGTTGAACAAGAAAATAAGATAGAATTATATTCTGCCGGACTTTCACCGGGTTCCTATTTTTATTTTGTAACTTTATCCGGAGGTTCGAATGAAAAAGGCAAACTCATTATCATAAAATAATTTTGCGTCTGACCGTATTTTTAATTTTTATTCCGCTTTTGAATATTGCACAAAATCTTGTGCCTAATATGAGTTTGGAAGATACGGTTGCATGTAATCTGAGCTTAAACCCGTATGCACCTGAGTGTGCGCCTCCCTGGTTTACGGCTGCGGGCACTCCTGATTATTGCAGTAGTATTTATTCCTGCCCCAGCACTGTTCCGCCTGGCAATACCCCGTTTGGCTATCAATTTCCGCGCACCGGAAATGCCCATATTGGTTTAGCCATACGGGGATATCCCCTGTTTTGGCCCGATGTGAGAGAATATTTCGGAGTTGAACTTATTGATACATTAAAAGCAAATCATATCTATCATGCAGAATTTTATGTCTCATTAGCCAATACATGCCGGTTTGCCACCGATGCCATTGGAGCGCATTTTTCCGATACCTCCACGGCAAATCCAAATGCTCCGCACTTATGGATTCCTTTAATTCCTCAAATTATAAATCAGCAGGGGAATATTTTAAGCGATACTATGAATTGGATGTTAGTGAGCGACACTTTTGTAGCGCACGGAGGAGAAAAATTCATGACAATTGGTAATTTTTTTAATGATTCAAATACTGCAATAGTCACTGTATATCCCAATAACCCTTATCTTTCTATTTATTATTTTGTTGATGATATTTCAGTAACAGATATTACCACCGGCATTGCAGAAAATAATTTCTCGAATTCAGTCACGGTCTATCCTGACCCTGTTTCGGATTTCTTAAGCATTAACAGCATTGTTGACCGTTCTGAAGTTTTGATAACAGACGTTTCAGGAAAGGTCATTTACCTGGAAAAAGATGTTAAAAGTAATTTGAAGATTGATTGTCGCAAGTGGATGCAGGGAATTTATTTTGCCTCGATTATGAATGTAAGAGGGAGAATGGTGAAAAAAATAATAAAATTTTGAACGAAATTTAATTTGATAATTTAATTAATAATAATCTCCCGGCTTGGGGATGTATATATCAGCTCTTCAATACCGTAAGGTTGTAAATAATTTTTTACCACATTATTTTTCTTACTTCCTTCTTTATATTTTCTCCTTCAATCACTACGGTGTAAATTCCCCCGGGTAATTTACCTGTGTTGATTGTTTTTTCAAAAGTTCCGTTACCTGCATGCACCTCACAAATTTTTTTCCCGGCAGCAGAAAATACCGATATTGATACAGGATTTTGCAATGGCTTTTTCCAGCTGATAAGCAATGAATGTTGTGCGGCATCAGCAATAACGTTCCATTCCATTTTGCCGGTGACTGTGCTGACTGACGTAGGCGCGGGGTTAAGATTAATGGTAAACGTGCTGTCGAAGTAACACGAATCAGGAATGACTGGTGTAAGATTGGATATCCAAAGCTGAAAAGTCACAGTGTGATTTAGCGGGATAGGAGCAGTGATGTCATAATAATAATAAACAGGCATCGTAATTCCGGGATTCCAGGATGAAGCAAAAACACTCCATGGATTGTTATTGTTAGCTGCAGTCATTCCGGCTGGTAAAGGTGTCAAAGGAACCAGCTTTGCCAAAGGGTAGGCAAAGCCCTGGGAAGGATGGTTATTGGTAATATGAAAGGTAATCATTGAATCGCCAAAAGAAGCAGGTACAGCTGTTGTAAACTCAACAGTATCGTAATTCAAAGGAATAGTGGTGCATTCAGTATTCTGCGCATGCAGTTTGGAAATCAGAAATAATACAAAAGTTACTGAGACATGGAGTTTGGTTTTCATGTTGCAATATTTCTAAATGTTAATTTATAGTCTATGAGGATTGTTTTGTATTACAAAGACACAGGTAGATATTAAAAACGAAATTATTAAATTTCTTTTTTCCAAGAGCCTGTTTAAATTTTTTTAGTGAAACTTTGTGTCTTCGTGTATTTGCGGCTATTCTTTTTTTTGCCACTAAGGCACTAAGTCACTAAGAAAAGAAAAAGAAACCTATGCCTTCGCTCACCCCTGACCCCTAAAGGGGACAGCCGCACATGAAACCATAAACAAACATATTTTGCGCGCGGTTCCCTTCAGGGAACTAAAGGGTGCGCGTAGGCAAAAGAGATTTTATCACGGCACCACAAAATGATACCCCTTTCCCTTCAGCGTAACAATCTCAATCCCTTTTTCCGCAGAAAAATAATCCCTGAGCCTCCGTATATATACGTCCAGTGTGCGCGAATTAAAAATAGAATCATCCCCCCAGACCGACAACAGTAAATTTTTCCGGTCAATAGTCTTGTTTCGATGAGCGGCAAGTATGCTCAGCACCTGCGATTCTCGGTGAGAGAGTTTTGTTATTTTTCCTGCACGATGCAATTCATACTTGCCAGGATGAAAAGAAAATTTTCCCAATTTGATTTCCTCCTGTTTGGTTTCACCGGCAGTAGTTTTTGCATTTAACAATTGAAGCTGGTTATTAATACGCACGATCAACTCCTCGATGCTGAAAGGTTTTTTAATATAATCCGTGCCGCCTGATTCAAACCCTTTTATCAGATCCTCGGTTTGAGTTTTTGCCGTAAGAAAAATAACGGGCAGGCGGGGGTGGATGTTCCGGATGTTTTTGCCGAGCGTAAAACCGTCAATGTTCGGAAGCATCACATCCAGCACGCACACGTCAGGAGTAAATGATTTAAAGGACTGCAAAACCTTTGCACCGTCATTGACCAGCAGCACTTCAAAACCGCGGTGCTCCAAAGTTTCCTTCACAATCTTCCCCAGGAAAGGTTCGTCCTCTATGTACAGCACCTTTTGCTTCATGCTGTTGTTTTCGGAAACGTAAGTGTAAACGTACAGCCTTTGCCCGGATTGTTTTTAGCTGCAATCGTTCCATCATGATGTTTCATGATCAGCGCTGCATAATTCAAACCCAGGCCATAACCCTTCACATTGTGCATATCACCCGAAGGCACACGGAAAAATTTATCAAAAACTTTATCAATATACTCTGAAGGAATTCCCGGGCCATTATCGCTTATGGACAACATGATTTCCTTTTCCGTTTTTGAAAGCCGGATTTTTATTTCCGGGTTGACGGTTGCATATTTCAAGCTGTTATCAATAATGTTCAGCAGCACTCCCTGCACATGGAGCCGGTCTGCATCAATAAAAATTTCATCATCGCTTTTTTCAAACACGACCGAAGCATTTGCAGCAGTAAGCCGCAGTTGAAGCGAAACCAGCACCTCATCAACCAGCCACGTTAGATTGATTTTCTCAAAATTAAAAAGCTCTTTTCCTTCTTCAGCCATCGAAGCATTCAGCACCTTGCTGATCAGCAGGTCGAGGCGGTCTGTTTCAAGCGAAGCCATCTCCAGGTACTCCTCCGCTTTGCCCGGTTCATTCCGTATGTCTGTATGCTGCAGCGCTTCAATCGCCACTTTCACTGTGGAAACCGGTGTTTTCAATTCATGTGAAATGTTGCTGATAAAATCATTTTTCAGCATATTCAGGCGCATTTGATTTTTCAGGTTACGGTACGAAAGCAGGAACGCTCCGCCTGTCAGCAGCAAAAGAACAAGTGCAAAAAAGATTTGCGGTGTTATTTTTTTCCAGAGGTACAGGTTGTAGTGGCTGATCTCCGCCCCGTAGGCCGTTGGAAAAAAATTACTTTCAAAATACATCACCGATGAATGCTTTTTGAGCGAATCACCCTGCGCGCTCACCCATTCAACCGGGAAGTGCAAACCGCTCCTCGCAAGGTTATCCGACAATATTTTTTTCAGCATCACCGTGTCCGTATTATAATAAAACGTTTCATCCGTTCGCATTTTGATGCTCGTATCCGTGGTCACCTCCTTTATAAAAAGCTTCACACCGTGCAGCAATGCCTCGTGAGCCGAATCCCGCTCATGGCGCAGCGTAATCATCTTGTTAAAAGACCCGCCCGATCTGTCAATCAGTATAATCGAATCATGTTCGCTCAACGGTTTCCGTTGCTTCAGCAATTCATGTTCAAGAGAAGCTTCCCCGTTCGAAACCGAATCATTGATTTCCAGTCTCACCTTAAAACCTGTTTTATCCTTCAGCAGCGGATCAATCACATTGGCAAGCAGCATCGAATCCATCACCTGCTGTTTCGATTCCCTGAACTGCGCGGTAAGCTCATTTTTAAGCCTGCCCTTTTCCTCCTCGTATTGCCCTTTTATCCACCAAACCACAAAACCGGTAAGCAGCGCCTCGCTCATTACCATCAGCGCCCCGATCCAAAGTATGTTCTTCTTTTTTTCCATTCCGTAATGACCGGCAAAATTACACTCATCTGGCAGTTACCTGCAATGAATTAACCTTAATTAACTTTAATTATGGTTTTTTGTTCATTTCTTTTGCTCGTGCAAAAGAAAGAACCAAAGAAAAGCACGCCACGAACGCCAACCGAAAGCTTGCCCTTGTCGCACGGGCAGCGGCCTACAGGGCCGGGCAACTTTCGGTTCGCACCGTTCGTGGAAGAGCCAACGCACCATGTTATGGTTTGCGTTGTTAGGATTTAAAAAATGGCGAGATATAAAAGCATTTTATTATCAGCATTTTATGAAAAAAGTACTTACAGTCATTTAGGGATGTCTGACAGTCGTTTAGGTTCGTCTTACAATCGTTTAGGTATGTCTTACACCCGTTTAGTGGTGTCTGACAGTCATTTTGTCCAAACTTACAGTCATTTTGTTCCGTCTTACAGTCGTTTAGATATGTCTGACACTCGTTTAGGTTCGTCTTACAATCGTTTAGTAATGCCTTACACTCGCTTAGTAATGCCTGACAGTCATTTTGTCCAAACTTACAGCCATTTTGCTCATGCTTGCAATTGTGATCGATAAAAAGGCTACTCCTTATTCTTATCTGACATCCATTAAATAAATGACGTGCGTGCAATGCCGATGAATGAGATTAAGTTTTTGAATGCATGAAGCGAAAAACAAAAAATTATTCCCACACTTTTTACTTAGTTCCCCTTCAGGGGTCAGGGGTGGTACAGACGGGTCTATTTTGGCAGGGAGTCGCTTGGCATCAACGGTTAAAAGACATTTATTTCAAAAAGAAAAATTACTTTCGCTTAAAGTAATCTAGAATAAACCCTTAAATCGTGTGTGCGGCCACACACGATGGCGAAAAAGAAAAATTGTCTTCGCCTAAGTAATTAGTAGAAAAATAATCTTAAACTATTTTAATAGATGAAATATAACTTAAATAAACTTAATCCTTACGATTTTGAACATCTGGTTCAGTCCTTAACAAAAGCTATTTTAGGCAATGGTTCAGTATCATTTGGTGATGGAGCAGATGGTGGAAGAGAAGCCACATTTAACGGTAAAGCGCCCTATCCAAGTAAGACGGAATGTTGGGAAGGATATTGGGTTATACAAGCGAAGTTTAAAAATATTCATATGGCTGATCACGAAAAGGATTATAGCTGGCTTAAGGATCAGCTAAAAAAGGAATTGGATAAATATTTCGTAAGGCAGACCAAAGTAAAAAAACCTGATAACTATCTTCTTTTCACAAATGTAATACTAACAGCAAAAGCGGAAACTGGAGGCAGAGATAGAGCAACCAAGTTGGAAAGAGAATTTGAAAGAATGTATAAAATTAAAAATATAAGAATTATTGCATATAATGACATACAAGATTTTCTTGATTCAAATAGAGATATAGCTATTACTTATCTTCCTTTTATTTTAGCTGGAGATGTATTATACAAGTTACTTGAATTTCTGAATATAAAACTTGACAGAAGAGAAAGAATAAACGAAATTATAAGTAGGTTTTTCGAGGTAGAATTTAAAGAAGATATACAATCAAAACTTGATCATGCTGGGAAACTTACGAGTGATAAAATAAATTTAGAAAAAGTATTTATTGACTTGTATGCAACAGAAAATGGCTTATTCAAAGAGAGTGATTCAAAATTCATTGATTCAATAATAAGATTAGGGAATTCAATTTTGAAAGGGAGACAAAATCTTGTTAACAGATATGCATTAATTGCAGGTCCAGGATATGGTAAATCAACCCTAACCCAATTTTTAACTCAAATATATAGGGCGTATTTTTTGAAAAATATTGATAAATGTGATACCATTATTGAAGAAGTTGATTTATTTATTAATGATTATAATTCTCTCATTGAAATAGAGCCTAGCTGGATAAGACTACCTATTAAAATAACTTTGAAGGAATATGCAGGCTGGATAAGAGAATTAAGTATAAAAGAAAAGTCATTAAATGTCTCTGTAATTGAATATATTAAATTTAATATTAATAAAAAGAGTTCAACTGGTGATCTGACAAATGAAGAAATAGAATATTTAATTCAAAATTTACCCTGCCTTTTCATATTCGATGGATTGGATGAGGTCCCCGCTTCATCCAACCGAGAAGAAGTGCTTAAAGAGATTAATATATTTACTGATACGATTTTACGAAGAATTAATTCCGATTCCATTATCGTTTCGACTTCTAGGCCTCAAGGTTATTCAAAAGAATTTGACAATAGTAAATATAGACATTTGTATATAGCTGATTTGGAAAAGCAGGACTGTAAAGTATACTTGAGTAAATTACTTACTAACATCATTGATAACAGTACTGAAAGAAGCGAAAAATTATCAATGCTTTTAAAGGCATTAGAGCATAATGAGATTTCTAGATTAATGAAATCCCCTTTACAGGCTTCGATTATGGCTATTTTAGTTAAAAGTGGAGGAGAGCCCCCCAGAAATAAATTTGATTTATTTACCGATTATTATAATATTATTTTCAGAAGAGAGAAACAAAGAAATATTTCACGTATTTTATCTGATAATCCTGAGTACATAAAAGATATACATAATAAATTAGGATTTTACTTACAAGCTGTTTCAGAAAACGATACTAACCCTTCAGCAACGATAAAAATTGAAGAATTTAAAAAAATTATTGTAAGTTATTTAAAAGAATTGGGGGTTGAGCATGATGATATCACCAAAATAACCCATGAAATTCTGGAGACTGCTACTGATAGGCTAGTATTCATAAGTGAACTAGAAGCTCAAAAAATTGGATTTGCGATAAGATCGTTACAGGAGTATTTTGCTGCAAATGGATACATTCATAACGTAAGTGACGAAGAAATTAGAAATAGAATAAAGGCTATAAGTAAAAACTCTTATTGGAGTAATACATTATTGTTTGGAATAGGATATATATCAAAGAATAAAAATTATTTAGTTGATTGTATTGAATCTGTATGCAATGTACTAAATGGTAGTACGGATGAAAAAGGAAGTAAAAGTTTAAATAGTATTTCTAAAATGGGTTCATGGTTAGCGTTGGACATATTAAACGAAGGGATATTTAGAGGAAATCCTAAAAACGAAAATATTTTTTGCAATTTATTAAAGCCCTTGTTTTATATTGCACCAAATCAAAAACATGAAGAATTAGCAAAGCTTCCTAACAAATTAATTGAAAAGTGGATCAAAAAGTACATTGAAGAAGTTTTTTCTCTCTCAATAAATAATTTAACAGTATGGCATATTTGTTTAACTCTGTGTCAAAATAATATTGATGTCCTTGAAATAATAAAAGATAACTGGCCTGTTGAGATAGAAGAGCAAAACCAAGTTGTTCGGGTTTTCATTGATAATAAATTTTATCCTGATTTTATAATTAAGAAATTCATTGACTTAATTGCTTTAAATTCCAGAGCGGAATTTTGGAATATTTTTGGCAAACGCACAAATTATGATTTGTGGGAGACAATATGTAGATACAGTGGTCATACGTTGGAGTCTAAGGCCATATTGATCGAAATTTTATTTATTGTTTCTCTTAGTGATTATCATTCAGGCATTAACTATAGACAATTGTATGGTTTATTGGGAATTCATATTTTGAAAAGTGAGGATCCAGATCCGTCATTGCTGTTTCTAAAACGTAAAAGGGTGGAAATGGAACTTGTAGTTGGATATACAGTGAGCATATACAAACTTGATAATATAAACTCAGGCGTAATTAAAGATTTTAGGTTGTTAACGGCCAAATATAAAATAATCCTGATTGATAACATCTGCAATTTTTTAATAGATTCAAGTTATATTAATCTTCTTAAAATGAATACATATATTCAGTTGTTAGATGAAGAATACAAAAAGATTATTCTTACACAAATTAAATATACTAGTTCTTTGTTTTATTATATTTATAACCTTGATGAAATACCTAATGAAGGTGATTTCAATAAAAGTTTAAATGAATTGAAAACAATTAAAGTAGATACTTTGAAACCGGATGTGAAAAATAAATTGATTGATAAATATATGTTTTCAAGAACATTGCATCATGGAGACAGCATCAGAAAACTTAAAAATTTTGTAAATACATATTTTAATACTACATACGGAGATTTATTTTATTATGAATATGCTTTTCTTTTTAACTGGCTATTTATTGAACTTGATAAGAATGAATTGAATAGAATTCAGAGTGAAAGTGAATTAATAATATCCTTCAAAAGCTCTCTTAAATCATATTTTGTTAAGAATTATAATATAGATTTCACAAAGTATATTAGTAGTTTTTATTTGCTTAAGACGGAGGACATTCATTTATTATTGTTGGACCAAAAATTGGAATCGCGTTTTGAGATATTGAGTTATAATATTGGCTATTTAGAACGGTCAGTGAATAAATTAACTATTTCTGATTCTTTGAAAAAAATTATCGATGTTGTCAAATATGAAATTTTGATAGCAACGAAACCAGCTTATAAATCTTTACTCCAAATAATAATAATTCATCTTGAATTATTAAAAACCATTGACTATGGACTTATTCCTTTTACAGAAATTCTTAAATATAAAGCTGAACAAGAAGTCGAGATTTACAAGGCAATTATATTGTTATTAAATAGACAATATGATGAGATCCATCACCAGGAATTTGTAAAGATTATTGAATTGAATGTAGATGTTTTTTCAAATGAAGAATTCGTTAAGTCTTTACTATTTATATTAAAGCACTCAATTAATAATGAATGGATTGATAGAACCCTTTTGTTTATTGATACTTGCGGAGAATGGGATGATATTCAGTCAATAAGTGAATTTGAAAATTATATTAAACAATATGTCGGTAACAAGTCTACTAATATTGAATTAAAAAATTTCAAACCAATTAAATTTTAAGACATTTGTGCATAATCACTCTCGTCATCGTCTGACGGGCTGCTAGTGAGTGAGAGACGAGGATGTATTCGCCATTATGTGTTTTTCCACAAACAATTCAAACCAACACCCCAAAATCCTCCTCCAAACTTTTGCCCTGGTTCATCTTTTTAATGAAAAGTTAACAGTTAAAAGTTAATAGTTTTACCTTTGGGAGAATATTAAATAATTTTACTTTGTGAAGCCCACAACCCGGCAGGTTAACGCAGTTTCCTGCTGGGTTTTTAATTTGACCTTCAATTTACGATTTTCACCCGCTTTTATTTTCACCGGTGTTAGCAGTAGTGCTTCTGTCAACACAATAGAAGATCTGCTTCCTATTTGAGTCCCCGGGTAATTAATGAAGCATTTTGATTTACTTCATAGTCAACCGAAGAAACATTCTTTACGAACGGCCGGCTTACAACTGCTTTTACCAGATCAGAATGCATAAAGTCTTCCATTGCGGTTTTGTTTTCCCATAAATAGAAGCCGCCAAAAGTATTTTTTTCTTCGTCTGTCAACCAAACTTTTGAAATAAGACCTTTTACTTTCGCTAAAACTGGTGCATCCGGTTCTACCATTTGCTTCAGATATTCCGCCTGAGAAATATCCTTTAATTGATAAGTGATTAATTGTGCCTGCATTGGTTTATTTTTTTAAGTTTATAATGAATTTTATTTTCAAAATTCAGCGGAAAAATTCACGCATGATTCCCATAAGTATGGTACAATGGTGAAAGGAGATAACTTTGTTTTCTTATTTCTTTTTGTAATATTGCATCATAAACCAAGTCATCTGCTTCCTAACCTTTACCACTGATGAAAAAAAATGCATAAGACCTTAGCCCTTTGCCTTTTGTTATTTTTATCATTTGGTTCTAAAGCTCAACCAGGCACTTTAGATTCTACTTTTGGCAGGTGCGGAGTTGTATTTACCGGCCTGACTCCATCTTGTGCGAGGGCAACTGCAGTTCAAAGCGATGGCAAAATTTTAGCAGCAGGATATAGCGTGCAAAATTCTGGCAACGGTGAGTTTGCCTTAGCCCGCTATAACACGGATGGAAGCCTGGATACTGCTTTTGGTTACCTGGGAAAAATTTCAAGCGGCCATTGCGATGCTGGTGATGGTTGGTATGCAATGACTATTCAAAGCGATGGAAAAATTGTAGTCGCTGGAGGCAGTAATGGGGACTTTGCTTTATCCCGTTATAATGGTGATGGAAATTTGGACAGCACATTTGGAACTAATGGAACAGTGTTAACCGATTTTGGATATATTGAAGCCGGAAGTGCAGTTTCTATCCAGGCGGATGGAAAAATTTTAGTTGCGGGAACTGTTTGGGGTGGCTTCAATAGAGATTTTGCTTTAGTGCGCTACCATGCTGATGGCACACCCGATAATACCTTTGGAATTGGCGGGAAAATAATTTCGGATATCGGTGGTGATGATGATTTTGCATATTCCTGCTTAGTGCAAAGCGATGGTAAAATTGTGGTTTCGGGTTATAGTCTCAACGGAGCCTATAATGATTTTGCTTTGGCCCGTTATGATAGCCTTGGAGGGTCAGACAGCACCTTTGGTGTGAATGGCAAAGTGATAACTGATTTTGGCGGCTTTGATGACAATTCCTTTTCTATGGCAATCCAGGCTGACGGTAAAATAATTCTTGCAGGTTACTGTTATATTGATGCTGATTCATCCTTAATGGTTGATTCCACTGACCATTTCGCTTTAGCCCGCTACCTGGGCGATGGCAACCCGGATACTGCTTTTGGCTCTGGCGGAAAGCTGATTTCTGAAATCGGAAATTATTATGATTATGGTTATTCAGTTGCCCTCCAGCCGAATGGTAAAATTGTAGTTTCAGGCATCAGTGATGCTGATTTTGCTGTTGCGCGATATAATGATGATGGAAGTTTTGATACCTCATTCGGCACGGGTGGTAAAGTAATAACCTTTATGGGATCTGGTTTCGATCAATGTTGGTCGGTTGCAATTAAAATCAATGGAAATATAGTAGTTGCCGGACAGATACATTATGGTGCCACAGGAGGTACTAATTTTGGATTAGCACAGTATGATTCAACCGGCAATCTGGATACCCTATTCGATTCAGATGGAAAGGTAGAAACAGATTTTGGAGTTCCTTATGATTTTGAAGCCACTTCTGTAGCATTACAGAGTGATGGTAAAATTGTGGTTGCGGGATTTGAAACCGATTATCAATGGGCGTTAGCCCGCTATAATATTAACGGCACACTGGATAATTCTTTTGGAATAAATGGAATCGTAGTTGTTGATAGCATTGATGGTACTCTTGGCTCAGTAGCAATTCAGAGTAATGGTAAGATTGTAGTTGGAGGTTATATTATGAATAGTCAAAGTAATTTTGGTTTAGGACGTTTTAACAGCAATGGCGTTTTGGATACTTCTTTTGGTTCA
>Ga0134123_10000681_pt1 | contig 22390 bp, 22 predicted proteins | sample KB303_FD_96460 | JGI IMG/M metagenome (GOLD analysis project Ga0134123, IMG submission 96460) | Terrestrial soil microbial communities without Nitrogen fertilizer from Kellogg Biological Station, Michigan, USA - KB3-0-3 | ecosystem: Environmental > Terrestrial > Soil > Unclassified ...
CGTCGAAAAGTTCCGCGAGTGGGCCGATCCGGCGAGCGAGCTGCCGTTGGACAAGATCTTGACCAACGTCACGATCTACTGGCTCACCGGCACGATCCTCTCCTCGATCCGGCTGTACGGCGAAGCGTCGAAGATGCCGCTCGCGCTGAAGGAGCGGCTGCGCGTCCCCACCGCCATCGCGCGCTTCCCGCTCGAAGAGCCCTTCCCGCCCCGCGAGTGGATCGAGCGCGGCTACGACGTGCGGCGCTACACGGAGCTGCCGGTGGGCGGACACTTCGCGGCGATGGAGCAGCCGGCGCTGCTCGCGCGCGACATCACAGCAGGTGCTTCTGCACTTTTCCGAGCGCCGTCCGCGGAATCGCCTCGACCCTGACGAAGCGCCGCGGCACTTTGAACGAAGCCAGCTGCTCGCGGCAGACGCGCTCCAGCTCCGCGGCGTCGAACTCGCCGACGATGTAGGCCACCGGCACCTCGCCGCGCACGTCGTCCGGCACGCCTACCACCGCCACCTCTTCGACGTGCTCGAGCAGCAGCTCCTCGATCTCGCGCGGATAGATGTTGAAACCGCCCGAGATGATCAGATCGCTCCGCCGTCCAAGGAGCGTGTAGTAGCCGTCGGGGGATACGGAAGCGAGATCGCCGGTGCGGAAGAAGCCGTCCGGAGTGAACGCGGCCGCGGTCGCGTCGGGGCGGCGCCAGTAGCCGGTGAACACATTCGGTCCGCGCACGAACAACTCCCCTTCCTCGATGCGCACCGAAACGCCGGGCAGCGGAAACCCGACCGTCCCCGCACGGCGCTCGCCGACGTATGGATTGCTGACGTTCATGAACGTCTCGGTCATCCCGTAGCGCTCGAGGATCGTGTGGCCGAACAGCGCGCGGAACTGCTCCAGCACCTGCGCGGGCAGCGGCGCGGAGCCGGAGACGAAGAGGCGCATGCGCGCGCCGATCTCGCGCGCGACCTCGGGGAGCGTGTCGAGCAGGCGCACGTAGACCGTCGGCACGCCGAAGAACAGCGTCGGGCGGAAGTCGAGCAACTCGCCGGCCGCGGTGCGGTGATCGAAACGCTCGAGGAGGCGCATGCGGCAGCCGCTGACGAGCCACGTGTGCAGTCCGTTGCCCAGCGCGTGGATGTGAAAGAGCGGGAGCGCGAGGAGGAAGCGATCGCGGTCCGTGATCTGCCAGCACGTCGTGAGCGTGACCGCGTTCGACGCGAAGTTGTCGTGCGCCAGCACCGCGCCCTTCGACGCGCCCGTCGTGCCGGAGGTGTAGATGATCGCCGCCGGCGTGTCGCCGTCGAGCTCCGCCTCCGGCCGGCGATCGTCGTCCGACGAAAACAAATCCTCCGCCGCGATCACCGCGCGCGGCTCCGCGTCGCCGGTGATGTGCGCGATCTCGCGCTCGCGATAGAGGATGTTGATCGGCACGAAGATCACGCCGAGCTTCACGCAGGCGAGAAAGAGATCGATCAGCTCGATGCGGTTCGCGAGGTACACGCCGAGCCGGTCGCCCTTCACGAACCCCCGCGCGCGCAGCGCGTTCGCCACGCGGTTGCTGCGCGCCTCGAGCTCGCCGAACGTATGCGTGCGGCCTTCCCACTCCAGCGCCGGCTCGTCGCGGCGCGCGAGCAGCGAGAGGTCGAAGAGATGCAGGAGGTTCACCCTTTGATCACCGCCACCGGTTTGAATCGCGCGACCTTCTTCGCGATGCCCGCCCGCGCCACGACGTCGATGACTTCGTCGATGTCCTTGTAGGCTTCCGGCGCTTCTTCGACGAGTCCCTTCGACGATCCGGCCTCGGCGATGATGCCGAGGGAGCGGAGGCGCGCGCGCAACTCGTCGGGGTTGATCTCGTGGCGCGCCTTCGTGCGCGACATACGCCGTCCCGCGCCGTGGCAGCTCGAGCCGAAGCTCTGCTCCATCGCCCCCACGGAGCCGGCGAGCAGATACGACGCCGTGCCCATGCTGCCGGGGATCAGCACCGGCTGCCCGGGAAACGCGCGCGTGGCGCCCTTGCGATGCACCACGACCTCGCCGACGCCGGGATAGCGCTCGACCTTCGCCACGTTGTGCGCGACGTCGTAGATGATGCGGATCGCGTCATCCGCGACTTCGTGCTTCCACGCGCGGCGGATGCCGGCGGTGATGAGCTGGCGGTTCGCGAACGCGAAATTCGCGGCCGCGCTCATGGCCTGCAGGTACTCGCGCCCCTCGGCGGACCGCAGCGGCGCGCAGGCGAGCTCGCGATCCGGCACGGTGATCCGATGCGCGGCCATCGTCTTCGTCATGACGCGCAGCGAGTCCGTCGCGACCTGATGCCCGAGGCCGCGCGAGCCGGTGTGGATCTGCACGACGATTCCGTCGGGGACGAGGCCGAAGCGCTCGGCCTCTTCCGCGTCGAAGATCGTATCGACGCGGTCGATCTCCACGAAGTGATTGCCGGAGCCGATGGTGCCGAGCTGGTCGTGCCCGCGCTCGCGCGCGTTCGCCGACACGACCGCGGGATCGGCGTCGTCGAGGCGGCCGCCGGACTCGATGTGACGGAGATCGTCCTCGTCGCCGTAGCCCATCTCCACCGCCCGCCGCGCGCCGTCGCGCAGCACGAGATCGAGATCCCGGCCTTTGAGCCGGACGCTCCCGCCGCGCCCGACCCCCGAGGGCACCTCGCGCGCGATCGAATGCGCGAGCCTCGCCAGCACCGGCTCGACGTCCGCGAACACTTTTTCCGAGCGAAGCAGACGCACGCCGCAATTGATGTCGTAGCCGATGCCGCCCGGCGAGATCACGCCGTCGCTCGCGTCGATCGCCGCCACGCCGCCGATCGGAAAGCCGTAGCCCTCGTGCACGTCGGGCATCGCGATCGCGTATTTGCGGATGCCGGGCAGCGTCGCGACGTTCACCAGTTGTTCGAGCGAGCGGTCCTGCACGATCGCGTCGAGCATCCGCTCGCTCGCGTACACGCGCGCCGGCACGCGCATGTCGGGGCGGTGCGCGCGCGGGATCTCCCAGAGATAGTCGTGGATTTTCTCGAGATCGCGTTTCTGCATATAGGAGTGCGGTGGCACAGCGAGCGGTGGCTCCGCCACCGCACTCCTAGATATCGAACACCAGCATCGTAGTCCAGCCGTCGCCGTCGCGGCGGACCTCGGCTTCGTGATACGTGACCGCCTTCACGTCCTCTTCGAAGGATGCGGGAGCGGCGCCGGTCAGCGTCGCGTCGAGCGACGCGGCGTCGAGCCGCGTGAACGCGGCATCGGTGAACAGCTCGCGCGCCACATGCGCGCGATGGAGGACTTCGTTGAGGAAATCGACCAGCAGCGACGTCGTGTCTGCGGAGTCGTGGACGGCGACCGCCCGCCGCACCGGCCGGTCGCCCGCCTCCGCGCGCATGACCGCGTACATCCCGCGCATCGCGTCGCGGAACAATTCCTCGAGCGTCGGGGCGGTCACGCGCAGGCGGACGTCGGCGGTGTGCGGGATGAGCTCGAACAACGCCTATCTCGTCCGGTACACGTCGGTGTTCACGTACTTGAGGCCGGAGTCCACCATCAGCGTGACGACCCTTGCCCGCGGGCCGAGGCGCTCCGCCACCTGCGTCGCGGCGATGACGTTGGCGCCGGAGGAGGTGCCGGCGAAGATGCCTTCCTCGCGCGCGAGGCGCCGCGCCATCTCCTTCGCGTCGGCGGTCCTGACCGCCACGATCTCGTCGACGATCGCCGGATCCCAGAGCGGCGGCGTGTAGCCGATGCCGACGCCTTCGATTTTGTGAGGGCCGGGCTGTCCGCCGAGCAGCACCGCCGATTCGCCCGGCTCGACGGCGACGATGCGGACGCCCGGGTTGTATCGCTTCAGCACCGCGGCGACTCCGCGCAGCGAAGCGGCGGTGCCGATGCTCTGCACGAACGCGTCGACCTGTCCGCCGGTCTGACTCCAGATCTCCTCGCCGAGCGCGTCGTAGCCGGCGATGCTGTCGTGATTGTTGAGCTGATCGGTCCAGTACGTGTGCGGCTGCCGGCTCAACGCGCGGGCGGTCTCGATCATGTCGAGGATCAGCTTCCTGGTAGTGAGACCGCCCTCGCTCGGGACGAGCGTGAGCTCCGCGCCCAGCGCCGCCATCTGATCCAGCTTCTCGCGGCTGAACGCGTCGGAGCTGACGATGTGGATGCGATAGCCCTTCGCCGCGCAGACCAGCGCCAGCGACGCGCCGGTGCTGCCGCCGGTGTATTCAATGACCGTGTCGCCCGGCTGCAGCCGGCCGTCCGCCTCCGCGCGCCCGATGACGGCCTTCGCCATCCGGTCCTTCATCGAGCCGGTGGGGTTCTCCCATTCGAGCTTGACGAAGACCTCGGCACGGCCGTCCGGGACGACCCTGCGAAGCCGAACCATCGAGGTATTGCCGATCGCGTCGAGGACGTCCATCAATGCCTACGGACACCGTTTGCGCTTCGACGCCTTCTCGATGTACGCGGCCGCGTCGGGCGTCCTGCAGTTGGTTTCGCCGTGGTCGACTTCGACCTTCCCGATGCGGCCGGCCGCCTCGATCGCCTTCCCGCGGAGTCCGGGCTTGAAGATTCCGATGGAGATGAGCGCGCCGTTCATCGCATGGCGGGCCCGGTTGGGAGAGCGGTGGATGTCCTTCTCGATGGTCGCGAGCAACCGCTCGGCGGCGGCGTCGCTGATCGAGTCCGGATCGTCTTTCAGGAGGGCTCCGAGAATCCCGTAGCCCATCTCGCGGGCCGACTCGTCCCGCGATTTCATCCACGTGCGCATGGTCTCTCCGGCGAGGGGGCTGCGCGCCACGAGCTCGGACAGGTAGCAGCCGACGAAGGGGACCGGCCCGTCGCTGAGGAAGCGCTCGGCGTCGGCCGGGGTGAGCCTGGCAGGGTCGGCGATCTGCAGCGCCAGAATCCGCGCCTCGGCGTTCCCCGTCTGCCAGAGCTCCATGGCCAGCCCGTGGTCGACACGGATCTTTTTCCGGAGCTTCACCAGTTCCGACGTCAGTACGCCGCAGACATTGCTGCCCGATCCATGGCGCTCGTAGATCGCCGCCGTCTGCGGCTTCCCGAGCTTCCTGAGCGTCGCGACGACCTCGTGTGCGTTCATACGTCGATTTTACTCTTACGGCGGCGTCCGAAGCGTTTACCACGCGGGACAACGCCTAATGGCGGCCGAGCGCTTTCTCTACGGCTTTCGGATTCTCCGCTGCGATCTTGAGAAGCGCACGGGCCGGACCATGCGGCTGACGCCTGCCCTGCTCCCAATTTCGCAGGGTCGCCACGCTTACACCAATCATGAGCGCAAACTCATCCTGCGACTTCTTCAGTCGTTTGCGAATCGCCTGGACGTCCTCCGGAGTGAATGAAAACTCGCGACTCGATTTCATTTCACCACGAAGAATCTTTCCTGCCTCGCGCACGCTCTCGAGCAGCTCTTCAAATGCTTCCTTTTCATTTGAACTCCCGCCGACCAGCTCGGCCAGGACTGTTTTCTGTGCCCCTGTGTGATCCTGCTGCTCACCTCGCGTTCCGAATGCCTTGATCACATCGCCGTATGCCAGCCGACGAAAGAGTAGCTTCCTGAAGAAGCCTGTACTCGTCTTCGCGTCACTCCGCATTGCGAAGCGGTCCGTCTCTCGGACCAATGCTCACGATTTTGCTGACGATGAGATGGCGCGGGACTGCTCCCCAGTACCTGGAGTCATGAGAGTTGTCGCGGTTGTCACCCAGCACGAAGTACTGGTCCGCGGTCAGCGTCAGCGGGCCAAAGTTGTCGCGAGAGCGGTATGGCTCCGGCAGCATCGCGGAAGTCTGGTAGACGGTCGCATCCCGATGATTGGCGTATGCCTCACTCACCGGTCTGCCGTTCAGATGGAGGCGCCTGGCCCGAATCTCGACGGTCTCGCCAGGCATGCCGACGACTCGCTTGCACAGAATGGTTGAGCCGTCTCGAGGATACCGAAACACGATCAGGTCACCGCGCCGTGGGCTCTCACTGTCAGAATAGCTGCGAGCGAACGCGTACTCACCCTGGCGAATCGTCGGCTCCATGGCGACCGATGGAACCCGGTACGGTTTCAGCCCGGAGAAGACAGCACGCTGCCCATCGTTGCAGGCCAGCACCGCGGCAACCACGGTGATGAAAGCCAGACGGACCGGTTTCGAGCGTTTGTCGTTGGGGGATCGCATCTCGCATAGGATACCGGCGATCGTACGCCGCGCAAGGTTACCTCGCGACTTCGAACAGCTCTGATCGAACCTCTTCCCAGTCCAGCAGATCGACTGTGCCTTCATCGATCTCGCGTACACGTCGCTCGATCTCTCTCGACCAGGCTGACTTCACTTCAGGAGTGGGTCGCGGGGGGAGACTCTCGATCATTACGCCAGCCAGGGTTGCGCGATCGGCCTCAGGCAGTTCTACCGCTTCTCGAATCAGTTCCTTCAGGTCTCGAGCCATGGCCAGTGAATTCTACTCCGGCCCGCAGTGTCAGCCCAACGAGTCCACCGCCGCGAGCCGAGGCCGTCGCGGCGCGACGGCTTCAGGGGACTAAGCTGGCGAGCCGCAAACTGCGGTCGGCGTGCCCGTAAAGTCAAAAACCCCAAAGGCACCTTCGTGTTTGGTGTCGGGATGGCGGAAGTGTAGTTCTTCGGCAGGCTTCCTGGTTTTGGGTACGTCGAGGTGTGGAAAACGGCTTATGGGTCACTCCATTTGAAAGGAGCACCAGAGATGAAGACACGGACTGCTTCGGTGGCCACGCTACTGCTTCTGCTAGTGACCCCCCTTCTTGGAGAAGATCTCGGTATCACGCCGCGACTCCAGGAGACGTATGTCTGGTGTTGGGTCGCCGTAGGCCAGATGGTATTCGAATACTATGAAATCCCCAACGTTAACCCCGGCGGTGACTACCAATGCGGAATCATTGGTTTGCTTGCGACTGGGACGATGCGCCACGACTGCGCCTTCCGCTGCCAGAATTGCACGGTACCGGCCGGTTCGGCGTCTGGCGTCTCCAATATGATCGAAGAATACCCACGGCGAGTCGCCGCTGTTGGCGAAGAAGACGTGGCAAGGCTAAGGGTATCGTACCGCGCCAGTCCTTTGTCATTCGAGGCGGTGCAAAGCGCGATCGACGATTCCAACCCCATAATCGCAGGCATTTCGCCGAGCGGGCGACCTTCAAGATGGGCAACGTCTCAGCATGTGGCGCTTATCGCAGGATACGATGATGCGGACGAACCGCGGCTTCTCGTGAATGACCCCTACCCTTTCGGAGCGGTAAACCCCTATACCGCAGCCGGCGCCAACGACAATGGCGATGGCTCTTACTGGATTTCATACCGTTCGTTTCGCAACGCGCTGAATTGGGCTGAGAGCTTTGTAGTGAAGCGGGTTGGAACAATCGTTGCGACTCCGAAGGGTGATTACTGCTGCTTCGTTGGACCGTATGGTCGCGACGCGTGTCCGCTCAATCTTTCAGGATCGCTCCCTCTCAGTTCGCCTTGCACCTGCACTTATCCTGCTGCACGCTTTACGGGTCGTGTTTGCAACCCGTAGAATTCGGCGAATCCAGCGGCTAGAACGGAATGCGCCCTACCCGGTTCAAAATAATTCCGAAAACAATGAATGCCACACTGGCAATCGAGAGCTCTACGATCGGTCCGTTGTTCAGGGCCGCGACTGGAATCAGGGGGATCAGGCACAAGCCGATGCCAAGGATAACAACCCCGAACAAGCGAATAAGGCTCGTGTCGCCGTGCGCATCAGGAAAGGGGCCGATACGCCTTGCCACGAATCCACCTATATCTGCCAGAATAGCAGCGCGAGCAAGCCGACGCTCGCGACGACGAAGAGAGTGCCTGACAGGCGCAGTAACACTATCAGGACACCCAGATCCGGCACGGTCTCAAGGCCCAGACTCAAGGCGATCGAGGCGATGTCGCTGCTGACACGTCGCATCGCGCGGGCGGCCTGAAGTGTGGCGACCGCCAGCCCGACGCCGAGAACAAGTGGAAGAATCAAGGCTAACGACAGCAAGCGTCTTTCCGGCCGCGAAAGATAATACGAGACGATTGCACCTGTTAGCCCGTAAAAGAGAACGTTGAATTTCAGAACAAGATCCAGATGAGTCTTGTAGAGATCCACGTGGATTGCGTATTGTCGCCAGAGCAGGTCATTAGTAGCGTTAGCGGACATAACTATCGCACGCAAAGCAATCCTTCGATGCTGTATCGTGCTGCCCTGCCATCCGTTACATTCTACACCCGTCCGGCGCAGCACACGAGTCACCGTCAGTACGGAGCTGATAGAGGACATGTGTGCTGTCGCATTCTGATCGCGGTGGTGCGTCATGGAAACCCCGGCTTTCGCGGGTGCGGTTTTCTCCTGGCACGCGTTCATTGCCGCATATGCTTCGCACCTGGCATATTTTCGTGCTTACATTCGGATCATCGAACCTGCCGTCGTCGCGCGATGACCTCGATGGCGAGACCTGCGAGCAAAACAGCTCCGCCGGCATACGAACCACGTTTCGCCGCGCGATACAGGAGCTCTCGTACTTCGTCGACATTGGAGATGTCGGAGAGCTCCTGCCCGTCGAGCTCAATGTTCACGCGCGGTCGGTGCGCATTCAGCCGGCCGTCCCCGGACTCCACTGTGACGGTCAGCTCGTAACGGTGACCTGCTGCTGCGAGGAACCGGCCGATTTCGTGGCCGGACCTCGATGGTCCGCCGGGCCCGAAGCGGCTGTAGCGGTTCTCAGGGTACGTCTGACTGCTTCCGGATGCGATCCGGCGCGATCCCGAGAGCACTTCCCAGCGAATGCCGGCGCTCCTGATTGCATGGTCCCATCCACCGTATGCCGGCGGACGCAGGTCTGCCGGGTCCTCGCAGTCAAACTGAATCTCGTACTCGCCTGAACGCTGAATTTCGAACGGCACCCTCGCCTGCCACGCTGCGGCGACGGCGACGGGGAGTTGCAGCGGCGTGGGCTCAAACACGAAGAGACTCTCGCGACAAAGGTACGCGATGGTCCCGCACACGAGCGATAACGCAGCGCCCAGCGCACAAACGGCAAGACCGAGGCGGCGCCGATGCCCCATCGCAACTCTCCACGCCATTTCAGAGCGTACGAGCCGCTGCGGAAAGGGTTTCGTGTTACGCCGTCTCAGTGGCTCGAGGGGATCCGGAGCTCTCCGGCGCAACTGGCGATTCTGCTGCTGCTTCTTCGTCCTCTTTGCCCTTGCGAACGCGGAGCATCTTTCCCGCAGATCTTGCGACCTTTTTCCGGGCGCCATCCGCCTTCTCACCCTCGATCACTTCGCGCTTGATCACTTCCAGCTTGAGGGCCTCCCGAAGCTCCTCGACTTCGATCTTCGCGTCCGACAGACGGCGCAATTCCCGCCGCACGGTGTCCAGTACCGGATCGCTCAGCACGACCGCGGCCAGATAGAACTTGTTCGTTGCCTGCAGATGGTCGTGATACGCATAAAGTCCCGACTTCAGCATGCTTTCCCGTGTAAGAAGGTAGACGCTCTCGAGATCGCCGGCGTTCTTCGGATTGAGCGCCAGGAGATCAATGTCCAGAACGAGGTCGGCATCGATGGGTTTCGCGAAGACCACGCGAAATACCTTCCAGAAGTTGCCGTTGGTGAGAGCGACCCATTCGATGCCCTGGTTCGCTGCGTAGTCGACCGCCTGCTTGACGTGCGCTTCCTTCAGCTCGAGACCGATGGCTTTCACCTCGATGAGCATCTGAAACTTTCCGTCAATTCGCGTGGCGAGATCGCAGAACGTGCCACGAATACACAGCTCGCGCGTGACTTCGCTGTATTTGTCGTACCCGAAGATATCGGCCAGCACATCGGTCACGATCATCGAAGTGTCTGATTCGTTGACGTCGCGCGCCCGCGCCGATGACAGGATGGGTTGAAAGCGCTTCACACCCGAGGCAAGCCGCTCAACGACGCGTGCAGGGATCGCCATAGTGTCTCCTTATATGGCGGAGTCTACTCCTCGGACTCCAAAAACGCGCCAATCGGGTGTTTCGCTTCCATTTCCTCGACGCGTGGTGGCTTCGACGTGACGCGTGCCGGCATCGATGCGATCCATGGTGTGCATCGATACGTCGCTGCGCTGGCTTCGACGCGACGCGCAATGGCATTCACGTGGCGCGGGGTGGCATGCACATGACGCGTGTCGGCATCGATACGACCCATAGTTGGCAGGGACGCGATGCTCGGGGAGCTTCGAAGCGGCGCGGGGTGCCATCGATGCAATCCATGGTTGGCATGGATGCGACACGCGGTGGTATGGATGCAATCCATGGTTGGCATTCATGCGGCGCGCGGCGGCATGGGCGTGACGCGGGGTGGCACGGACGTGACGCGGGGTGGCATGAACGTGATGCGGGGTGGAAATCGATGCGACGCGTGACGGCATGAATACAATCCATGGATCACTTTCATGCGACACGCGGTGGCATCAATACAATCCATGGTTTGCATTCATGGGTCGCACGGTGGCATCGATGCGGCGCGGGGGGCCAAACACCACGGGCTGGCCGGCGCGCGGCGCCGGCTTCTACACCCGTAACGAGCCGCGGAACCCTCTGGCGGCGTAATAGGACTCCGCGCCGTTGTGGTACACGAAGACGGTGTCGTAGCGGCGATCGCAAAAGAGGGCGCCGCCGAGTTTCCTGATCGCGGGAGGTGTTTTCACCCAGCTCGACGTTTTCGTGTCGAGCTCTCCGAGCTGCTGCAGCTCTCGATATTCTTCTTCCGTCAGGAGCTCGATGCCCATGGCGGCGGCGATATCGACGGCGTTGTTTGCCGGCTTGTGCTCCTTCCGTGATTCCAGCGCTTCGCGGTCGTAACAAACGCTCCGGCGGCCTTTCGGGCTTTCGGCCGAACAGTCATAAAAAATGTACTCGCCCGTGCTTTTGTCATAGCCGACGACGTCCGGCTCGCCGCCGGTTCGTTCCATCTCGGCGAGCGACCGGAGTTTCCCGGGATTGGCTTCCAGCGCTGCCTGGACTTTGGCCCATTCGAGAGTTTTGTGGCGCTTTTTGTTGCTCTCGAAACGGGCCTTCAACGCTCCGAGCAGCTCGTCCCGTTCTTTTGCTTTCATGTCGCTCACTCGATCACCTCCAGCAGCCCGGGCATTCTACAATCCGCACTCCGAGCCCATGCGCGTCCTGCTCACTCTCGTCACCATTCTTCTCTCCGCCGCGGGCGCGGCGGCGCAGAGCGCGATGGAGCTCGCGGTCGACCGGGCGGTCGAGGCGCCGCTGCGCGACCGGCGGTTCTCCGGCACGGTGCTCGTCACTCGGCAGGGGCGCGTGCTGGTGCGGAAGTCGTACGGGCTGGCCGATCGGGAGCGCGCGATTCCGAATACGCCCGATACGCCGTTCATGATCATGTCGGTGTCGAAGCAGTTCACCGCGGCGCTCATCCTGCGCCTCGCCGCGCGGCATCGGCTGGATCTGAACGATCCGGTGAGCGACTATCTCGCGGACTGGCCGGCGGAGTGGAACGAGGTCAGGATCCGCCATCTTCTCTCTCACTCCGCGGGCACCGACATCGATACGACGTATTTCTGGCTCATTGCGCACCATCCGGAGTACTGGCCCGATCCCGCCGAGCCGCGGCCGCCTTATGAGCCGCGCGCGCTCGCGGCGCCGCCGGGAACGAAGTTCGTCTACAGCAACGTCGGCTTCACGCTGCTTTCGAGGATCGCGTCCATCGCCGGAGGCAAACCGTTCGACGCCCTGATGCGCGACGAGGTGCTCACGCCCCTCGGCATGAGCCACACCGCGCCCGAGCGCGGCACGCGCATCGCCGGACGGGCGCGCGGGTATCGCCGCACGGAAGACGGATTCGCATTGTCGGAACAGAAAACCATCGACATCGTCGGCGCCGGCGATCTCGTCTCCACGGTCGACGATCTGGCGAAGTGGGACGCCGCGCTCGACGACGACCGGTTTCTGCCCGCGCCTCTGCGCGCGGCGATGTTCACGCCGTATGTCACCGGCCAGTATGGAGGCGTCGGCTACGGCTGGTTCTTCCGCGACGGCAGCGACGGTCAGCCGCTGCAGTTCCACAGCGGCAGCGGCGCCGGCTTCCGCGCGTGGAACTACCGCCTGCCGGAATCGAAGCTGACGGTGATCGTGGTGAGCAATGTCGCGGAGCCGGAGGCGGCGTGGGTGCGCGCGCTCGTCGACGCGGTGAGCACCGTCGCGGCGGCCACGGCCGTCGTCGACGACGCCAGCCGTCTCAATGAGACCGGCGTCCGCGAGGTCGTGAGCGTGGAGCCGGACGACGCGCGCGCCGTCGCGGCGATCCAGGCCGCGATCGGCCGCGCGCGGGCCGCGAAGGCCGGCGTCTCGATCGCCGGCTTCCGGCATTCGATGGGCGGCCAGACGATCGCGCCCGGCGGAATCGTATTGAACATGCTGCCGCACAATCGCATGGAGCTGCGCGGCGACGTCCTGCACGTGCAGAGCGGCGCGGTATGGATGGACGCGATCGCGTACCTCGAAAAAAGCGGCCGGTCGGTGGCGGTGATGCAGTCCGACAATGCGTTCACCGTGGGCGGATCGCTGAGCGTCAATTGCCACGGCTGGCAGCACCTGCACGAGCCGATTGCGTCCACGGTGCTCGCGATGACGGTCCTCACACCTGACGGCACGGTGCGCCGCTGCAGCCGAGCCGAAAACGCCGGTCTCTTCTCCCGCGTCCTCGGCGGCTACGGCCTCTTCGGCGTCATTCTCGACGCCGACCTGCAAACCGTTCCCAATGAGCGATACAAAGTCGTGCATACGCATTGCGACGCCGGCTCGTATGAAGAGGTGTTCGACCGGCAGGTCCGGGCGAATCCCGCCGCCGGCATGGCCTATGGCCGGATCAGCGTCGCCCCGCGGAGCTTTCTGCGCGAGGCGATCATCACGACGTATGAGCGCGACGCCGGACCTCCGCCCGCGCTGGGGCCGCCGCACATGAGCCGCCTCGCACGGTGGGTATTCCGCCGCTCCGCCGGCAGCAACTTCGGGAAAACCCTCCGCTGGCGTCTCGAGAAATCGCTGGCGCCGCGCCTCGAGCCGAAGCACACGTCGCGCAATCAGCTGCTGAATCAGTCGATCGACGTCTATGTCGATCGCGGCCCGAAATCGACGGACATTCTCCACGAGTATTTCGTCCCGCGGACGAAGCTCGCGCCATTCATCGACAAGATCCGCCCCCTGCTGCGGCGCCGGCACATCGATCTGCTGAACGTCACCGTGCGCGACGTGAAGCAGGACCATACGACCGCGCTTCCTTATGCGCGGGAGGATGTTTTCGCGCTGGTGATGTTCTTCAGCCAGCAGCGAACGGCGGAAGCGGAGCTGGCGATGGAGACGCTGACCCGCGAGCTGATCGAGCAGGCACTGGCCGTAGGCGGCACGTATTACCTGCCCTACCGGTTGCATGCGACCCGCGAGCAGTTTCAGCGTGCCTATCCCGCGGCCGATGCGTTCTTCCTCGAAAAACGCCGCGTCGATTCCGACGATCTCTTCACGAATCAGTGGTACCAGCGGTACGGCCCCGGCAAGTGAACGGTGGTGAACGGTGTATTCTCGGCTCACACCATGAGCGACAACGAGCCCCTTCCGTGGACCGCGGCCGTCCACGACTACCGCCGTGTGGCCGAGGCGTTGTACGCGGCGCTGCAATCCGGCGATCGGAGTGCGGCCTGGCGATTCAAGTGGGAGCATCCGCGGTTCCGCGGCAAGTCCATCGAGGACGTCCACGACGCGGCGATCGACGTCGCGGACGCGCAGGAGGTCATCGCGCGCGAGTATGGCTTCGAGGACTGGGTCCATCTCACGGAATTCGCGCGCGACGCCGCGAGTGAAACCATCGCGCGGTTCGAGACGGCGGTGGAAGCGGTCGTCGCGGGAGACAGCGGGACGCTGCGGTCGATGCTGCGCGAGCACCCGGAGCTCGTGCATGCGCGGTCGGCGCGGCGGCATCATGCGACGTTGCTGCATTACATCGCGGCCAATGGCGTCGAGGGCGCCCGGCAGCAGACGCCGGCGAATGCCGTCGAGATCGCGAAGCTGCTGCTCGATGCCGGAGCGGAGGCCGACGCGCTCGCCGACATGTACGACGCGAAGTGCACGACGATGAGCATGCTCGTCTCGAGCTCGCATCCCGCCAATGCCGGTCTGCAGGCAACGCTCGCGGAGACGCTGCTCGATTACGGGGCGTCGTTCGAGGGACCCGGAACCAACTGGCAATCCGCGTTACTGACCGCGCTCGCGTTCGGGTTCCTCGGCACTGCCGAGGCGCTCGCGAAACGCGGAGCGCCCGTGAACAGCATTGTGGCCGCCGCGGGCCTCGGCCGCACGGAGGATGCAATGCGGCTGCTCCCGGCGGCGGACGCAGCGGGCAAACACATCGCCCTCGCGCTCGCCGCGCAGCACGGGCATACGGCCATTGTGCGATTGCTGCTCGACGCCGGAGAAGACCCGGACCGCTACAATCCCGACGGCTATCACGCGCATTCGACGCCATTGCATCAGGCCGTCGCGTCCGACAAGGCGGACGTCGTGCGCCTTCTTGTGGAACGGGGCGCGCGGCTGGATCTCCGCGATACGGTCTACGACGGAACGCCGCTCGACTGGGCCGAATACATTGGCCGCACCGAGATCGCGGAGTATCTGCGCGCCGTCCGTTGAGCGCGCTGCGTCAGACGAACCATCCGCGCGCACGCACCTCTTCGAGACGGGCTTCCAGGTAGTCCCACAATGCCGGGCAGCCCGCCCTGATCGGCGCGGAAACGCGGCCCACCACGCGCTCGTGCGTGATCCCGTTTTCGCGCCAGCTCTGTCCGTTGTTGGCGAGATTGAGCAGCACCGGCATCGCGCGGTCGGCGGCATTGGCAAAGCGGGACTCGGCGGTCTGCGCGTTCTCGAACTCGTCCCACAATGCCATGAAATTCGCGCACTGCGGCTCCGGCAGCAGCCCGAAAATCCGGGCGACGGCGGCGCGCTCCGCTTCCTTGCGCTCCTTCCATCCGCCCTCGACATAGAACATCGTGTCGCCGGTATCGATCTCGCCGATGTCGTGGACGAGCAGCATGGCGATCACGCGATGGATGTCGGTCCCCGGCTCGGCGTATTGCGCCATGGAGGCGGCGAGCATGGCGATCTGCCAGCTGTGCTCCGCGGAATTCTCATAGCGGTCGAGACCGATCGGGCGCGTCTTGCGCGTCACGCCCTTGAGCCGGTCCAGTTCCAGAATGAAATCGACGATTTGCTGCATACCCCTGGTCCCTACTACAGAGTCGCCATATCGAGGATCGTGATCTTCTGCCATACCTTGCGCTGCAGGTCGGCGGTCAGGCTCTCGACGTCGTTGACGGCGCTGAGCACGACGGCGTCCTGCAGGTCCTGCGCGTGCAGCGCGGCCAGCTTGCTCACCAGCGCCAGCAGCTCGGAACAGTAGTCGAGATAGCGCGTCAGCTCCGCGCGCGTCAGATGCCGCGAGGGCGAGGACGCGGTTTTCGTCACCGGACGCAGCACGTACTCCGGGTCTTTCGTCAGCTGATGCATGTCGACGATGTGCGCGAGGCTGCGGAACTGGTGGAGCATGCGCAGGGCGTGGCGGCGCTTGAAGCGGATCTCGAGCGAGACCAGGAAAAACACCGCCAGCCCGAGGAAAATCAGCTCGTTGATCGCGGCCTCGATGGCCTGCAGGAGGTCGCCCAGCGTCCCGCTTCCCCCCTCGGCCATCTTCATGGACGAGAACCCGATCCAGACCGCCATGCCGAGGAGCGCGAGCAGCGCCGCGAACGCAAAGATGCGCAGCCACCACACCGGCTGCCGCAGCCGCGCAATCACGGCCTCGTTCTCCCGCGCGACTTCCACGAGCCCCGCGGCGACGCGGGCCAGCCCCGACTTCGGGAAGCGCTCGCAAATGCGGTCCTGCAGCTGCTCGATCGTGGCGCGAATCGGCGCGGAATCGAGTTTGCTGTAGCTCGTTTCACGCATCGGCGGGAGGCTATCATGGTCCGCGATCATGCACGTCGATCAGCAGCCGTACCGCACAGTGTACGAAGCGATCCGCGCTTACGAAGGCAGCGATCTTCATGCGGACGTCGTGCGGCCGTGGCTTCGCGGACAGGACGGCGAGCGGCGCTGGCTCGACGCGTTTGCGCGGCGGCGCGGATCGCCGGTTCCCGATGCCACCATCGAGGATTCGTGGCGGCTCTATGCGTTGTCGCGCATCGTGCAGATGCTGCAGCTTCACTATACGCCGGCGTCCGGCGCGGACTATCGCGAGCTCATGGAGCACCTCGGCATGCACAGAGTGTCCGCGCCGGAATTTCATCCCTTCTGGCATGAGATCGTTTCCGTGGATGAAGCCGGCGACCGGGCGGCGCCCATTACGGTCGTGAGCGAATTGTGGCCCGCATACGCGCTCGGACCGCTGCTCGTGACGCGCGCGGGATGCGCGGTGCGGGCCGGAGCGGATCACCTCACCAGGGACATCGCGGAACGCTCGATCCTCTACTGGGCGTACGTGCGCCACAACCGCCCGGTCGCGGACCTGTCGCACGGCTGGGGCAACAATTCACAATGGCGCAGCCGGTTCCGGCGCGACTACGCACTCGACGGCGTGTTTCATTACAACGTCGACGGGAAACCGAAACGGCCGCCCGACGAAGACCTCGAGCTCTCCGAGCGTCTCGAAATGCTGCGGTTTCGTTGTTTCGTGAAATGTACGAAGCCGGATGAAGACCGATGGCCCTATGATGAGACGTGGCGGGAAGAGTCATGAAGCCGGTCGCTCTGCTGCTGGTCCTGTGCGCCGCGACGGCCATCGCTCAGGAAGATCAGACGCCGCGTCCGCCGACGAAGGACAATCGCGGGCTGCTGAAGATCAACCGCGAGTTCTACGACCTCGCCGCGTCGACCGGCGGCGACTTCTACTTCTGGGCGCCGGGAGAGTTCGCGGCGTCGCAGCTGCAGATCCCGATTCAGCGGGACGAGGTGCTGCTGGCCTATGGCTCGATCGAGTCGAAGCGCGTGTTCGAGATCCCGGTCGAGAGCGGCGTGCGCACGCTGACCGTCTTTTCCGGCATCCAGCGCAAGGATCTGGCGGTGCTGGTGAAACCCGACGGCCTCGTCGTGCAGGCCGGCGACGCAGGCGCGGCGCTGCAGTCGTTTCAGCACATGTTCATCGCGACCATCGACGCGCCGGCGCCGGGCATCTGGAAGCTGGAGCTGACCGGCGCGGGGACGTTCTCCGTCTCCGCGCACGTGCGTCCCGGCGAGGACGGTCCGCAGCTGGACGGTTTCCAGCTGCCGTGCGAGGTCGAGGTGTCGGGAACGGTCCGCGAGCTGCAGCTGGAGTTCGTCGCCAGGGACGGTACGACCATCGGGCGCGCCGTCCCGGGACGATGCACGGTCCCGAAGGAGCCGTTTCGCGTGGCGGTCACCGGAGTCGACGCCACGGGGCGTGCGTTCCGGCGCATCGAGCGCGGGCTGCGGACTACTGACCGCTGACGACCGGGTACCCCTGCCGTTTCCAGGACTCGAGACCGCCGAAGAGAGCCGAGACGTTGAAACCACCGCGTCGCAAAATGAGCGCCGCACCGGCGCTCGATTCTTCGTTGGGTCACGTACAGTACGTGACGATCGGTTTGTTCTTCGGCAGCGTGTCCATCTCGCCCTCGATGCGCGCGAAGGCAATGTGCAGCGCGCCGGGGATGTGTCCCTGCGCGTACGCCGCGTCGTCGCGGACGTCGATGATGGTCACGGTCTGCGCCCGCGCCTGATCGCGCAGGTCTTCGACGGCGATGCGCGGAATGGACGCGGGGCTCTCGCTCGACGCGGTCTGCGTCGCGCTCGGGAATGCCGGGGGCGGAGTCGCGGCCGGCATCGTCGTCTGCGTCGCGGTCAGCGGCGGGGGCGTGCTCGACTGCACGCCCGTGGTGGACGGCGGGAGCTGTTCGATGACGCCGGTCGAGGATGCGACCGCCGGCTCGGGCTCCGCTGTCTCGACGGTGCGCGTGAGCGCCCAGACGACGAGCCCGGCGACGACGAGCGCGCCGAGGGAAAGGATCAGGATCGCGTTGCGTGAGGAAGCGGGCGGTTCTTCGTGACGTTTCTTCGTGGCCATGCTGCCGCGATCCTACTGCACCCGCGCGATCCTCGCCACCGCGTCGATGAGCCGCCGCACTTCCTCCCCGGTCGTGTAGCACGCGCACCCGACACGCAGGAACGCATCGACCGCGTAGCGCTCGCACACCGTCGCGGCGTAGAAGTCGCCGCTGCTGGCGAAGAGCGCCTCCTGCGCGAGCGCGCGCGAGACATCGTCCGCGTGCATGCCGTCGATCGTGAACGAGATCGTCGGCGTCCGCGGCTGCTCCGGTGGCGGACCGTAGACGCGCACGCGCGGCATCGATGTCAGCGCGTCCCAGAGGATGCGCGTGAGACGCCTTCCCTCCTCATGGGCATCGGCGAAGAAGCTCGCAAGCCGCTCGCGGCGCGTTGCGCCGGCGCCGAAGGACGCGAGAAAGTCGACCGCCGCACCGGCGCCGGCGATGCCTTCGTGATTCTGCGTGCCGGTCTCGACGCGCTCGGGCGCGGTGTCGGGCGCGGGCAGGAGCTTCGGAAACGGCAGCGTGTCGAGCAGCTCGAAGCGGCCCCACAGGATGCCGATGTGCGGGCCGTAGAACTTGTAGGCCGAGCAGGCGAGGAAGTCGCAGCCGATGGCGCGCACGTCGATGAGCTCGTGCGGCGCGAGATGGACGGCGTCGACGAAGAAGAGCGCGTTCGCGGCGCGGGCGATGCCGGCGATGCGCCGCAGGTCGTTGATCGTGCCGATGGCGTTCGACGCGCCGCCGGCGGCGATGAGCTTCGTGCGCGGCGTGACGAGCCCGGCGAGGTGGTCGTAGTCGAGCTGCCCGGTCTCGCAGATCATGCGCGCGGTGCGCACGACGATGCCGCGTTCGATCTGCAGCGCGCGCCACGGCGCGACGTTGGCGTGATGATCGAGCTCGGTGACGATGACCTCGTCGCCCTCGTCCCACATCCTGCCCAGGGTGCGCGAGAGATGAAACGCGAGCGAAGTCATGTTCGCGCCGAACGCGATCTCCGCCGTCGAGCCGCCGACGAAATCCGCCATCGCCTCCCGCGCCGCAAGCAGGATCGCGTCCGTCTCCTCGCTGGTCGGATAGAACCAGTGCGTGTTGGCGTTGTGATGGAACAGATAGTCGTTCATCGCCTCCGCCACCTCGCGCGGCACCTGCGTGCCGCCGGGGGCGTCGAAGTAGGCCACGGGAGTGCCGTTGTGGATGCGTTGGAGGGCGGGGAAGTGGTCGCGGATCATTGCGGACGGGAGTTTAGTGCTGAGTGCTGCGTGCTGCGTGCTGCAAATTTTCTTCACGCAGCACGCAGCACTCAGCACACAGCACTCTTTCGTTTGGTATCCTCCCGCCCCAATGTCCGACCTCCGCGACGTTCGCATTCAGAAACGCACGCTCCTCGAGGGCGAGGGGCTCCAGGCCCATCCGGACCGGTTCGAGCGGACGCATACGCTGCGGCAGGTGATGGAGGCGAAGCCGGGGGAGCGGGTGCGGACGGCGGGGCGCATTGGGCAGCTGCGGAAGTTCGGGAAGCTGACGTTCGCGACGCTGCAGGATCTCGACGGGCACATCCAGCTCGCGCTGATCCGCGACGTCGCGCCGCGCTACGAGCTCTTCTCGAAGGCCGTCGACCGCTGGGATTTCCTCGGCGTCGAGGGCGAGATGTACCACACCGACAAGGGCGAGCTCACGATCCGCGTGCAGGACTGGGTCTATCTCGGCAAGACCCTCCAGCCGCCGCCGAACAAGTACCAGGGCGTGAAGGACGTCGAGACGAACTGGCGCAAGCGCTATCTCGATCTCGTGTCGAACGAGGAGACGCGGCAGCGCTTCCGCATTCGCACGAAGGCCGTCAACGCGCTGCGCGAGTTTCTCAACCGCAATCGCTTCGACGAAGTCGAGACGCCGATCCTGAACACGCAGCAGTCGGGCGCGCTGGCGCGGCCGTTTTTCACGCATCACAACGCGCTCGACATGGACCTCGTCCTGCGCATCGCGCCGGAGACGTATCTGAAGCGCCTGATCGTCGGCGGCTACGACCGCGTGTACGAGTTCGCGCGCTGCTTCCGCAACGAAGGCCTCGCCGCCTCGCATCTGCAGGAATTCACGATGCTGGAGTACTACGCGGCGTACTGGAACTACGAAGACAACATGACCTTCACCGAGGACCTGCTGCGGCACGCGATCCGCGAGGCCGCCGGCACGCTGCAGATCGAGCGCGGCGGGAAGACGATCGATTTCGCGCAGCCGTGGCCGCGGCTCCGTCTGCGCGACGTTATCCTCGAGAACAGCGGCGTCGACATCGACGAGCATCGCGACGCGGAGTCGATGCGCGGGGCGATCTTCGCGGCGAAGGTGGATCTCGACAATCCGGACGCGGGCCGCGGGAGCCTGATCGATCAGCTGTACAAGCGCACGGCGCGGCCGAAGCTGATCCAGCCGACGTTCATCGTCGGCCATCCGGTCGATCTCTCTCCCCTCGCCCGCCGCAGCGACACGAATCCCGACGCGGTGGACCGCTTCCAGCTGGTCGTCGATACGTGGGAAGTGATCAACGCCTATTCCGAGCTCGTCGACCCGCTCGACCAGCGCCGCCGCTTCGAGGAGCAGGCCGAGCTGCGGAAGAAGGGCGACGAGGAGGCCATGCCCCCGGACGAGGATTACCTGACGGCGATGGAGTTCGGCATGCCGCCGATCTCCGGCTGGGGCATGGGCATCGACCGCTTCGTCGCCCTGCTGACCGACGCGCCCAATCTTCGGGACGTGGTCTGGTTTCCGTTGATGAAGCCGGCCACCGACGAAGTCGACGAGTCGTCGAGTCGTCGAGTCGACGAGGAGGCCTGAGCTCGAATCTCGACGACCTGAAGACTCGACGACTCGACGACTCCCATGTCCACCACCCAAACCATCACCGCCTTCCGCGCGGAGCTCGGCGCGGCGACGACGCCCGAGGCGATTCAGGACGTGCGGACGAAGTACCTCGGGAAGAAGAGTTACGTCAAGACGGCGCTGAAGTCGCTGGGCGGGCTTTCGGCGGAGGAGCGGCCGGCCGTCGCGAAGGAGATCAATGACGCGCAGCAGCTGATCGAGCGCGAGCTCGATGAGGCGGCGGCGCGGATCGCCGAGGAGGCGGTCGCGAAGCAGATCGAGAGCGAGTGGCAGGACCTGACGCTGCCGGGGATCGCGCAGGAGCGCGGGGCCACGCATCCGCTGACACAGGTCCATGAGACGTGCATGGCGGTCATGCGCCGCCTCGGGTTCGAGCTCGCGGAAGGACCGGAGATCGAGACGCCGTATTACAACTTCGACGCGCTCAACATCCCCGAGAACCATCCCGCGCGCGACATGCAGGACACGTTCTGGCTGCCGAACCAGCTCCTGCTGCGCTCGCACACGACGACCGTGCAGGCGCGCGTGCTCGAGCAGCATCCGCCGCTGCCGATCAAGGTCGTCGCGGCGGGGCGCGTGTATCGCAACGAGGCCGTCGACGCGACGCACCTCGCGATGTTCCATCAGTTCGAGGGCATCTGGGTCGAGGAAGGGCTGACCTTCGGCGATCTGAAAGGCACGCTGCTCGAGATCGCGAAGTCGGTGTACGGCGCCGATCACGCGTTCCGCTTCAAGCCGAAGTACTACCCCTACACCGAGCCTTCCGTCGGCATGGACATCCAGTGCGCGGTCTGCATGGGCAGGGACGATGACTGCCCCGCGTGCCGCGGCGCGGGCTGGATCACGATCCTCGGCTCGGGGATGATCCATCCGAAGGTCTTCATCGAGTTCGGCTACGACCACACGCGCGTCAGCGGCATCGCCTTCGGCCTCGGCACGGCGCGCATCGCGGCGCAGGCCGCCGGCATCCCCGCGCTGAAGCCGCTGTACGAGCAGGACCTCCGCGTGCACCGCGCGATTCACCGAGGTGGCCTGTGAAGTTCCTCCTCGAACATCTGCGCACCTTCACCGACCTGCCCGACGAACCGCACGCCGCGCGCGAGCTGCTCGACGACGTGGGGATCGAGGTGAAGTCGTCCGAGACGACGGAGCTCGGCACGGTCTTCAACGTCGAGTTACTCGCGAATCGCGGCGATCACTACTGCTACGAAGGCGTGGCCCGCGAGGTCCGCGGCCGCACCGGCGGCGAGCTGCGCTATCCGCCGGGGAAGGCCCTGCACGCGCAGCGCGCGACGCCGGAGCGGGTGCGCATCGAATCGCCGCTCTGCCTCGTGTACACGGTGACGGAGCTGTTCGGCCCGGATGTCATCCCGAGC
>Ga0134123_10000685_pt1 | contig 22312 bp, 15 predicted proteins | sample KB303_FD_96460 | JGI IMG/M metagenome (GOLD analysis project Ga0134123, IMG submission 96460) | Terrestrial soil microbial communities without Nitrogen fertilizer from Kellogg Biological Station, Michigan, USA - KB3-0-3 | ecosystem: Environmental > Terrestrial > Soil > Unclassified ...
ACGTGGTCGCCCCGCTCCATGCTGTTGGGTCTCCGTGCAAACGCGATGACGGCGAGTGCGAGAACGGCGAGACCGGCGGCAATTGCGATGTACAGCATGGGGGTGTAGTGATTCTAGTGACGGCGGAGCCGGAAAGCGAGTCCGGCGTCAACAGCTTGTAACTTGTGGCTGGCGCGCCCGGCAGGACTCGAACCTGCGACCCCCGGCTTAGGAGAGCAGAGGCGGACGCTTGAAGTCAGTCTTCTTCAACGACTTGCGATGCTACCCACGCGAGCTACCCACGTCACTCCGCGTTTGCATGCGGGTCCGACAGTCTTCAGAGTCCCGAGCTGCCGCCGTAGATCGGATCGCCAGTTTGCTCGTACGGATGGTGGATGCAGGCGAGGGATGGGCTGCGCCGACGGCGACGAAGTGCTTGATGATTCCTGCTTGGCGGGCGCAACACTGAGTCCGTTTGTAAGCTGCTTCTGGGGCCATGGATAATGGCGGACCAATGTTCATCGGACATTTCGGTCTGGGGTTCGGTGCCAAGCGTCTCGCACCGGCGGTCTCGCTCGGCGTGCTCTTCGCCGCCTGTCAATGGGCGGATCTGCTCTGGCCGACGCTGCTCTTAGCCGGCGTCGAACGCGTCGAGGTCGATCCGGGGAATACGGCGGTCACCCCGCTGCGATTTGTCGCGTATCCGTATTCGCACAGCCTCGAAGCGCTCATGGTGTGGGGAGCGATCGCCGGCGCGGCGTATTGGGCCATTCGGCGGTCGTCGTTGTCGTCCCCGGTGGTGATCGGTGCACTCGTGATCAGCCATTGGCTGCTGGACTGGATCACGCATCGCCCGGACATGCCACTGACCGTGAGCGGCACACATCACGTTGGACTGAGCCTGTGGAACTCGGTGCCTGGCACGATCATCGTCGAAAGTCTGATCTTTGCCGCGGGGCTGATCACCTACGTTCGTGCGACACGAGCACTCGACCGCGTGGGGTCGATCGGATGTTGGAGTTTGATCGCGTTCTTGCTCTTCGTCTACGCAGCGAACCTCGCGGGGCCGCCGCCCCCAACCGCAACTATGGTGGCGTGGGTAACGCAGTCGATGTGGCTGTTGGTGGCGTGGGGCTACTGGATCGACCGGCATCGGGAGCCGCGGCCCTCGTGATCCGAGTGCTTTTCGCCTAAGCTTGGCTCGGCAGCGAGTCTCGCGAAAACCGTGAGCCGATCCTCGGTTCTATAGGCCGGTAGTCGCGTTCACCGATTTCTCAGGCCGGCGATTGTCGATTCAAGCAGGCTAAGAGCGACGTCCCTGGTGCGAACACGATCACGAGAGGCATCCCGATCATCGCTCGGTTCGCTCCCAGGGATAGCCTGGCTCGGTGGTCAGACGGGCATCGTCGACGGGTCGCCCGACCGTAAAGTGGTACAGGCTCTGGAACGCGTGCGCGCGGAGTCCAAGGGCGTCGTGCACCGGATCGTCGTAGAAGCAGCCAATCCCGGTGCCGCGCACGCCGGCGGCCTCGGCTTCGAGGTAGAGCACCTGGCCCACCATGCCCGTCTCCCAGAACAGGTGGCGATAGAACGACGGCCCGAACGTCTGCAGGCTCGCGTCGACGTCGGCCAGCATCCCGACGCTGAAGAAGCCGTCAGCCGCGATGTTCTGGTCACAACTGAGGCGGGCTGAAAGGGCGCGGACATCGCCCGGCGCGAGCCGCCACAGCGGCAGGGCATCGTCGGCCGCTTCCCATAAGAAATCGGGACGGCACGCGGCTCGCAGCCGATCGAGTGCGTCCGGATCGCGGAGCAGCAGGTACAACCCCGGCGGAACGTCGTCGACGCGATGGACAAAGACGGCGAGGTGCACGCGCGGAGCCCACCACACGCTGGTCCACGGCGTCTTCGCTGTCGGCAGGACACGCGAGAGCATATCGACGAATGCGGTGCGGTTGATCGTCGAGCGCCCATCGAAGGCGACGGCGCTGCGTCGCTGCAGCAGAAGCGCACGCGCGTCGAGTTGACGATCGCGATGGGCCTGTTCATCGCGCGCGGCCAGCGGCGCGCCAGGCTCACGCGATCGCCCTGGATCTTCGGTGGCCCGCGCGACCTCGTCGATGAACGACCACGAGACGTGATCCTCGCTCAGCTGACTTGCGCGGCCTGACCATCGGGCGCGCGCGACGGCGTCGACGAACTGTCCGGCGGTGTCTCGAGAACACTCGAACGGTTCTCCGGCGGTCACCGCGATGATGCAGCCGGGTTCTTCGCGTTCGGCTTCAATAAAGTCCTGCTCGCGATCGATGCCGGTCGCCCTCGCGATGACGCGGTGGGACCACGACGACAGCAGCCTGGCGCGCCACCCGAGGAGCCCCGCGGCGATCGACACCGCCGCGCTTGCATGTCCGAGGTCGTGCTGGCAGTAGCGGAACGCTCGCTCGCCGTACTTCCAGGCCTCGCGCCAATGGATGGATGTCAGTGCGACCAGCACGACGTCCGGTCGTCCTCCGCACACGCGCTCCCAGGCGCCCTCGTCGAAGAGGCAACGCAATTCGAGGGCGTGAGAGTCCGCTGCGTAGTGGTACACCGCCGGCCGATCGGCCAGTCCAGGCAACCCGCGGGAAACGACATACGCTTCGGTGGGGTGGAGGTTTCCGCTGGACGGGTTCACCCGCAACGCCCACCGCGATGCGTTGAAGCGCTTCCACGCCGAGAGCCCCAGCGCGTGCCGGAGCATGTCGCCGATGGCCGCGGCGCTGAGCGCGGTAGACGGCACCTCCAGGTGACACGCCTGATCAAAGGTAACGCGACGTGGCGCATACCCCTCGGCGGCCACGCCGGGCGTCGGGTACAGGGGGAAGACCGGCGTGTCAGTAAACCGACGAAAGGGCCGCGGCTGGGACGCCCAGTCGAGGTAGCCGAGCGATCGGGCGAACCGCTGGAAATGATGTTTCGTTCCGTCGTGATAGCGGTACACCGCCTCGAGCAATACCTGCGTGTGGTCACGCGCAATGGTGGGTTCGGGTCGCAACACGTGCGTGTTCATCATACCGGGACGGATTGAGGCGTCGTCAGGATCGACGCGAGGTCCTCTCAGCTTGGCTGGAATGCTGCCAGCCTGGGTATGTAAACAATGTCTTCACAACCCCGCGCCGTTCATGCGACTGGACGGCCCTCGACGTTCGGCACTGATGGGTCGATGTGCGCTCATTCCCAAGTCGCCGGCCGCTGCCATCTGCGTTTGCCGGGGCTCGGTGGGAACCATCACCGGAACGTCGCAAGCGCGAGGGATCTGGACAGTATCGGCGGCGATCAGCATGGGTACGATTCCAGCCTCAGGCTCGGCGATGCGGAAGCAATTGCGACCGTCGCGTTTCGCGCGATACAACGCCGCGTCTGCTCCCGCGATGCACGCATCAACGTCGTCGTCGCCGCAGGTCGTCATGATGCCGATACTGACGCTCAGAGTGGCATTCTGGTCGAAAGCCTCGATGACGATCTTGCTCATTCCCACGCGAATCGATTCGGCGAGCGTGCGCGCGCCAGCCGACGGGGTGTCGGGGAGGATGATGAGAAACTCGTCGCCGCCGTACCGGCACTTGACGTCGCTCACCCGAAGAAGTTCAGTCAACCGACGACCCACCTGCGCGAGGACGCGGTCACCCGTGAGATGCCCGTGCGAGTCATTAACCTGCTTGAAGTGATCGATGTCGAACATGATGACGGATACGGGCGTGTGCGTGCGCCGGGCCCGCCGCAGCTCGCTGTTCAGGGTGTCGACGCCATGCCCTCGATTGAAGCAGCCGGTGAGTCGATCGCGCAGACTGTTTTCTCGCGCTTCCAGTAAGACTTGGACGTTGCGGATCGCGACGGCCGCGACCGCTGCGGCGCCTTCAAGCGCGCGGCTGTCCGACTCCGCGCACGGCTGCAGTTCCTCGACGAGCAGCACCCCGACTGCGTGTCCGCCCACGATCAGGGGAAAGCACGTGAGGCCATCAACTCGAGTCAGGCTCGCACCCGCACAGGCCGCCAGCGCCCGCGTCGCGATGGCTTCCAGTTCCTCCGCCGGCCGGCGATCGGCCTCAGCTCGCAGGAGCACGTCCCAGTACTCCTCTTGACACATGAGCAGCCAGCATAGCCCTCCGGACGTGAACTTCGGCAGGTACTGTCGGAGAGCCTGGTGGAGGCCGGTGAAATCCGTCGCGATTGCCAATGCGCGGCTGAGGCCCACCAGGCGTTCGAGTTCGTGGGCGCGGGCTTCCGCCTGCCGCACTTCTGCGTCCGCGGCCGCCAGCGCGATCTTGGCCTGCTGTTGCTTGCGGTATTGGTGAAATGCGAACACAGCACCCAGTACGACCAGCGATTGCACGAGATCGATGTGGTACTCCTGCTCGATCACATGCGCCGAATCGAGCACGCTCTGAAGCGGCTGGTGGAACAAGAGAAAGACTCCGACAATCAGTGCAGCGGCGAGCGACGTATCATTTCGTTCGAAGAGTCTCACCGCAAGCCTCCCACGTGTCTCTTCGCCCTGGCTTCCACTGAGCGCGGCTGAATGGCACTGTCGATGAACGATTGAACCCCGGTCGCCTCAAACAACGTCGGGGGTTTTGGGACGCCCGCGTCGGTGCCGCAGCACGAGCTCGGAAGGATCGGATTGAGTGTCTGCGGTGCGCAATCGCAACCAGGGCCCTCGCTCAAGCTCTCGCACGACTCGATGAACTCCGTCACGAGCACGCCGTCGCGCTTTCCTGCGAGGGCCTCCGTCCGCAGGATTTCGTACGCACGCGCTGGACTGAGGGCGCCCCGGTACGGCCGATCGGTCGTGAGCGCGTCGTAAACATCCGCGATGGCGGCGATCTGTGCGAGCAGCGGCACGGCGCTTCCGCGCAAGCCCTGCGGATACCCAGTGCCATCCAGCATTTCATGGTGCGAGCGGATGATCGGCCGAACACGCTCGAGACTCCGTAACGGCGCGCAAATGCGATCGCCGGCGAGCGGATGCATCTTGATGACTTCAAACTCCGCTCGGGTCAGCGGCCCGGGTTTAAACAGGACCGCATCAGGCACACATACCTTGCCCAGGTCGTGAAGAAACCCGCCGCGATCAAGCGCCCGCACGTCGTCTTCCGCGAGGCCGATCCGTCGGCCGAGGCGTGAAGCCATGCCAGCAAGGCGCTCGCAGTGGCCTTCCGTCGACCGATCGCGCGCCTCGATCGCAGCACCGAGCATGACGATGCTCGCCGTCGCGTTGTCCAGCTCGTGGATGTAGTGGGTCAGTCGCACGGCAGATCGCAGGCGCGCGCGCAATTCCGCCACGTCTACCGGCTTGGCGAGAAAGTCATCGGCGCCGGCTTCGAGCGCTGCGAGATGGGAACCGCCATCAGCAGCGCCGGTTATGATCAGCACCGGGATCAATCGAGTATCGACCCCGGCCTTGATCGTGCGACAGACGTCAAGGCCGCTGAGGTCGGGCAAATCCAGATCAAGCAGCATCAAGTCGGGCGGCGAAGCAGCGGCCCGCGCCAGTGCATCACGACCGCAAGTGTCTGCGAGACACTCATAGCCCTCGTCATGCAGAACGCGCTCGACCAGTCGAATGTGGGCTTCCGAGTCGTCAACCACCAGCACACGCGCCTGGTTCGCGATCGTCATCGAATCGCTCCCAGCGCGCGTTCGTTGTGCCAGACCACCCGTGCCATGCCGCCGTTGGCGAACCCGATCGTCCCCGGCGCTGCGCGCGGGGGCTCGCGCCGTAATTCTTCGGTGCTGATACGAACCATCGCGCTCTTCTCCTGCCCACCTGCTGGCAACAACAGCGCCAGCCGTGATGGCGTGGTCGACTGCACGCTATTTCTCGGCACGCTGTAGGACAGACGCGAAAACCACACCTGCAGACGCCGACGATCGCGTGGGGAATATCCCGCGCATCCGCGAGATTCTTCGCAGAGCAGAAACGTACGCGACATGATTTCCAAGGAATATGGAGCATCGGACTCGATTCTGCGCTTCGTGCGACGCGTATTACAGGAAGCTGGATTCGAGACGATCATCGCGCACGACGGTGCGCACGCGGTGAAAGTGGCGCTGTCCGCCAATCATGTCGATGTGCTCGTGACCGACCTCGCAGCACACGTTGCCAAAGGGCCGGCGAGGGTGTCGGGCTCCTCGACCACTGATAAAACATGGCCGGCGGTTACGATGCGTTTTGCGATTGGCATCGCATTCGGGCGAATGAGATCTCGTCCGATTCGTTCGGGAAATCGTGCGGCGCGAATTCGCGAGATGATGGCGCGAACTCGCAAGATAGGAAATGGCGCGCCCGGCAGGACTCGAACCTGCGACCCCCGGCTTAGAAGGCCGGTGCTCTATCCAACTGAGCTACGGGCGCGTGTCGGTATTATCGGCCACGATCAGCCCGGCTGAGCACGCGCGCTCGATGACGTCGAGCACGTAGGGCCACACGGCAGGCATCCACAGCCGGATCGGCTCCATTCGCCTCAGCACGAACCGCCGCTGGACGCCGTGCGATCGCCAGCTGCCGCCGCCGGATTCCCAGTTCAACAGCAGGGGCTGCAGGCGGTCGAGCGCGTTCGCATACCGAGCCGACGGCGTTTCCTGCGCTTCGAACTCCTCCCACAACGTCCGGAACGCGGCCGCCTGGTCGGGCGGCAACAGCCCGAAGATTCGCTCCGCCGCCACCTGCTCGCGCTCGGCTTTTCCGATGTTGGCCGCGGCGTCGTAGGCGAATGTATCGCCGGCGTCGATTTCGACGAGGTCGTGGACGATGGCCAGGCGCATGGCGTGCAGCGCGTCGCTGCCGGCGGGTGCAAACTCCGCGAGCGTCATCGCGGCCAGCGCCAGGTGCCGCGAATGCTCGGCGGAATTCTCGAGCCGCGAGTTGTCGGCAATCGGTGTCCGGCGCAACACCGACTTCAGCTTGTCGGCTTCGAGGACGAACGCGATCTGCTGCTGGAGACGATTCGGATCGAGCGGAAGCATGAGCTGGAGCGCATGAGATTGTACGACGCTCGAGTTGCGCGAGGGCATTGCGATTGCTTTTGTCCAGTGGCCCCGTCTTCCAGTCCCACGAACGAGGAAACATGCGACATCCCGTACGCTCAGCATTGCTGATCGCAGGGCTCAGCCTTGCGCTCTGGCACTCGTCGGCGCCCGTCTCCACCCAATCGACGCCGCAGTACGGCGTCACCGACCTCGGCACGCTCGGCGGCTCATCCAGCGTCGCGCTCGCGATCGACGACGTGTCGTTCCCGGGGATATTCGGGTACAGCACCACCGCGTCAGGCGAGACGCATGCCTTTGCCGCACGCGCCGGCGGGGGGATCTCCGATCTGGGCACGCTTGGCGGCGCGTCGAGCGAGGCGCGCGGATCGTACATTGGGAGAGCGGTCGGTCGTGCACAGCTCGCGAGCGGCGCATTTCACGCCTTCATGCAGACCGACACCTTCCCGCAGACACTTCGCGATCTCGGCACGCTCGGCGGCACGACGAGCGGGGCCGAAGACATCGAGTGGATCCCGGAGGGGTCCAAGTACCTCGTCGTCGGCGCGTCGCAGACAGCGGGCAACGCGGCGACCCGCGCGTTTGTCTACGACACGAGCACCGGCACGATGCGCGATCTCGGCGCCACGCTGGGCGGCCGGGATACGGCCGCAACCGCGATCAACAGCAGCCAGCACGTCGTGGGGTGGGCCCAGATGCCGGAGTCGCCGGTCGGCGAACCGCACTACCACGCGTTCGTGTACGCCGGCGGCGTCACACAGGATCTCGGCGCCATGGGCGGCGCGAGCAGTTATGCCAACGCGATCAACGACTCGGATGTGATCGTGGGCAACGTCCAGTTTTACGAAAGCGGCGCGTACGAAGCGTTCCGTTATCAGAACGGGGCGATGCAGACCCTGGGCACGTTCGGCGGCGGATACAGCGACGCGCTCGCGGTGAGTCCGGCGGGCGTCATCGTTGGCTGGGCCGCGACGTCTGCGGGCATCCGTCACGCGTTCATCTGGCGCGACGGCGTCATGACGGATCTGAATACGCTGATTCCTCAAGGCACGGGCTGGGTGCTGCAGGAAGCCACGGCGATCGGCAGTGGTGCTGCCGGGCGCGAAATGATCGCGGGAGTCGGGACGTTGAACGGTCAGACGCGCGCGTTTGTCCTCACGCCTCCGCTCGATCTTCGGATCGCGCTTCACCCGCACGAGAATAACCTCGACACCAACTTCCCGAATCCGCACACGGCGGGCGACATGATCCCGATGGGCGCGACGGTCTGGAACAACTCGGGGTACACCGCGACGAACGTGACGGTGACGGACACGCTCACCGGACCGGTCCAGATCGCCGGTTGGGACAGTCCCGGTCCGTGTTCGCAGAGCGGCCTGCAACTGACGTGCAGACTCCCGTATGTCGACGGCGCGGGCATCGGCAAGGACCTCATCGTCTATGTACGCGCCACAGGGCCGGGCGCGATCACGCACCAGGCCGCGATCGTCTCGGCGGATCAGCCGGATCCGACTACCGCGAACAACAGCGCCGGTCCCGAATCGAACACGGCCGTCAGCCTCGCGTCACTCACCTTGGCCACCAGCAGCGTCCAGGGCGGGCAACCGGTACTGGGCCGCGCGACGGCCACCAGTCAGGTCCCCGGCGGCGGCGCGCGAGTGACGCTGACGAGCAGCAATCCCGACGTCGCGAGCGTGCCGTCGCCGTTCGACATCCTTCGCGGCTGCTGCGACGACATGTGGCGCGAGTTCTACGTGACGACGCACGAGGTCAGCGCGCCGGTGACGGTGCAGATCAGCGCGACGTACGGCCTTGTCACGAAGACGCAGTCGCTGACAATCACGCCGTCCGGCGGCGGTTCGCTCACGCCTTACGGCGGATCGCCGGCGCCGGTGCCGGGGATCATTCCGGCGGCGAACTTCGACAACGGCGGCGAAGGCGTCGCGTATCACGACACGTCGGCCGGGAACAGCGGCGGGCAATATCGATCGACCGACGTCGACATCGAGTCGTCGAGTGAGGGCGGCTACGACGTCGGCTGGATCGCAGCAGGCGAGTTCCTCAATTACACGGTGAACGTCGCGTCATCGGGCAGCTACAACGTCGCGCTGCACGTGGCGTCACCGGGCGGCGCGTCGCTCCACGTCGGCTTCAACGGCCCCAGCGCCGGCACCTGGAAGACCGTGACGGTGCCCGCGACCGGCGGCTGGCAGAACTGGACGACGGTCAACGTGCCGGTGAATCTCGGCGCTGGCGTGCAGCAGATGACGCTGATGTTCGACACGGGCGGGATGAATGTCGCCTACGCGAACGTGACGGGCGGCTCCAGCGGAGGCTCGGGGACGTTGAGTCCGTTCACCGGCACGCCGGCACCGGTGCCCGGCCAGATCCTCGCGGCGAACTTCGACAACGGCGGCGAGGGCGTCGCGTATCACGACACGAGCAGCGGCAACAGCGGCGGCGCCTATCGCAGCACCGACGTGGATCTCGAGGCGTCGAGCGAAGGCGGCTACGACGTCGGCTGGGCCGCCTCGGGCGAGTGGCTCAACTACACGACCAACGTGAGCGCGTCAGGCAGCTACACCGTGCAGCTGCGCGTCGCCTCACCGGGCGGCGCGACACTTCACGTCGGCTTCAACGGTCCGAGCGCCGGCACATGGAAGACAGTCATGATTCCGGCCACCGGCGGGTGGCAGGCATGGACGACCGTCAACGTGCCGGTGACGCTCGGCGCGGGCACGCAACAGATGACGATCTACTTCGATACGGGAGGGTCGAACTTCCTCTGGGCGAGAGTCCAATGATGTAAGCGTGCGACTGCGCCGGGCGGCCAATGGGTTGCCTGCACCGGCCAACTGGTTGCCTGGTCGTAATCTGCGCACGAGGATGCCCGATAATCATCACGCGCGTTGACATGGCCACCTGTCCGCACTGCGGTGCGTATCTCGAGACGAACCATCGCTGTCGTGGACTCTGGCGTCTGCGCGCGCGTGTGTGGGGACGTGTCGGGTTCGGCGGTCTGATCGGCGCCGGGGCCGTGGCCGTAGCGTCGTTCGCCCTCTACGACGCGGTGTCGACGCTCGCGCTCGCAATCGGTGCGCTGCTCGGGTCGCTGGTGATGCACACGTACCTTCGGGGCGAGCCGTGATCAGTCCACGCGACGCCGGCGGAGCACGACACCACGCTCACACGCCCTCGATGGCGATCACGTACTCGCACGCGTCGCACCGGTAATAGCGGACTCTCGAGGCGTCGCTCGATCCTCCGAGCGACCGCACCGGCGACGATCCGCAACGCCGGCACGAAAGCGCAGCAGCAGGTGGCGGAGGCGGATCGGCGACGAAGGAGATGAATCCGCAGGGGTCGCAGCGGAGCAGATCGCCGGCAGGCGCCGGAGATCGACCCGTGACGCGCGTCCGGTGGCTCCCGCACTTCCCACAGAGCGCGGGCACCCGGGAGAGTCGGTCTGGCACCCTGCGCTCAACAGCAAGCGGTATTCCAGAACCTGCTGTGCCGGAACGTTACGATTAGGCTGCTATTCGAGTCTTGTGGGTGTTCTGTCTTACACCACGCCGTCACGGAAGCGTAAGCGGGACGAGGGGCTAAACGCTGGGGGCCGCCAGGGCTGCGTACGCCCGCTCGACGGCGTCGGCCTTGGCCTTGTAATGCGCGCGCACGCCGTCGCCGAAGTGCGCGACGCTCGACTCATCGTATTTCGCCGCGCACTTGCGGTACGCCGCTTCGATTTCCGCGGGCGTCGCCTCGCGCGCGACACCAAGAATCTTGAAGGGGTCGGTTTCGACGATCGCCGCGAACTCATAGGGGTCGGCGCCCACCGGCCCTGCCTCAAGCGGCTGCGCCGGCGCCTGCGGGCGCTCGCGCGCTTCGCGTTCGAGCCGCGACCTCGTCTCGTCGAGACGCTGCTGCTCCTGCGCCGCCTGTGCTTCGGCGAGACGCTGACGTTCCTCGGCCTGCTGCTGCTCAGTCCGCCGGCGGATTTCCTCCGCCTGCTTTTCGGCGGCGCGATCCGCGATCGCCTGCTTCGCGGCGAGGCCCATCTCGTGCCGGCACGGCGGGCACAGACTGGCCGCGGCCTTCAGCGCGGCCCCGCAGCGCTGGCAGGTCGGCTCGACGCGCGACAGCTGCTTCTTCAGGTAAAAGCCGCCGACGGCGGCACCGGCCCCGCCAACGATCCCGAGCATCACCCACACGATCACGCTCGTGGCCCGGCGCGGCTCCTGGGGTCGCGGCACCGGACTGGTCGCCGCGGAGATGACGCCGAATACCTCCGCGTCGCGTGGCGCAGCGGCATCATGCGGCCGCGCTTCGCGCATGGCGACGAGCCAGGCGGTCAGGCAGTTCAGGTACGGCGCCACGCGTTCGGGGCTTCGAAGGCGCGAGCATCTGGCATCGAGCTCGCCGCGCTCGCCGGCGGAAAGACGGCCGAGGTCGTAGCCGAACTCGCTGCGAAGCGCCCGCCGTTGGGCGTGAACGCAGGGCTCGCGGATGTCGCCAGTACTGGAGGATGGCGTCGCGCCGCAGACGTGCTCGGCCAGCGCCTGTTCGATGGTCGTCGGCGGCCGTGTGTCCGGCTCCGCGTCCTGGGCCGCCATCGCCGGAACGGCAGAGACGACGAGCGCGAGACACGCTTGCAGGACTGTTAATCGGGGCACTGAACTTGTTGCTCCGAGGGCTCGGAGGCAAGGGCGATACCAATGCACGAGCGTGCAGCGGCGGGGAAGACTGACGCAGGGACGCCGGCCGCGCCGTTGCGAACGCCGGACACGGTTACGGATTTCGTCGTCTGCGCTATGGTAGGCGCATGAAATCGTCTGAGGACGAAGTCCCCGTCCTGTTTGCCGGCGGCGGGCTCGTGGGCCTGTCGACGGCGATGTTCCTCGCGCAGCACGGCATCCCGTCGCTCGCCATCGAACGGCTGCAGAAAGGGTCGCATCTCCCGCGCGCGGCGCACTTCCACATGCGCACGCTGGAGATGTTCCGGTCCGCCGGCATCGAAGACGACGTGCGCGCGCAGAGCAACGTCGAGTTCGAGCCGGAAGGCTCCATCGTCCTGATGGACTCGCTGGCCGGCAAGGTCCTCGTCCAGTTCATCCCGGAGTTGAACGCCGGCGTCGACGCGTTCAGTCCGTGCCGACGCCTGTTCATCACGCAGCCCGGACTCGAGCCCATTCTCCGGCGCCGCGCGGAGGCGATCGGCGCGACGGTAAAAAACGGCCACGAGGTCGTCGGCTTCGCGCAGGATGCCGACGGCGTGACCACGACCATTAAAGATGTAGAGAGCGGCCACGAGCGGCAGGTGCGCTCGAAGTACCTCGTCGGCGCCGACGGCGCGCACAGCCGGATCCGCGAGCTCGCCGGCATCGAGTTCGACGGCCGCGGCGTCTTCTCGAATTCGATCACCATCTATTTCAAGGCGCCCATCACCCCGCTGCTCGCCGGCACGAACTACAGCGTCATCTACGTGAAGAACGAATACCTCAGCGGCTTCTTCCGGCTCGATCGCGATCAGCAGGCGGGATTCCTGGCGATCAACACCGTCGGGGATACGGCGAAGCCCGAGGCGGCGAGCCCCGCGAACGACGTCCGCGAAGAGACGCTGATCGCGCACGTGCGCCGCGCGGCGGGCGTCGCCGATTTGCCGGTGACGATCACCGGCGTCGCGCGCTGGCGCGCCACGGCAGACGTCGCGCGCCGCTTTCGGGAAGGCCGCGTGTTCCTGGCCGGCGATGCCGCGCACCTGATGCCGCCCAACGGCGGTTTCGGCGGCAACACCGGCATCCACGACGGCCACAACCTGGCGTGGAAGCTCGCGCTCGTGCTGAAGGGCATCGCCGATCCGAAATTACTCGACACGTACGAATCCGAGCGGCGGCCTGTCGGCAAGTTCACGGTGGAGCAGGCATACACGCGCTACGTCACGCGCACCGCGCCGTATCTCGGCAAGAAAGATTACGAGCCGCTCGCCGACGACTTCGACATCGAGATCGGCTATCTCTATGGCGCTGAGGCGGTCCACGAACATCCGAGCGTGTCGCACGGCCGGCCAGGATCGCGCGCGCCGCATGTCTGGATCGACCGGGACGGCCTCCGCATCTCCACGCTCGACTTGTTCAAGGGCACCTTCGTCGTCCTGACAGGCCGCGATGGCCGCGCGTGGATCGACGCTGCGCCGAAGGCCGCGGCCACATGTCCCGGCTTGCAGCTCGATGCCGTCAGGATCGACGACGACGCATTTTCTTCGGCGTATGGCATCACGCCGGCGGGGGCGACGCTCGTCCGGCCGGACGGCTTCGTGGCGTGGCGATCGGTTGACGGGGTCAGCGATGCGGAGCGTCAGCTGGCGAAGGCGCTGGCTGCCGTGCTTCACCGATCCGCGTAAGCACGGCCTCGACGACGCGGTCGCAGCGCGACTGGCCGAACGTGAACGCCGTGTGCGCCGCCTCGCCGGTCCGCTCCAGCAGATCCCGCTGCAGCGCGTGACGCGCGCGCGAGAAGCGCGTCTTGACGACGTCTTCGGTCAGGTCGAGGACGTCCGCGGTTTCGGCCGTGCTCATGCCCTCGACTTGCCGCAGCATGAACACTTCGCGATAGCCGTCGCCGAGACCGTCGATCGCCGCCTCGATTAGCGCCCCGAGCTCGCGGCCGAACGCCAGTCGTTCCGGATCGGGCACGGTGTTGGTTGGCATCACGGTCTCCAGCGAAGCACTGTCCAGCAGGTCGTACCGGCCGCGCTTTTTCGCCCGCGCAAGGGCCTCGTTCACGGCGATCTTGGTGAGCCAGGTCGAGAACGTCGCGCGCGCGTCGAACTGCCGCAGGTGCGTGAACGCGTTGGCGTACGCCTCCTGCATGACGTCTTCGGCCTCCCGTTCGTCGCGAAGGATGGCGCGGGCGGCACGATAGACACGTTCGTTGTGGCGCCTCATCAGCACCTCGAAGAGCTGCGTCTCGCCTGCCAGAACGCGCTGGACGATTGCCTCGTCCGCCTCCGCCGACGTTGCCAATCGGGTCTCCTTACCTAACAGAGTCACGAGAGCGAAAAAGGTGACAGACGGCCATGTTGTCACGTTTTCGGCGCCCGGCACTCTGTTCGAGTGGAGGCACCAATGAATCGACTCACGACATCGTTTCGCATGCTTCAGCTGGCGCTCAGGCTTACGGCCACGCTCGCCGGCGCGCTGCTGCTGGTTCCCGCGCCTGCGTCCGCGCAGACGCACGATCACGCGCAGCCGGCATCGAAGTCCGCGGCGTTTCACCAGGACATGCGCAAGCTCTGGTCCGATCACGTCATCTGGACGCGCGACTACGTCGTCGCGGCCGTGGACGGCCGCCCGGACGCGCAGGCGGCGGCAGGCCGGCTCATGAAGAACCAGGAAGACATCGGCGCCGCCGTCGGCTCGATCTACGGCAAAGCCGCGGGCGATCAGCTCACGACGCTGCTGAAGGAGCACATCGCCATCGCCGTGGACATCATCACGTTCGCGAAAGCCGGCGACAAGGTGTCGCAGCAGCAGGCGGACGCGAAGTGGCATCGCAACGGCGAGGCGATCGCCGACTTCCTGAGCAAGGCGAACCCGAACTGGCCGCGCGCCACGCTGGTCAACATGATGAACGCGCATCTGTCGACGACCACGGACGAGGTCGTGGCCCGGCTGACGAAGAACTGGGAGGCCGACGTTCGCGCGTTCGACAAGGTCTACGCGCACATCCTCGCGATGTCGGATGCGCTCGCCGACGGGATCGTGAAGCAGTTTCCGGATAAGTTCAGGGGCTAGTCGCGCCATAATCTGCGTCATGAAACTCATGACGCTTCTGGCGGTGGTCTCGAGTGCAATCTGGTCGGCGGCGCCGGCGTCAGCCCAGCCGCCGCCCCAGCCACCGCCCGGTCCGTGCGTGGACACGGCGGACACGCGGTTCGTCTGCGGACAGCAGGGACCCGAAGACCTCGTCGTCGTCCCCGGCGGGGCGTGGGTCATCACGGGAGTCTTCGGCGGCACCGGCGGCATCAACGTCATCCGCGTCAGCGACCGGACGTCGATCAAGGCGTACCCGGCGGCATCGGACCCGGGAAAGAACGTCAAGTTCGATCGCAAGGCCTATCCCGCATGCCCCGGCCCGCCGGATTCTTCGAAGTTCACGACGCACGGCCTCTCGCTCCTGCCGGGCCGCAACAACGTCCATCGTCTCTTCGTCGTCGGACACGGCGGCCGCGAGGCGATCGAAGTGTTCGAGCTCGACGCGCGTCCCGCAACGCCGGCGCTCACGTGGATCGGCTGCGCGGTCGCTGTGGATCCGGTCGGCCTCAACTCCGTTCGCGGACTGCCGGACGGCGGTTTCATCGCGAGCAACTTCCTGCCGCGCGGCGTCCCGCCGGCGGCCACGCAGCGGATGATGGCCGGCGAGAAGAACGGCGAGCTGTGGGAGTGGCACGCGCGATCGGGCTGGCAGAAGGTGCCCGGCAGCGAAGCCGCGGGCGCCAACGGCCTCGAGATGTCGGCGGACGGCAAGACGCTGTACGTCGCCGCGTGGGGCAGCCAGTCGTTCTTCCGGCTCTCTCGTGGCGCGAAGGGTTCACCCGAGCGCAATGAAGTGCCGCTCGGTTTCCGCGTCGACAACATCCGATGGGCGCGCGACGGCTCGATCCTCGCCGCTGGTCAGGGCGCCAACGGCACCGTCGTCGTCCGCGTCGATCCGAAGACGCTCGAAGTACGGGAGATCCTGAGGCGGCCCGCCGGCAGCGGATTCGGCGCCGGCACCGTAGCGGTCGAAGTCGGCGACGACTACTGGATCGGATCGTTCGCCGGCGACCGCATTGCGATCGTGTCCGCGGCGAAGAAATCGGCCGCGCAGAACGGGTTTCCCGTCGAGCTCGTTCCTCCAGCCAAAGGCCCCTTCAACTTTCCGGCGGGCTATCAGACGCCGTGGGACAAGATTCAGATCCTGGTGACGTCGAAGATGTCGCCGAATCTGTTCGTGCTGCACGGCTCCGACGCGCTCGACCAGGCGCACCCCGATGCATCCGGCGGCAGAGTGATGGTGCTCTTCGGCCCCGACGGCGTCCTGATGGTCGACACGCAGAATCGCCAGGTCGCCGAGAAGACGCTGCAGGCGATCCGCTCGTTCACCGACGCGCCGATCAAGGTCGTCGTCAACACGCACATCCACAGCGACCACACCGGCGCCAACGCGTTCTTCGCGAAGCAGGGCGCGCTGATCTTCGCGCAGGACAACCTCCGCGCGGAGATGCTGCGTCCGCCGGCGCGCGCGAACGGACAGCCGGCGCCCGCGCCGGAGCCGGCGGCCGTGCCCGTCTCGACGTATGCCTACAACGCCGCGACGCGCGGCCAGCCCGCCGTCACGCTCTCGATGAACGGCGAGACCGTGGACTTCATCCCGATGATGCCGTCGCACACGGCCGGCGACACCATCGTGCGGTTCCGGAACGCGAACGTCATCTACATCGAAGACTTCTACCGGAACTTCGGCTATCCGTTCGCCGATCAGGCCAACGGCGGAACGATCCGCGGGATGCTCGACGCCGTCGATCTGATCGAGACGCTCGCCGGACCGGACACGACGCTCGTCCCCGGCCATGGCACGCTCGTGAAGAAGCAGGACCTGCTGCCGTATCGCGCGATGCTCGTGGACGTGATGGCGAAAGTGAAGCGGCTGCGCGATCAGGGCAAGTCGCTGCAGGAGGTCCTCGCCGCGAATCTCACCGCGCCGTACGACAAGACGACGCTCGGGGACACGCAGCAGAGCAAGGATCGCTTCATCACCGAGGTCTACGACGAGGTGAAGGGGCTGCCTCCCGTCGTCGACGGGAAGCGAACCCCCAACCCCGGCAACTAGCAACCAGCTGCTAGTTGCATCCGGTCGCCGGCACCTTGAATCCCGGGAACTGGTTCAGATCGCCCATGAGCGAGTAGCGGCCGATGTTGGCCGACGGCGTCTGCGTCGGTTCGGTCACCGTGTTCGGCGCCGTGCGCATGAACCACGGCAGCAGCACTTCGTCCTCGGGATGGTAGTAGCCGTCGGCGCTCTGCGTGCCGTTCGGATTCGGTCCCTGCCGGAAGCTGTTCGTGCCCATCGCGAAGCCGATGCCGACGACCGGGTCGCCGGTCTCGAGGACGTTCGTGCAGCCGTACTGCGGCGCCGTCGGCGTCAGCCACGGCTCGACGAGGTTGTTGACGAACGGATCGTCGGCCCACTCGGCGATCTCGTGGCTGATGGCGTGGATGTCCTGCAGCGCCCACACGGTGCCGCCGTTGGGCCGCGCGTAGATCCCGGGTGAGATGTACGACGCCCACGAGAAGGTCTGCACCTTGGCGTTGCCGTTCGAGTTGACGCTGCCGCCGCCTCCGCCCGTGACTTTCGTGCCGTGGTAGCCGATGACGCAGCAGTTGAGGACGTCCTTGCCGACATACAACAGGACGTAGTCCGTCAGGTACACCGCCAGATGCGTCGGGTCCTGCTTCGAATTCAGATTGTTCATCTGCGAGCTCCACCAGCCGATGTTGACGTCGGCAAACACGACGCCGCGGCCCGACTGCAGGAGCGTGCCCTGATTCTGCGGGACGTCGATGACGACCGGCGCCATCACGTTCGGATGCAGGATCACGTGATAGCCGCTCGCGCCCGTCCTGTTGAACTGCGCGCGCATCGTCGCGTCCTGCAGCTGCAGCGCGTTGCCGGTGTCGTCCTGCGACAGCAGGCCGCCGGCGCCGCGCGGCATGTTCGGCGCGCCCGTCGTGGCGAACGGCGTCGTCCCGTAATCATTGAGCGCGAACTGCGGCGAGGCGAGCGTCGCGGCGAGGACGTTGTTGCCGTCGAACACCCGGCCGGCGATGCGGACGACGATCGGCGTGATGTCGGTTTCGATCGTCACTGAGCAGCCGGTGCCCGAGCACGTGTAGGGATTGGCGCCGACCATGTTGTAGCCGTAGGTCACGCCGTCGTGCGGGTTGACGCTCGATCCCCACCAGTGCGCGACCGTGCGCGTCGCCGGCAGCACCTCGGCGCCGCCTTCGGTGGTCGTCGCGGCCTTGAGCGACGCGTCATCGATCAGTTGTGGTTCTGCGGGAACTGCTGCGGAGACGAAGACCGTGGCGATGACGAGGGGAAGAGCAAGAACGGCGAGCGAACGTTTAAGCATGGGTCCCTCCTGGTTCGCGGCGAATATATCGCCGCGAATTCAGGAGGGACGAGTCAACCGTAATTTGGTGTGAAGCTGAGCTAGAAGTCCACGGACGCGCCGATTTTCATGACGCGCGCCGCGAGCACCGACGTCGGCGTCAGCCATGCGCCGCTGCCCGTCGTAACGGCCGGGTTGAACGTGTTGTTGTAGGTCAACGCGGGGTTCGCGTTGAGCGAGTTATACAGGTCCAGCGTCGCCTTGATGCGCGTGCGCGAGACGCGGAAGATCTTCGAGAACCGGAAGTCGAGCTGGTTGATGCGATCGCCCATGAGCGTGCCAGGCGCGACGAGATCGATCGTCACGTTCGCGACGCCGCCCGACGGCGCGCGGCCAAGGAACGTGGCGACCTGTGCCGCCGGCATGTTGTAGTTCGCCGCCAGCACCGCGCCCGGCTTGCTCTGATAGGTCGCCGACACTTCGACGTCCACCTTCGGCACCTGGTAAGAACCCAGGCCCCTGAACTGCGTCAGGAAGCCCGACTCGAGGTGGCAGTACTGCCCGGGAGCCGCGCCGCCGAGCGGCGCGCCGATCGCGCCGAAGCCCGGCACGCTCACGCCGATGGCCAGCGCCTGCGCCGGCTGCAGCGCATCCGGGAGGTTGTTCGACACCGAGCAGAGGTCTTTGACCGTCTGGCCCGTGCTGGTGCCGCCCTGGAACGACAGGCCGTGCGTGGCGCGGATCGCGACGTTGAGGTCCACGCCGCTCCAGTACTGGCTCTGGTCGCCGAAGTTGTTCGCCGCCTGAATCTGGTAGTTCGCGGCGCTGAACTTGCTCGGGACGACGTCATAGAGACCGCTGATCGTGTAGCCGCCGCCGTTCGGCAGGCGTGAATCGACCGGCGCCGTGATGTTGTACTTGGTCCAGTCCGCCACCGGATCGCGCGCGATGTTGCGGCTCACGTAGTAGCCGTAGAACCACCGCTTGTTCCACTGCACCTCTGCCGAGATGCGCGAGGTGACCTGCTGCTGCACCGCCACGCCGAACTGGTAGTCCCACGGACGCAGGCCCTGCGAGATCTGGTCGGCGTAGGTGAACGACTGGTTGAGCGTGCCGAAGTTGGAGTTCGACAGCGCGCCGCACGAGTCGCCGCCCTGCCCGCGCAGATCCGAGGCGCCCGGCGCGACGAGGTTGCAGTCGACGACCTTGTTGTTGTTCGCGTCGACCCAGCTGCGCGTTGCCGTGGTGACGATGCCCGAGGTCGGCGCGAGGCCCGTGTAGACGCCGTCGTTCTGCGCCGGCAGCACGTACTTGCCGAAGTTGGCCTTCAGCGAGGTCTTGCCGTTGCCGAACACGTCGTAGGCGAGGCCCGCACGCGGCAGGAGGTCCAGGAAGTTCGCGCCGTCCTTGGCCGGGATGTCGGCGTACGGGATGAAGCGTGTGCCGCCGATCGATTCCGGCGGGTAGTAGCTGAACGCGTGCTCGAGGCGCAGCGCGCCCTGCAGCGTCAACCGGCCCATCGTCCAGGCATCCTGCGCGAAGAACGCGTCGTACCGCGTGCGCCACTGGCTCTTGAACTGACCCGACAGCTGCCAGAACAGGTTCGGCGTCCCGTTGTTGAACTGGTAGACCAGGGCCTGCGAGTTCGCCGGGTTGCTGTCCTGGTTGTCGTAGTCGTACAGGCCGTTGTAGCCGAACTTGATGTTGTGCGAACCGGTCACGTACGAGACGTTCGCCTTCCACGTGTTGGCCGAGATCCAGCCCGTCGACGTCAGGAAGCCGGTGCCGCAGAGCGTGCTGATCGCGCGGTAGCAGAGGCCGGGAATCGAGCCGCCCTGTTCGCGCACCTGGATGAAGTCCGCCGTCGGATTGCCGGGCGCCGTGGGTCCGCCCCAGCGGCTGTTGTACGCGCTGAAGCCGAACTCGAAGAGCGTCTTGCTGGTCAGCGTGTTCGTGTACGTGCCCTGCCAGATACGCTGCGGCGTCGTGTTGCCGTACGCCGTGCCTTCGGGCGCGATGGTCGACGTGCCGCCTTCCGCCCAGCCGTCCGGATTCTGGCGGCAGCCCTTGGCGCCCGAGTTGATCCACACGGCGCCGTTGCAGCCCTTCTGATAGTCGGCGAACAGACTGAACTTGCTCTTGGAGTTGATTTGATACGTCAGGCGAAGGTTGTTCACGATCGTCGAGCCGTCGGTGCGACCCTGCAGCGCCGGATCCGGATCGTAGGACCACGCATTCGGGTTGCCGGCGTTCTTGTTGTAGAACATGCCGGTGACCGACGTGCTGCTGCCGAACGTGCGGCCGGTGTAGAAGAACCAGAGTTTGTCCTTCTTGATCGGGCCGCCGAGTCCCGCCTCGACGTCATACAGGCCGAGCAGCGTCGCCGGCTTGCTGAGCACCGACTGCTGATAGCTGTCGAAGTTGTTGCCCTGCAGGCCCGAGCCCGACGCCTGGAACGACGACGAGAACTTGTACTGGTTGCCGCCCGTCTTGGGCACGACGTTCATCAGCGGACCGCCGGTCTCGGCTTCACCGAGGCCGCCCGACGTGCGGAACGACACTTCCTGGACGTTCGACGTGTCGACCGTGTAGCCCGAGACGCCGCCGCCGCCGCGCGACGCGCCGACGTTCATGCCGTCCACCTGCAGGCGGCCTTCCGTGGCCGGACCGCCGTGGATGCCGAAGAGCACCATCGCCGGCGTGAGCTGCACGGTGTTCGGGTCGCCGGTGACGCCCGGCACGAGCAGCATGATGCCGTTCCAGCTCTTGGCCGCCGGCGTGTTCGCGACGAGCTCGCCCGTCATCGTCTGCTGGCGCGCGGCGCTCTGCACGTCGACGATTGGCGTCTCGCCGGTGACCGTGATGGTCTCGGCAATCGCGCCGACCTTCATGTCGGTGCTGATAGCGACGGTGCCGCTGCCCGACAGCTCGATGCCTTCGCGCTTGATCGTGTTGAACCCGGTCAGCGTGAACGTCAGCGAGTACGTGCCGACCCTCAGGTTGTCGATTTTGTACTGGCCCGCCGCGTCAGTCGTGGTGGCGCGAACTTTTTCGATGAGCGCGGGACTGGCGGCTTCGACAGTGACACCGGGCAACACCGCGCCCGATGAATCCTTGACGACGCCGGCGAGAGTTTGCGCATTTCCGAGCGCGGGGAACAGGGACAGGACACCCAGGACCAGGGCGAAACGAACCTTCGACATCAATACCTCCAGCGTGTCAGACGTGCAGTGAGAGGAAACATACTCCCGTCCCGTTCAGCGTCAACGGACAAGTTTCAGGAACCTGCATGCAGGACGACTTGATCCACCGGTTTGGATCGTACCGATTGACTAATTCGCCGGCTCCAGTCGGAGGACCATTCCGTCCGGGGTATCGCCCCGGATTTGGCCCTCGGTCGCCAGGTAGATATACCCGTCCGGACCCTGCTGAACATCGCGGATTCTGACGTTTAGCTCTTTCAGGAGCTGGTCCCGGCGCTCGGCCTGGGAGGGCTGGTTGAAGGACACCCGAAGGAGCAGGCGGGTCGACAAGGCCCCGACGAAGAGGCTGTTCTTCCAGGTGGGAAACTTGTCCCCTGTATACCAGAGGATGCTCGACGGGCTGATCGACGGCACCCAGAACATCCGCGGGTTGTCCATGCCCGGACGCGACCACGGTTGATCCGAGGCCAGTGAGCCCGTGTAGTTGCGGCCCATCGAGACGAGCGGCCAGCCGTAGTTGTGGCCCGGCAGCAGGATGTTCACTTCGTCGCCGCCCATCGGGCCGATCTCGGCCTGCCAGAGCTCGCCGGTCTGCGGGTGGATGGAGAGTCCATAGCCGTTGCGATGGCCGTAGGTGAAGATCTCCGGCTTCACCCCCGCCTTGCCGACGAACGGGTTGTCGGCGGGCACGCCGCCATCGTCTTTGAGACGCAGGGTCTTGCCGACGTGGTTGTCGAGCGCCTGCGCCTTCATGCGGAGGCTGTTGTCTTCGCTGCCCGTGCAGCAGAGACGATCGCGATCGCCGACCATCACGTACAACGTGCCGTCGGGAGCGAACATGATGTGGCCGGCAAGATTGCCGCTCGTCTCCCACGCATCCGCCACGAAGATCTCGGCGAGCTCGGTCAGCTTGTCGCCTTCGAGACGTCCGCGTGAAATCGCGAGCGTGTTG
>Ga0134123_10000686_pt1 | contig 22279 bp, 18 predicted proteins | sample KB303_FD_96460 | JGI IMG/M metagenome (GOLD analysis project Ga0134123, IMG submission 96460) | Terrestrial soil microbial communities without Nitrogen fertilizer from Kellogg Biological Station, Michigan, USA - KB3-0-3 | ecosystem: Environmental > Terrestrial > Soil > Unclassified ...
GAAATGGTCTGGAGGCTATGTCTGGGCGTGCAAGAACTACGATGGCGATGTGCAGTCGGACACCGTGGCGCAAGGGTTCGGCTCGCTCGGCCTGATGACCAGCGTACTGATGACGCCCGACGGTAAGACGGTTCTCGCCGAGGCGGCCCATGGCACGGTCACCCGACACTACCGCCAGCATCAGCAGGGACGCGCCACCTCGACCAATGCCAGCGCGTCGATCTTCGCCTGGACCGGCGCGCTCAAGCATCGCGCCAAGCTCGATGACAATGCCGAGCTTCTGCGCTTCGCCGAGACGCTCGAAGAGGTGGTTGTGGGCACGATCGAATCTGGCTTCATGACCAAGGACCTCGCCCTTCTCGTTGGCGCCGATCAAAGCTGGCTTTCGACGAGCGGCTTTCTCGACAAGATTGACCACAATCTCCGCAAGGCCATGGCCGATCGTGCCGCGGCTTAGCTGGTTGTGCTTGCCTTGCGCTTGCGGCCTTGGCGTCTCGTCGGCTCATTGGCCAACACCCGCGCCTCAGCCATCTTGCGAATTTGCTGCATGATCTCGGGATGACGGCGCTCTAGCCGGGCCAGCGACATGCTGTCGAGGACATAAACGCGGCAGCGTGTTTTGGCGACGACATCATGCTTATGTCGCCGATGTTCGAGCAGCGCCATCTCGCCGAAGAAGTCGCCTTCCTTCAGAAGCGCATGCTGCCCTGGGCTGATCTCGACGACCGCCTCGCCGCTGGCAATGATGAATATCGCATCGCCAGCATCGCTCGCGCGCACTATGGGCGCGCCGGGCATAAAGGTCCGGGTGTAGAGCACCTTGGTGATCTCGGCGATCTCGCTGTAATCCATAGAGCCGAACAGCGGCACGCGGGCAATCATGCCCCAGGTGACCACGAACTGATGGCGGGTCGATTCCTGGCTGAAACCGGTGGCGATGATGGCAACGGGGAGCGCGATCATGCCGACACCGAGAAGCATCACCACCCCGCCGAGCATCTTGCCCAGAGGCGTTACCGGCACGACGTCACCATAACCGACGGTGGTCAGCGTGGCGAGCGCCCACCAGGCGGCTTGCGGAATCGAGCCAAACTTGTCCGGCTGCATATGGCGTTCGATCAGATACATGCCGGACGACGCGAACAGCAGCAATATCAGAATGACGAGAAGCGCGCCGAGCAGCGCCCGGTATTCATCGGTAACGACCCGGCCGAGCGTCTGCAGCGCCGGCGAGTAGCGCACGAGCATGAGGAGGCGGAAGAGCCGGAACACCCGAAGCAGGCGCAAATCCAACGGATACAGCCAGTGCAAATACCAGGGCAGAAACGCGAGGAGGTCGATGATCATCATCGGCCGCATCGCGTATCGCAGCCTTGCCTGCCAGCGCGGTAGCCGGCTCAGCATCGGGATCTCGACGGCGCTCCATATCCTCAAGGCGTATTCGACGGTGAACACGATCACCGAGAACGCGTTGAATGCAGCGAATTCCCAGCGATACCGCCCGGCGAGCTCGGGAACCGTATCCGCGGCGAACGCGATGGCGTTGAGGAAGATCAGGATGATGATGAAGCCGTTGACGACGCGACCCATCGGATGGGCATCGCCGCCGACCTCGAGCACATCATGAACTTCGCGCCGCAAGCGCCGATAGGCGGTTGTCGCGCGCATGCTCAGGCGTGCCCGGCGCGGCGCTTGGCCTCTGTGCTTTCCGACGCGGTGCTCGCGGCTGGCGCGCCGGCTTGAGCCGCGACCCGCGCGGCAATCGCTTCGAGCGCCTGATCGGCGCGCGACCCGTCGGGCCCGCCAGACTGGGCGAGGTCCGGCCGGCCGCCGCCGCCCTTGCCGCCGAGCGCCTCGGCGCCGATGCGGGCAAGCTCGACGGCGTCGTAGGTCGGGCTTAGGTCACTGGTGACACCAACGACGAGGGCAGCCTTGCCCTCTTCGCTCACGCCGACGATGGCGGCGATGCCGGAGCCGAGTTGTCGCTTGGCGTCGTCGATAAGACCACGCAGGTCCTTCGGCGCGACGCCCTTCACGGTGCGGGCAAGAAGTTTGATTCCGCCGATCTCGCGCATGGCCAAAGTGCCACCGTCGCCGCCGGCGCCGGCTCCGCCGCCAAGCGCAAGCTCGCGCTTGGCGGCGGCGAGCTGGCGCTCGAGCTTGCGTCGCTCGTCGATGATGGCGGCAAGCCGCGTGATCACCTCGTCTGGCGAAACCTTGAGCAGCTCCGCAGCCTCGCGCACGCGCTCGTCCTGGGTGGCGAGGTAGGCGCGCGCGGCCTCACCCGTGAGCGCCTCGATGCGGCGCACGCCCGCGGCGACCGCGCTCTCGCTCACGATCTTGAGGAGCCCAATATCGCCGGTGCGCCGCACATGCGTGCCGCCGCAAAGCTCGATGGAATAAGCATGCTCCGCTCGCGTGCTCTTATCGCTCTTGCCCATGCTGACGACACGGACCTCTTCGCCATATTTCTCGCCGAACAGGGCGAGCGCCCCTTGGGCGATGGCAGCCTCCGGCGTCATCAGATGGGTCTCGACCGGCTCGTTCTGCAGGATCATGGCGTTCACCATGTCCTCGACTGCACGGATCTCCTCGTGAGTCATTGGTTTCGGATGGGAGAAGTCGAACCGCAAGCGTCCGGGCTCGACGAGCGAGCCCTTCTGCGCCACGTGCGTGCCGAGCACCTGCCGGAGCGCCTCGTGGAGCAAATGTGTCGCCGAGTGATGCGCGCGAGTCGCGGTGCGGCGCGCATGGTCGACTTCGAGGGTCACCTCATCGCCGACCTTGAGGCTGCCCTTTTCGAGCGTGCCTGAATGCAGAAAGAGGCCATGCAGCTTCTTCTGCGTGTCCTCCACGCTGAACACGGTGTTTTTGCCGAGCGTAAGCCAACCGCGGTCGCCTATCTGGCCGCCAGACTCGGCATAGAACGGGGTCTGATTGATGATCACGGTCCCGCGCTCACCTTCCTTGAGCGCCTTCACGCGTGCGCCATCCTTGATCAGGGCTACGATCTCGCCGGATGCCGTTTCGGTCTCGTAGCCAAGGAACTCGGTGGCGCCCAGCTCCTCTTTGAGCTCGAACCATAGTCTTTCGGTCGCAGCCTCGCCGGAGCCCGCCCAAGACTTCCGGGCTTCGGCGCGTTGGCGCTCCATGGCTGTGGCAAAGCCGCTTGCATCGACGCCGATGCCGCGCGCTTTCAAGGCGTCCTCGGTGAGGTCGTAAGGAAAGCCATAGGTGTCGTAGAGCTTGAAAGCGACTTCGCCTGGCAGAGTATCGCCGGGCCTCAAATTCCGCGTCTCCTCTTCGAGCAGCTTGAGGCCGCGCCCGAGCGTCTCGCGGAAGCGTGTCTCTTCGAGCTTCAGCGTCTCCTCGATCAAGCTCTGACCGCGCTCGAGCTCGTGAAAGGCGCGGCCCATCTGATCGATCAACGCGGGCACGAGCCGATAGAGCAGAGGCTCTTTCGCTCCAAGAATGTGAGCATGCCGCATGGCGCGGCGCATGATGCGGCGAAGCACGTAGCCCCTGCCCTCGTTCGACGGCAGCACGCCGTCGGCGATGAGGAAGGACGACGCGCGCAGATGATCGGCAATGATGCGGTGGCTTGGCGCATGGTCGCCTTCCGCGGGAACACCGGTGAGCTCGACCGAGGCGGCGATCAGCGCGCGGAACAGGTCGATCACGTAATTGTCATGGGTGCCCTGTAACACCGCGGCAATACGTTCGAGTCCCATGCCGGTGTCGATCGAGGGACGCGGCAACGCCACGCGCTCGCCGCCCGAGAGCTGCTCGAATTGCATGAAGACGAGATTCCAGATCTCGACAAAGCGATCACCCTCGGCGTCCGCGCTGCCGGGCGGTCCGCCTCTGACGGTAGGGCCATGGTCGTAGAAGATTTCCGAGCTTGGCCCGCAGGGGCCGGTATCGCCCATCGACCAGAAATTGTCAGAGCCCGCGATCCTGATGATCTTCTCGTCGGGGAAGCCAGAAATTTTGCGCCACAGCGCGGCCGCCTCGTCGTCGTCTTCATAGACGGTGATGAGCAGGCGCTTCTTGTCGATGCCGAAATCGCGGGTGAGCAGCTCCCAGGCGAGCGGGATCGCGCGCTCCTTGAAATAGTCGCCAAAGGAGAAATTGCCGAGCATCTCGAAGAAGGTGTGGTGGCGCGCGGTGTAACCGACATTGTCGAGGTCGTTGTGCTTGCCGCCGGCGCGCACGCATTTCTGCGACGAGGCCGCGCGCAGAAACTTCGCCTTCTCCTGGCCGGTGAAGATGTTCTTGAACGGAACCATGCCGGCATTGGTGAACATCAGGGTTGGATCGTGACGCGGCACGAGCGGACTCGAAGCGACGATCTCGTGGTCGCTCTTGGCGAAGAAATCGAGGAAGGCAGCACGGATGTCGTTGGTGCTGGTATGGCCCAGAGCCGTGTGACTGACGCTTCCAGACGCAATCTTACGCTTGGCGCCCGTGTCTTTGACGCTAGCGCCTTTCGCGCTCGGGTGTTTGGCGGAGGTCATTGGCTGCTTGACGGGGGACCTTGTCTTCGAGGGGACCGGCGCTGGCGGAGCCTACCCATTCAGAGAGGCCCAAAATGCCGTTCGGCCCCTTCTTGGAAGAAGAAGAGGCCCTTGCGGTCCCGCGTCAGACATAAGGTCAGGAAAGGAGACTGGCAAGCACGCGCTTTGCCCGCTTGCTCCAGGCTCGGCGCGCCTGCACTTTAGCGGCGGCCCCTTCGTGCGGCCCCACCCGAGAGCGGGGTAACGGAGCCATCGCCTTCGGTGACGCTGGTTCCACTCTCGGGAGTCCCGCCCTCGCCAGTGTCGGCGCCGCCACCGAGGATCTGACCCGCGACAAGGCCTGCATTTTGGCGGATTGCTCGCTCGATTCGCTCCGCGGTCTCCGGATGCTCCTTCAAATAGGCCTTGGCGTTCTCTCTGCCCTGGCCGATGCGCTCCGAATCGAATGAGAACCAGGCGCCAGACTTCTCGACGATGCCGGCCTTTACCCCGAGATCGACGAGCTCGCCGGTCTTAGAGATCCCTTCGCCGTACATGATGTCGAACTCGATGGTCTTGAACGGCGGCGACACCTTGTTCTTCACCACCTTGACGCGGGTCTGATTGCCGACCACTTCCTCGCGCTCCTTGATGGCGCCGATTCTCCTGATGTCGAGCCTTACGGAGGCGTAGAACTTGAGCGCGTTGCCGCCGCTCGTGGTCTCTGGGCTCCCGAACATCACCCCGATCTTCATGCGGATCTGGTTGATGAAGATCACCATGCAGCGCGATTTGGAGATCGAGGCGGTAAGCTTACGCAAGGCCTGGCTCATCAGCCGAGCCTGCAAACCCGGCAGCTGCTCGCCCATCTCGCCCTCGAGCTCGGCCTTCGGCGTCAGCGCCGCGACCGAATCAATGACCAGCACGTCGATCGCGCCAGACCGCACCAGGGTATCGGCGATCTCGAGCGCCTGCTCGCCAGTATCGGGCTGCGATATCAGGAGTTGCTCAAGGTCGACGCCGAGCTTGCGTGCATACACGGTGTCGAGCGCATGCTCGGCGTCGATAAAGCTACAAATGCCGCCGCGCTTCTGCGCCTCGGCGACGACGTGCAACGCAAGCGTGGTCTTGCCAGAGGACTCAGGACCATAAATCTCGATGACGCGGCCACGCGGCAGGCCGCCGATGCCAAGCGCGATATCGAGCCCGAGCGAGCCCGTGGAGATTGCCTCGACCTCGACCGCCTTCTCGTTCTGGCCGAGCCGCATGATGGAGCCCTTGCCGAAGCCGCGCTCGATCTGGGAGATCGCAGCCTCAAGCGCCTTCTCTCTATCCATCTCAGCTCCTTCAACGAGGCGCAGCGCGACATTCAACATGGAGAGTCTCCCTTATTTCACAAGCCCGCTTTGAGTCGCAAATGATGCTGTTTCGCTCCGCGCCTTCTCCCGGCATTCCGTTCAGCCTGCCATTTGGCTCGTGGCAGGGAGAAGGCGCGAAGGTGCAGCGAGGAGAATGTACACGTTTTGTTCCTGTTCCGCAATTGTTCTTTTTCCCGCAGAGGCGCCGCGAAAGCTGCGCGCATCCTCGATTCTTGAAAAGGAACCCAGGCCACCTGCCGTTGGTCCGCTGAAGTCACATAAACAAGGAGACCAACAGTGAAATCACTCAGCACAGTTCTCGTCAGCGCCGCGCTCGGCGCGAGCATGCTTGCATTCTCTTCACTCAGTGCGGCGGCGGCGATCGCCTCCAGCGGCAATGTTTGCTGGCACTCGCATGAGCGCTTGGATTATCCGCCAAAGGCCCACATCACCATTCACGAGGACAACTGGCGCTGGGGTCCGAATGAGCACTACTCGTTCCGTGAGCATGAAGGCAGAGGCTACTGGTCCGGCGACACTTGAACCGAGTTCTAATCGGCCCGATTTACTGTTGCTTGCGCTATGAGGCCGCCTCGAGCGGCGGCCTTACATGGGACTTGTGGCGCGGCGCACAGGCCGGCCCTTAGGTCTCAGCGATAAAGACGGCTACAACGGGCGCACCAGCAGTTGAACAACCGGCACACTATGGTGTAGCCCGGCCTGCAAAACGCATCGAAGCGGCAGGCCACAGTATCGATCGGAGAATAATTCTTAGCCGCTCGGGCAAGACCGAGCGTGCCAGCCCCTGTCGTGGCATCAGCCTTCCAGACAGAAGACCCGGCGAACAGCAGGAGAGCCGCCGCCGCAATCGCGAACGCGATCTTACGCATGTTTCCCTCCTATTGTATTGGTCTTGGACCCCTTTCCCCCATTGGAATGCGGGATCCGATGCAACCGCTTATTTTAGCACAATTTTGCGTCGGCGGCACGCGCCGCACTTCGGCCGCGGCGTCATGACGGCTGTCACTTTGGCCACACCCTGGTTGAATTACTTCGACCCTAAGTGCCAGTGTTCCGTCGGTCTCGATTCTGGTCAGAACGAAATCGTCCGACAAGCCTGGCTGCGTAGGCTGCCTCTCCAGTTCGACCGACAATACGAGGTTGTCTTTTCCGCTCAGAATCTTCTCCAAGTCGCTGTCGGCACTTTGATCGTGAAGACTTCGGCAGGACCGTAGGTGTCGGACGGATCCTTGAGCCGCCCCGATCTCTTGGCCGTTGATCGCAACTCTGTGACCCTTCCAATCGCCCCATGTTTCCACATCGGTGGTGTGGAAAACGAATCCGATCTCTTTGGCATCCGTATCGATCCAGGTCTTTCGAAAGGGAAGTTCCAGGCCGTAGCCAACATCGTGGGCGTCCTGGAAAAGTCCCTCGTTGTTTCCAAGCTGGTATCTTCCGGCGATCAAGAGAATATTGGTCATTGCCCCTGCTCCTTGCGGCGAGAGCCTAACTCCCAGGTTGCATGTGAAGCAATGGCAATGCGCTCGTGTGTTGCCAGCTCGATCGTCATGATCTGAACTGCGTTCGCGCAAATGCGCGGCGGAAAAGCCTTCCACAACGAAGGAGAATTGCGGTGCGGCTAAGACGGCTCTTTCTCGCGCGCCTGCGGCTCGGACTTCGCTGTCGAAGCTCCGCCTAGCGCAGCATCGACCGACTCGCGATAACCGAAGCGGTCGATATAGGGCTTGAGCCGCACGATCACTTTCCGCTTGAGGGACTTCGGCAACTCGTAGCGCGAGACCTGGTGCTCGGAGCGCTCGTCGAGGAACTCGCGCATCGGTCCCTCGGCCTTGGCAAACCCCTCGATTCCTAGCTTCGCATAGATGTCGCGCATGGTCGCGACCGGGTCCTTGACGAAGTCCTCGTAGCGGAGCTCGACCAGGTGATTCTCGGGAATAAGGTGGCGGTCCTCCTCATAGGCTTCGGTGAGCCGGGCGTACATGTCGAGGACATAGTCGTCGAGCCATGGGTCAAGCCGTGGCGGGTTGTGCAGTCCTTGCGTCGAATAGAGCGCGCGCCAGAGCTTGACCGTCGAGGGAAACACATGCAGCGGGTTGCGCGCGAGATAGACGTAGTGCGCGTCGGGGAAAAGCTTGGTGAGCAGCTTGAGCCGCGCAGCGTTGGCCGGCGTCTTCATCACCAGCCGCTTTTCGCCGTGCTTGAGATAGAGCCGGCGATAGAGCCACATATAAGCGTCGGCCCATTTCTTCCGGTCCTTCTCGGACACGCCCTTGAAGTCGAGGTAGTCGCTGTCAACCGGGCCGAAGCGCGGCCAGGCGTGCGTGTTATAGGGCGTGCCCTGGTCGAGCATCATCATCCCGAACTCTTCCTCCTGCGGCCGGTCGAAGCCGACCGGCACGTCGTCCTGCGGTCGCTTCTTCGGAAGAAGTATCTTCATCAATCTGGGCAGCGTGCCTTCGGTCAGAAGGAAGTGGTGCGGAAAGAAGCACTCATAGGTCGTGGGGTAGTCAAGGTTCGGATCGACCGAGAACAGGTCGTGCAGAAGCGTCGTCCCAGTGCGCCAATGCCCGATGACGAAGATCGGCGGCTTATCGAGCTTCAGCGCGCGTGCGCGCCTGCCGAATTTCGCCTCCGAGATCCAATAGAGCGGCGAGTTCCACGGTACCCAAAGAAACAGGGCGGACACGTCGGGAATGCAGTTCAGCGTGAAGCTAAAGCGGCCGCGCCAAAAGAGCTTCATCAGCGCCCCGAAACGCAGCCCATACCAGAAATAGATGAGCCGGCCGCCATAGCGCTCGATGGTGAGCGCCGGCATGCGCGGCTTGGCGCGGCGTCTTCTGGTGGGCTTGCCGGCTTCCTCCGGCGGGACGATCTCGTAATCCGGCACGCGTAACAGGCTCCGATGGAGGTGTTCACTTAGCCCCGGCTTTAGACGCGAACGCAAGCCATGGGAAGCCCCGCCTGACAGATCCTATGGAAAAGAAATTCTCCAATCAGCGCTGAAGCGCCGCCTTCACCGCCGCGGCGAGCTCCTTCAGGTCGAAGGGCTTTTGCAGGAACATGAAGTCCTCGTTATCGGCGAGGTGTTTGCGGAAAGAATCCTCCGCATAGCCCGAGATGAAGATGATCTTGAGGTCCGGGCGGTCGCGGCGAAGCTTCGCCATCAGCGTGGGACCGTCCATCTCAGGCATCACCACGTCGCTCAGCACGAGGTCGACGTCGCCTTGGTGGCTCTCGAATACGTCGAGCGCCTCGGTGCCGGTTGACGCCTCCAGCACCTGATAGCCGCGCTGGCCAAGCGCCCGGGCGGCAAAATTTCGCACGGCGTCCTCATCCTCGACGAGCAGCACCGTGCCGCGTCCGGTCAGATCCTTCGGTTTCTCAACTCGGCGCTCGGGCCTGGGCTCTACCTCGCCGGGCGCCTCTTGGTGGCGCGGAAGGTAGACGCACATCGCGGTGCCGCGTCCCTCCTCGCTTTCGACATGGATATAGCCACCGCTCTGCTTGACGATGCCGAACACGGTGGAAAGTCCGAGGCCCGTGCCGCGGCCGACCTCTTTGGTCGAGAAGAACGGCTCGAAGATCTTCTGCTTCACCTCTTCGCTCATCCCGCAGCCAGTATCCCGGACCTCGATCAGCACGTATTCGCCCGGCAAAATCTGCAGGGACCCCAGCTCGCGCGATTCTCGCTCGTCCACATTCGCCGTGCGGATGGTGAGCTTTCCGCCGCCTGGCATGGCATCACGCGAATTGACCGCAAGATTGATGATCACCTGCTCGAACTGATGTAGATCCGCTTTCACCGGCCACAAACCCGAAGCCTGGTCGAGCTTGAGCTCGATATTCTCGCCGAGAAGCCTGCTGAGCAGAATGGAGAGCTCGGAGAGCACGTCGCCGAGCTGAAGCACCTGCGGCCGCAAGGTTTGTTGGCGCGAGAAGGCGAGCAATTGGCGGACGAGCCCCGCCGCCCGGTTCGCATTCTGCTTGATGTTCATGATGTCCTGAAAGGCGGGGTCGGTCGGCCGATGGTTCATCAACAGAAAATCGGAGAAACCGATGATCGCCGTGAGCATATTGTTGAAGTCATGCGCGATGCCGCCGGCGAGCTGACCGATGGCCTGCATCTTCTGGCCTTGCGCAATCTGCATCTCGAGCGCGCGCTGCTCGGTCGTGTCAAAGGCGTAAGCGATCGCCGCCTCACTCTCGCTTTCGGTCTGCTCGATGGGGCTCAAGTATAAACGTCCGCTTCGCTCACGGCCCCCGGCAAAGGCGATGTCTACCGGCTCGATCAGGCTCTGGTGTGCAAGCGCAGCATCGAGAGCGTGTCTTAGCGCCTGGTGACTTTCGGGCTCGACCAGGTCTTCGAGGCTCACCTTGCGGCCCTCGTCAGCGGCAGCCGCGAACAGCCGTGCGAAGGCCGCATTAGTGGCGCTGATGGCGCCCTCCTTGTCGAGCGTGGCGATGGCAATTGGAGCCGAGTGGAACAGCCGGGCAAATCTGAGCTCGGCGGCTCCAGCTTCGTCGCCCTGGCCGGGCCCGCGTTTGATGACGAGGGCGTGCGCCAATCCTCCGCGCAGCCGGTGCAAGACGCGAACGGGAAGGCTGGTGCCATCGCGTTTGATGAGGTTGATCTCGAAGCGCCGCGTAGTCGGCTGCGGCTGGCCGCGGCTGGTGTGCGCGATTAGCGCCGCGCTGTCATGCGACATGATCCGCTCGAGCATGAGCGGGCGTCCCGCGACTTCCGACAGATCGAGCCCGAGCCATTGGGCAAGCGTGGCGTTGAGATATTCGATGTTACGCTCTGCGTCGGCAGTGAAGAAGCCTGCCGGAGCGCTGTCGAGGTAAGCGATTGCCGCTTGCACCTTGGCGAAGTTCGCCTCGTCGCGCGCACGGTCTTGTGTGATCTCGTCGAGTTGCCACACAACGAGAGCACCCTTGCGTCCTGAACGTGGATCGGCCGGCATCGGCTGCACCGAGATGCGGAACCACCGCGGAGCAATCCCCGCCTCGTCCTCCTCCTCGCCGGGCGGCGGCAGGCGGAACTCCTCTTTCAGGCTGCGGCCTTGCTGTGCCGCGCGGGCGAGGCGAAAAATCGCCTCGGCCAGATGCGGACTGCCGGCAAAAGCGCGATCCGGTGCGGGGACAACTGCCTCGGGAGCGAGGCCGAGCAAATCGCGATAGGCTTCATTCGCGTAAAGCACACGACCAACGCTGTCGGCAATCAGCGCACCTTGCGGCAGGTTATCGACGAACGCCTTGGTCACGTCGTTGCGGGCCTGCCTCGGACCGAAATGGAGAATGCCGACAGCACCCGCGAATAGGCAGAACACGCCGATCACCGCAAGGCCGGCAAGAATGGCGAGGACGAAAGGTTCCGCCATCTCACGCGAAACGATGGCAAGACCCACCGCTGCGATCGCAAGCGCGAGCGCCAGTAACACCACGAGCCCAACGCTGCCGTCGCGCTCGGTGCGGTCGGTAGCTGGCTCAGCGTAGCGCATCGGCGCATCGATGTCGGTCATGAGCCGCCAAAATACCCGATTCGAATCAACTTGACGGAGAGATTGTCACGAATGCGCCACCAAGCCCATGCGGTTTCAAGGCTTTTGGCCCGGGAACGAACAAATGGGGGCGGCGCGTTAAGCCTCGCGTACCTAGACGTGGCTAATGACCTGTTAATACCGGAGGCGTAGGAACCCTCGTCGATGCTCGACCTAAACACACTCATTCTTGCCGTCGCCGCTATCCTCTTTGTGATCGCCATCGGCGCGCTTCTGGTGTGGGCGTTCAGAACTTTCTTCGGCGGGGGCACAAGCTCGCATGGATTTCTGAGATCACGGGACCGAAGACTCGGCGTGGTCGAAACGGCTTCAGTCGATCAGCGCCGCAAGCTCATCCTCATCAGGCGCGACGACGTTGAGCACCTCATCATGGTTGGCGGCCCGGTAGACATGGTGGTCGAGACCAGCATCCGGGGACGGCCCCATTTGGAGCCTCCGCTGGAGGACGTGATCATCGCCAAGAGCGACCTACGGCCAGCGCCGGATTTCCGCAAAAGCTAACCCACCTCTGAAGTTTTTTGAGTTGACTGTAGCAAAAATGCCACAGGAGGTTTCACTTGTGGCGCCCCGCGAGTTGAGGTAAACAAGCATTCCGAGCTTACGGCGGCCCTGTGTAGTTGGGGCAGGCGGGTGAGGCGACGCCGGTAATTTCACCGCTAGTGCCGTAGGAGCGCCGGCAGTTCCCTGCTAATGGTCCGACACCGACTGGCCGAGGCCAGTCATGTCAGTCCCCCAAACCTCTCCACTCCCCGCCCTCCAGCGGGGAGTTTTTTTATCTCGAGCTTGGGAACTGAAATGACGTGCGCTCCAAATACCATAAGCATTGCGTGCATTGTCGCGCTCGGCTCGTTTCTGACTGCTTCTCCGGCTGCTAATAGCGGCGAGATGCCGAAGGACTTCGTCTATCTCCGGGACGTCGATCCCAGCATTGAGCAGGACATGCGCTACGCGAGCACCAATAACTTCACGGGCGTGAAGGTTGAGGGCTACGACGCGCCCGAATGTGTGCTGGTGCGGCAGGCGGCCGAAGCGCTGAAAGCGGTGCAAGCCGATGTGCGCACCAAAGGCTTCACGCTCAAGGTTTACGACTGCTACCGCCCTGCCCGCGCCGTTGCAGCCTTTGTCGAGTGGGCCAAGAAGCCAGACGACCCTGAAGCCAAGGTCATCTACCACCCCAACCTGCCGAAGAGCGCGTTGTTTCCCGACTACATCGCCACCCGCTCGGGCCATTCGCGTGGCGCGACCATGGACCTGACACTGATGCCGCTTGGCGCCACGATCAACACTCAGGCATCGACCGAAAATGGCAGGCCCCGGCCGTGCACGGCGCCGCAAGCCACGCAGGCGCCCGACGGAAGCATTGCCATGGGCACGAGCTTCGACTGCTTCGACCTCAAGTCGCACACGATCGTGCCGGGGCTGACCGAGGAGGAGCGCAATAACCGCGCGCTGCTGGTCGGGGCCATGCAAGCGCACGGCTTCAAGAACTACCCCATGGAATGGTGGCATTTCACGCTCGAGCCCGAGCCCTACCCCGACACGATCTTCGACTTTCCGATTGAGCCCCGCCATCCATCACCTTGAGGCGCGCGCTAAAAGCGCCTCGAGCGCAACCGGAACGCGCCTGATCGCCGAGTCGTTCTTCCCGCATGCAGGAGAGCGCCGCGAAGGCAGAAGCCGGAGTTTCCGGACGCGCGAGGGCACGGCCAGCCTCAGCCTTGATCGAAACCACTATCCCTGCGCGACTCGACCGGCTCACGTGGGGGCGCTTCCATACTCTCATCGTCCTTGCACTCGGGATCACTTGGATTCTCGACGGACTTGAGGTGACTCTCGCTGGCTCAGTGGCCGGCGCACTCAGAGAGAGCCCAAGTCTTGCTCTCACCAATACCGAGGTCGGGCTCGCCAGCAGCTTCTATCTCGCAGGCGCAGTGCTCGGAGCGCTGCTGTTCGGCTGGCTGACCGATCGGCTCGGTCGCAAGCGCCTGTTCTTCATTACGCTTGGCGTCTACCTCGTCGCCACCGCCTCGACCGCATTCGCTTGGGACTTTGCGAGCTTTGCCCTGTTCCGCTTCGTTACCGGCGCAGGCATCGGCGGCGAGTACACGGCGATTGCCTCCGCCATTCAGGAATTCGTGCCGGCGCGCTATCGCGGCTATACCGACCTCGTCATCAATGGTAGCTTCTGGTTAGGCGCCGCGCTCGGCGCGGGCGCTTCCATCGTGCTTCTCGACCCGGCGCTCTTGCCCCCCGATCTCGGCTGGCGGGCCGCCTTCTTCGTCGGCGCGGTGTTGGGCCTCATCATCCTGGTTATGCGCAGCTCAATTCCCGAATCGCCGCGCTGGCTTGCGATCCATGGCCGGCCCGAAGAGGCGCACGCGATCCTCGACGCGATCGAGGATGGTCATCGCCGCGATGGCCACCATCTGCCCGACGAAGAACTTACCAAGTTCCGCTGCCGCGCACGAGACCACACCTCGCTCCGGGAAGTGTGGCGGGCGCTGTTCGTCACCTATCGGCGGCGCACGCTGGTCGGCCTCTGCCTGATGGCTTCGCAGGCCTTCTTCTACAATGCGATCTTCTTCACCTATGCGCTTGTCCTCACCGCCTTCTACGGCATCAGATCGGACCAGGTCGGCTGGTACATCTTGCCTTTCGCAGTGGGCAATTTCCTCGGGCCGGTCTTGCTTGGCCGGCTGTTCGACACCGTGGGCCGGCGCGTGATGATCGCCTCGACCTACGCGGTTTCAGGCCTGCTGCTCGCGCTGACCGGCTATCTCTTCGCGGCCGGGCTTCTGTCCGCCACAGAGCAGACGTTTGCCTGGACCGTTATCTTTTTCTTTGCCTCCGCTGCCGCGAGCTCTGCCTATCTCACGGTGAGCGAGACCTTTCCGCTCGAGGTTCGCGCGCTGGCCATCGCTTTCTTTTACGCCGTAGGGACCGGGATTGGCGGCGTGGCGGCGCCCTGGCTGTTTGGAGTGCTGATCGACACCGGCTCGCGAGTCAGCCTGTTCGGAGGCTATTTGCTGGGGGCGAGCCTCATGGCCGCGGCAGCGATCGTCGTGTTCAGGTTTGGCGTCGATGCCGAGCGCAAGTCGCTCGAGACTGTCGCCGCGCCGCTTTCGGCCGTCGATTGATTATTCGTCGCGGTAGACGCGCTCGCGCCGCTCGTGGCGCTCTTGCGCCTCGACGCTCAAGGTCGCAATTGGACGCGCATCGAGCCGTTTCAGGCTGATCGGTTCTCCCGTCTCCTCGCAATAGCCGTAGGTGCCATCGTCGAGCCGCGCCAGAGCGGCATCGATTTTCGCGATCAGCTTGCGCTGGCGGTCACGGGCCCTGAGCTCGAGCGCCCTCTCCGTCTCTGACGTAGCGCGATCGGCGATGTCGGCATGTTGCGCCGATTCGTCGTGCAGGTGCTGGAGGGTTTCCTTGGTCGAGCGAAGGATCTCATCGCGCCAATTCAGCAGCTTCCGGCGGAAGTAGGCCCGTTGGTGCTCGCTCATAAACGGCTCGTCCTCCGAGGGACAATAATCGTCGGGGAGCAGCTTCTTCTTCGCCGGCATGAGAATTGTGTCCTGACGCATCCGTTTCGTCATTGGGCACTTAGGCCCTGCTCCCCTTGCCGGCTTGCGCACGTGTCAGCGACCCCCGCCGGGCAGCCACGTATTTACGGAAGCGAGTCGACAAGTCAAGACGGCTCTCTTGACTTGACAACGGCGCGGCCCGGCGCAAGCCGTGCCATTGCAAATTCGGTCACATTTCGAATGGATTATGGCCGCTTCACCGGCACACTTAGTGTGTGGGCGCGGCCTGAAGCGCGGACTGCAATCGCGTGAACCCTGTGCACGCTGTTCCCAACCGAATGTCGTATTCGGAGGTGGATCCTCAGCGCGCCAGCCGTTGGCGAGCGTCCGTGGTACGGCTTTCTTCAGCCAGCAGCGCACATTAGCGGCCTGCACGCCAGGCACAACATAAGTCCAGGAGAGGCACGGCGCTTCCGCCTCGCATTGCGCCTTGCAGAGCCGTGGATCGGGAGTGGTAAGGTCGAAGTTCCGATAGTCGCAGCCAGGGCGATCGGTGTTGAGCTCCATATCGACTTCGAAAACCTCGCCGCCTAGCGGCGAAGGCGTCGCAGGCTCCACGGATGGCGGAATCGAATCGGATTCAGTTCCGCGAGCGAGCTTCTCGCGGGCGGCACGCGCCATGTCGGCGTAGAAGCCTTCCGAGAAACGCGTGAGAAAAGCGTCCCATGCGGCGTCAGTGCCGATCTCCTTTGCTGCAGCAAACGCTTCACGCTCGTTCACCGATGGTTTTTGCGAGGGCGGCGGGAGTTGGGGTACAGCGGCCTGCGGCGCGGGCGCAGGCGCTTCGGCACCGGGCGGGTTGAAAAAGAACTGCCCAGAGAGCTCGTCATAATAGGCAGGGCGCTGCACGTGGCGCCTGCGCTCTTGGCGAGTGTCTCGACCTCGCTTCTTACTTCTCTTGCAAGGTCGGCAAGCTGCTTGCCCGGCTCAGCGAGCTTCTTGGTGAGGACGCGCGTATAGACCGAGGTGGGCTCCTCGTCCGCGTCGTTAAGGCGGTCGAGCGCCGTCTGCTGATATCCGGCCGAATAGAGAATGAAGGTTCCGGCAGGCGCATCGACACGGGCCAACCCGCGCGTTCCGCTGAGGCCGCGCCCGCCGCTTCCCGCGAAAGGATTGTCGCGGCAAGCGTCAATGATGAAGATTCGGGTCCCGGCGCCTGATGAGGCGATCCGTTGCATCAGATCGCCGAGGCTCATTGCCTCCGATTTGATGAAGTCCTGCTGGCCCGATTGCGGTTTAGGAATGTCGGCAGGGAGTAGGTAGTTTTGACCATCGATTTCCACACCGTGGCCCGAGAAATGAACGAGCGCGGTGTCGCCAGGATCGAGCGAGGTTTGGAAGGCTGAGACCGCGCGATTGAATTCTCTTCGGTCGGCGTTGAGCACAAGATCGACATTGAAGCCGAGCCTCTCGAGTGTCACTTTGAGCGCCTCGGCATCGCCCACAGCCTTTTGCAGCGGCGTAATCTCGCGATAGTCGTTGATGCCCACGATCAGCGCGCGGCGCGCCTCGGCAAACGCCGGGGCTGCGGCAAGTGCGGCAATCGCAAGCACGAGAGCCAACAGGGTTAAGTGCCGATAGACCCTGCTCATCACAACTCCCCTTAGGCAGCAGCTTAGCGTCCGAGCTAGACCGTGAAAAATCGGCTTCGATCGGGGGGATCACGACAAGGTTGGGCCTGGAGGCCTCGCTCGACCCTTCCGCTGCCGCGCCCACCGCGCTAAGAGGCCATCGTGCCGCTCTCCACGTATACCCAGGACCTTGGCGATGCCTTTCGGAGCCTCGGCGATTTCGCCTCGGACCTTGTATTCCCCACTGTTAAGCTCGGCGTCACAGGCCTCGCCCGGTCCGGCAAGACCGTCTTCATCACCGCGCTTGTGCACAACCTCATCTCGGGCGCTCGTCTCCCTTTCTTCGATGCCGCCGCTCAAGGACGGTTGTTGCGCGTCTATCTCGAACCGCAGCCTGACGATGTCATTCCGCGCTTCGCGTACGAGAGGCATCTTGCCGACCTCGTCGGCAGCCCGCCGCGCTGGCCAGAAAGTACCCGGCGAATCAGTCAGCTCAGACTCACGCTTGAATACAGCTCGACGCGATTCTGGAAGCGCCAGCTCGGCCGCGAGCAGTTGCATATCGACATCGTCGATTATCCCGGTGAATGGCTTCTCGACCTGCCGCTTCTTCGTCTGAACTACCGGGAATGGTCGAGAGCCGCGATCAAGCAGAGTTCGACGCCGGACCGCAAGAAAGCGGCCAAGCACTGGCACGCCTCGCTCGGCCTGATCGATCCGAAGGACCCAGCAAACGAGGGCGTCGCGGAGAGACTTTCAGATCTGTTCAAGGCTTATCTTCGCGAAATGCGCGCCGATCCGCATTCGCTCTCGACGCTTCCGCCGGGACGATTTCTCATGCCAGGCGATCTTGCTGGCTCTCCGGCACTGACGTTCTCTCCGCTTGACGTGAAGGATGAGGAAGTTTTTCCGCGCGGCTCGCTGTTCACGATGATGGAGCGGCGCTACGAGGCCTATAAAAGCCACGTTGTGAGACCCTTTTTTCGCGACCACTTTGCGCGGCTCGACCGGCAGATCGTGCTTATCGATGTGCTTGCCGCGCTGAACGGGGGCCAGCAGGCGGTCGTCGATCTCGAACGCGCCATGACTGAGATCCTCGAATGCTTCAGGGCCGGCTCTAACACTCTGTGGTCCAGTCTGTTTGCTCCGCGGATCGACCGCATCGTGTTTGCCGCTACCAAGGCCGATCACCTTCACCACCAAAGCCATGACCGACTCGAGGCGATCCTCGCCAAGCTCACCGGCAGAGCGATGGCACGCGCGGAATTCGCCGGCGCCGACCTGAAAGTGCTGGCGCTTGCCGCGGTGCGTGCGACCCGCGAGGCCGAGGCTAGGCGTCACGGCGAGATACTTCCCTGCATTGTCGGCTATCCCCTTCCCGGAGAGACCATCGGCAGGCGCACCTTCGATGGCAACGAGGAGTTTGCCATCTTCCCCGGCGACCTTCCCACCGATCCAGAGGAGGCGCTCAAGGGCTGGCAGACCGAGGATGGTAAAATGCGTTTCGTGCGCTTCCGCCCGCCGAACCCAAAACCGCTCCCTTCCGGGGGCTCCGCGCCATTCCCAAATATCCGACTTGATCGCGCCATCGAGGCGCTAATCGGAGACCGCCTCGCATGACCAGGACAAACAAGCGCAAGCCTGCCGCCTTCAAGGTTGAAGAGGTCGAGCTGTTCGAGCCGCCCGTCCCGCCGCTCCCCGTCGAGCCGACGCCTCTCCCGGTCACGCGCATTCGCGCCCTTCCTGCGCTCGACCGCGGGCTTCGCTGGGGAAGCATTTTATTCGCTGCTCTCGGCGGGCTCGTCAGCCTAGTCGCTTCGCTCTGGCTCTACGACTGGACGTTGTCGCTGATCGCCCGCGACGACTGGATCGGTTGGACGGCCGTCGGTCTCCTCGCTTTAGTGCTGCTCGCGCTCGCGATGATCATCCTTCGCGAGGTGGCGGGACTTGCACGACTCGGGCGGCTTGGAAAAATCAGGCACGAGGCAGACAGCGCCTCCCGGCAGAACGATAAGCCCCTTGCTATTGATGTCGCCGGCCGACTGAAGCGCCTTTACAGCAGGCGCAAGGATCTCACGTGGGGACTAAGCCGACTCGCCGAGCATGAGCACGACATCATGAACGCGGGCGAGCTGCTGAGACTAACCGAGCGAACGCTGGTCGCCCCGCTCGATCCTTACGCGCGCGGGATTGTCGCGGCCTCCGCTAAGCGGGTGTCGGTGGTGACCGCTGTCAGTCCCGGCGCGGTCATCGACATGCTGTTCGTCGGCACAGAGAATCTCCGCATGTTGCGCCGGCTCGCGACGCTTTATGGCGCGCGTCCCGGCACGTTGTCGCTTCTCAAGCTCGCGCGCATGGTGGTGACCCATATCGTGCTGACCGGCGGCATCGCTATCGGCGACGACGTCATCCAGCAGGTGATCGGTCATGGGCTTACAGCAAAGCTTTCGGCACGGCTCGGGGAAGGGCTCTTCAACGGCGCGCTGACCACGCGGATCGGCATTGCCGCGATCGATGTGTGCCGACCGCTTCCCTACCTCGAAACGCTGCGGCCTCGCTTCCGCGAGCTCGTCGCCGAGGTCACAGGTGTTCGCTGAGGCTTAGCCGGCGAGCTTGCAGCCGTCGAGCGCGACTTGCTGCGACTGGCCGTCATTGAACTTGAGCGTCACGGTGATCTTGTCGGCGCAGGCGAGCCCGCCGACACGGACGCGGAAGCCCGTCTTCTTCTCGCTCGAGATTTGCGTCTGAGGCATGACCGCCGGCGTGTTGAAGTCGTAGGCAACGGCGACGAGACGCTGCTTCACCTGCTCTGGGGGCTCGAGCCAAAGCTCGACATGGAAGAGCGGTCTGCCACGATCCTCGCCCTTGATTTCGGTCGCCTTGGTCTTCACCCAGCCCTCGACCTCACGGCTTTCCGGCAGCTTGACCGGCTGGACGAGTGCGGGCTGAGGCGCTGAAGGCGTCGGCTCTTCCGCGCTCTTTGCGGCGCTCTCGGGCTCATCCGAGTCGAGCGAAAACGGTTTGACCGCGTCCCAGGGGAGAATTTCTCTTCCCCCCGAATCTGTGGCGAAGGTTTGGGGCTGGGGTTTATCCGGCTTGGAGTGCTCCCGATCCCACGACGGCTCATCGCCAAGGCCCGAGAGCTTCTGCTCTCCGGCAGGCGGTGGCGCCGTAGCGGGGACTCTTATCGATGCGGTTTGCTCAGGCCGCGCTTCGATCTGTGGGAGCTTGGTGATGACGCTTTCGCCGCCATCCGTCGCGCTCAAGCTTCGTGCCTCCTCGGGACCGCGGTTTGCCTCGACCACTCGAAGGAGGAAGACGCCCGGAATCCCTACTGTGCCAGTGCTGAGACCAAGCCCGGCTTCGAACGCAAGCAAACCCGCAACCAACGCTAGACTGATCGTGCGGGCGCCACGATGGATGCCCACTGAACGCATGAAACCACCTGCAAAACGCCGCAAAAATACGCAGGGACCTCCCCTCGCGAGGCGATCAGTTTAACCATCTTACCCCGCAAGGGAAGCGTCACGTCTCCGGCCGGAGCGCTTGCTGAACCAATGAGACGGCGCGCTGCGGCAACCCGCCCCAGGGAGTGCTGCTTCACTCGCGTGGCTCGGCTGCATCAGCCGCGGTGGATACCGGGGATAAGCCCACTCTTCGCGGATGCACCCGGCGCTTGCTCATGTATGTTTCAGTTGTGAGGTGACCGGTTGTGGAAGGCGCCGGTGGAGAAATCCGGCGGCGCTGGGAAACAGTCGGAAGGCTCACAGGGCAAGGCAAGCCCAAGGTCGCTCACTGCCATGGGCGGCTGAAGGCGGAGGGGGGTCTGCAAGCGCAGAGTGCCACGGTCTGGCGGTTCTGCCGCAATACCGTGAGGCGGAGTCGACAGGGTACTTTGCGTCGCAAATTCCTTCGCTGGTTGGTTCCTCGTCCGGCCAGGACAGGATCCGCGTCGTAGCAACGCGACGTAAAACAAGGACCGGGTCGGATCACGCCGCCGCTTTTGTGGGAAACCATAGAAGCCGAGCGCGTGATCAAGAGACCGAAAGGTCTCGGCGGTCGCCGACCGATCGTCCCGAACGGGCGTGAGGCTCGACATCGCACAGGGAGGCGGGGCCGCAAAGCTCCGCCTTTCCTGTTTTTACGCATCCCATTCGCTGCTTTTTGATTGCTACTTCTCGGCGTCTTATTTGTAGCTATTTGCGGCGATTTGGCACTCAATTGCAGTGATTTGTGGCGACTAATCGCCCTTTAGCCGCCTTCCCCTCATGGATAAGATCGCCCGCCATGAGGGGGATCAAACCGGGGATAAGACTCTCCGCCGCGGCCTGCATCACCGGGGCGTGGCTCGTCGCCGTGCTTGCGGGCTGCAGCACGGTCGGCAGCACCGTCGATCGCCTGAGGGGCCCCAAGGAGGGAGCCAGCACCGACGTTGAGGCGCGCAACGTCGCGTCTGAGGATCCGCTGGCACGCCCGATCCAGGCCGGCTGGACCTCGGCGCGTGCGACCCATTGCGGCTTCGTGTTCAATCCCGATCAGCTCAGAGCCGATTTCCTCGCATCGGAGCAGCGCTCAGGAGTCCCGCCGGAGCAGATGGACAAGATTGCCAAAGCCTACGATTACACACGCCAGTCGGTCCTCGACAGCATCAAGAATAACAACGACTATTGCAACAAGGAGCGCACCGCGGCGATCAGGAGCGATCTCAACCGCTACCTTGCCGGCGACTTCTCAGCGACGGCGCGCATGGCGCGATGATCACTGTTTGACCGAGGGACGCCGCTCCGGCGCTTGGGGCGCGTCCGCCGACTTCCCTGCGTTGAGCGCCGAAGGCTTGGGAGCATCGGCCTGCTTCTTGATGGTGTCGGCAAGCAGCGTCAGGCGGGGGGCATCAAGCTCACCAGCGAGGAGATAGGTGATGCCCTCATCAGACCATTCGACGCCGCCGATCGCGCCATATGATTTGAACTCGGGTTCGGCAGCGCCCTCTCCTTTCTTCGCGTAGAGCGCAAGCGGCGCGCCGCTCGAGCCGAGATAGAGGAGCTGCGCAACGGGCTCGCCGCCGGCGCGCAACAGCTGCCCGCGGATGAAGCGGAATCCTTCAGACTTGAGGTCAGGCAATTTGAGACCGGAAGCGACCGCCTGCCCAAGCTGGAAGCCGATGAGATCCAGGTTGGCCTGACCCTCAGGACTAACGCTGAGACTCTCGCGGCCGAGCAGCGCTTGCGCGCGCGCCACGTCGTCCTGCCAGGTAGAGGGCAGGCTGCCGGTCCACTCGACCTCGGTGGCGTCAGAACGGTTGCCGGCGAAGTTCGGCAAGACGAGAGGCCACCCGTAACCCGCAATGGCGAGCGCGAGCGCCGCGACGAGGCCGGCGCCAGCGAGCCCGATCTTCGCGGCAGACGCCCAGGTAACGAAGAAGCCGGGCCGTTGCGGCTCAGGCGGCGCGACGATTGCCTCCTCTCCGGCGAGGATCGCCTCGAAGGCGGCTTCGAGACGGCTATGCGCATTCTTGAGTGCATAGACCCTCCGGGCAATCACGTCGTCCTGCTCGAGCACCCTCTCGACGGCGCGGGATTGCTTGCGCTCGAGTTGGCCGTCGACATAGGCCACCAGCAGTTCGTCGCTGAGCTCGGTCATGAGAGTGTCGGCTCTTCCGGATAAAGCGCCTCGAACGCGTCCGGATTC
>Ga0134123_10000688_pt1 | contig 22250 bp, 16 predicted proteins | sample KB303_FD_96460 | JGI IMG/M metagenome (GOLD analysis project Ga0134123, IMG submission 96460) | Terrestrial soil microbial communities without Nitrogen fertilizer from Kellogg Biological Station, Michigan, USA - KB3-0-3 | ecosystem: Environmental > Terrestrial > Soil > Unclassified ...
CCCAGCCGAGCACGACGTCGCAGAAGCCGTAGCCGCTCTCCAGCGCCGACAGGAATTTCGCGCGCGACATGTATTTGCCGCGCATGATGCCGTCGACGTCGAACACGCCGACCTTGACGTGCGTGAGATTGCGCTGCTCGACGATCGCCTTCGCGTCGGCGATCGTCTTGACCTTACGAGGTTCAATCATTGATCAATACCTGGTGGTCACACCTTGGTCGTGCCGTAGCCTTCGCGCTCCGGATGGCCGTGGTGGCCGCCGGTGATCGCGAACTCTTCCTCGGGCGAGAGCACGAGCTTGTGCCGGCCGATGAAAGCGAAGTACAGGATGCCGAGCACATACCAGGCAAGCGCGGCATAGACGCCATTGCGGTACACCGGATCCTGCAATTGGTAGTAGAGCGTCACCAGTGCGATCAGCACCGTGGCGCTCGCGCCCGGAATGCCGAGCGGGCTGCGATACGGCCGCTCGATGTTCGGCATCTTCCGGCGCAACTGAATGAATGACAGTCCCTGGAACGCGTACGAGATCATTGCGCCGAACACCGCCATGTTGAGCAGCGTTGCGCCGATCAGTGCGCCGCCTTTCTCGGCGCCGAGTGCGAACCAGACAGCCATGATGATCGCGAGACCCATCGCGGTGCCCGTGATCAGCGCCAAGTGCGGCGTTTTGCGCGAGCCGTGCGTCACCGACAGAATCCCCGGGTAATAGCCGGCGCGCGACAGCGAGTAGATCTGCCGGCCGTACGCGAAGATGATTGTGTGGAAACTCGCGATCAAGCCGATCACCGCGAACAGCGACAACAACTTCGCGTACTGGTCGGGATAGATGACGCGGAAGCCGTCGAGCAGCGGCTCGGCCGAAGAGCCCAGCGAGAACGAGCCGTGCAAGCGGCCTTGCTCGGGCGCGCCGATCGAAGCGTTCAGCAGCATGATCATCAGCGCCGAGACGATCAGCGTGAACATGCCGAAGATCAGGCCCTTCGGCATGTCGCGCTTCGGATCGACCGACTCTTCGGCGGCGAGCGGCAGCTCTTCGATGGCCAGGAACAGCCACACGGCGAACGGCAACGCCGCCAGCACGCCGGTCCAGCCCATCGGCAGGAACGAGCCGCCGCCTTCCGGCAGCTCGACCGGCTTGCCGTCCGGGCCGATGGCGATGTTGAGCGCCCAGCGCGAGAAGTCGGCGTAGGGCACGGCGCTGATCCAGAACACGATCAGCACGCCGAGCGCGAGCAGCGTCACGATCACGGAGATCTTGAACGACAGCTCGACGCCCCAGTAGTTGAGCGCGACGAAGACCAGGTAAGCACCGATCCACCACAGCGGCTGATATGCCAGCGGTGTCTCGAAGATCTGCGTCAGATAAGAGCCGATGAAGAACACGATGACGGCCGGCGTCATGATGTACTCGATGCTCTCGGCGAGACCGGTGATGAAGCCGCCCCACGGTCCGAGCGCGCTGCGCGCGAACGAATACGCACCGCCGGTGTGCGGCAGCGCCGGCGACATTTCCGCCAGGCTGAAGATCAGTCCGAGATACATGATCGCGATGATGATCGCGGCGATGAACAGGCCGCCCCAGCCGCCGACGCCGATGCCGAAGTTCCAGCCGGAGAAGTGGCCGGAAATCACCGCGCCGACGCCGAGTGCCCACAGCGACCAGACCCGGGCGTGACGCCGCAGTCCGCGCTTCTCGAAGTAATCCTTGCCGGCATTCTGGTACGTGACGCTGCCGACGGTTTTCTTGTCAGTCATGCGACTCTCCCCTTTCTTGTTGCCGAGTAGAGCGTTCGAGGCTCGGCCACTATAGGGGAAAGGCCGCAGAAGCGGATAGGCGGGTCTATGCCGATTGGGCGGCGGCTTCGTTCGACTGCACTTCAGACGTGACGATGCGGTTGCGGCCCAGGCATTTGGCGCGGTACAGGGCCTTGTCGGCCGCGAATAACAGGTCGTCGGGTGTAACGATCGCGGGCGGGTATACAGTCGCGACGCCGCCGCTGATCGTGACCCGGTCCGTCAGCTGCGAGGCGTTGTACGCAATTGCCAGGCGCCAGATGCGCCGGCGCAGGCGTTCTGCATACAGGCCCGCGCGTCGTCCATCGACGCCCGGCAGCACGACCGCGAATTCCTCGCCGCCGTAGCGCGCGACCAGGTCGCCGCCGCGCCGGAAGGTCTCGTCGAGCGTCTGCGCGACCTTGCGCAGCACTTCATCGCCCTGCGTGTGGCCGTAGCTGTCGTTGAACAATTTGAATTCGTCGAGATCGAGGAAGACGAGCGACAGCGGCTGCCCGTCGCGGCGCGCGCGGCGCACTTCGCGTTCGAGCGCGCGGTCGAAATGACGACGGTTGGCGATGCCGGTGAGCGCGTCGACGCCGACGAGGTGTTTCAGCCGGCGGTTGGCGGTTTCCAGCGCGAAGCGCAGCCGCGTCAGCTCGTCGTTGCGCGCTTCCAGTGCGTGCGTGCGCGCGACGAAACGGCGTTGCAGATCCCGATGCGCGCCCTCGAGCTCGGCTTCGATGCTGCGTCGGTGCTCGAGCTCGCCTTCCAACTCGCGTGCGCGCTGCGCGATCCGCGCGTGCAACACCAGGATGCGCGCGACCGCGCCGGCGACTGCGGCGACGAGCAAAGCGAGGATCGAGAGTTCGAGGTCCGACATAGTTCCTCGCAATCAAAGCACACCCGCAGTGGCGGCAGGGGGTGACTTGACGGAACGCTCGCGCAAGGGTCACGACACAAATGCTGCAAACGTAGCAATCTCCCTCAGGGGATTGCTTGACGCCTTTGATGCCGCTGAGGAAACTGGGCCCCCACTCGATACAGACCGGCCCGCCATGACTCCCGCCGCGCCTTCCGCCTCGCAGGGCCGCTTCCGCAGCTTCGCGGACTTCTATCCGTTCTATCTGTCCGAGCACCGCGATCCCGTGTGTCGCAGGCTGCATTTCATCGGCACGGTGCTCGTGATTGCATCGCTGCTCGCAGCCGCGCTGACGGGTCGAACGGTCTGGTTGCTCGGTGTGCCGCTCGCCGGCTACGGGTTCGCATGGGTCGGTCACTTCTTCTTCGAGCACAACCGTCCCGCGACGTTCTCCCACCCCTGGTACAGCCTCGCGGGCGACTTCGTGATGTTCCGCGACATGCTGGTCGGGCGGATCCGGTTCTGAGCATGAGCAGCTCCGGCATAGATCGCCCCTTCGAGCGGCGGCTCGCATCCCTCGTCAACGCACGCGAACCTCGCGTCTTGCAGGGCGGGTTGAAAGGCGTCGAGAAGGAGTCGCTGCGCGTCTCGCCGGACGGTTACATCGAGCAGAGCGAGCATCCGCGCGAGCTGGGCTCCGCGCTCACGCACGAGCACATCACCACCGACTACTCCGAAGCGCTGATCGAGCTGGTGACGCCGGCATTCCGCGAATCGTGGGAGCTGCTGCAGTACCTGTGCGACCTGCATCAGTTCGTTTATCGCCATCTCGGCGATCAGCTGCTGTGGGCGACGAGCATGCCGTGCATCATCGACGGCGATCCGAGCATTCCGATCGCGCGCTTCGGTCGCTCGAATATCGGACGGATGAAAGAGGTCTATCGCCGCGGGCTCGGCTGGCGCTACGGCCGGATGATGCAGGCGATCTCCGGCGTGCATTACAACTATTCGTTTCCGGCGCACTTCTGGCCGGTGCTGGCGGCGAGCGTGCAGGCGCCACGCCACGATCAGGATTTCATTTCCGCGCAGTACTTCGGTCTGCTGCGCAACTATCGTCGCTACGGCTGGCTCGTGCTGTATCTGTTCGGCAATTCGCCGGCGGTGTGCGGCTCGTTCGTGCGCGGCCGCGAGCATTCGCTACAGCAGTTCGCGCCCGGCACGCTGTACGAGCCGCATGCAACGTCGCTGCGCATGAGCGATCTCGGTTATCGCAACAAGAGCCAGGCCGGCGTGCAGATCTCGGTGAACAGCCTAGAAGAGTACGTGCGCGACTTGTCGGCAGCGGTGAGCACGCCGAATCCCGAATACGAGCGCATCGGCGTCAAAGTCGATGGCGAGTATCGCCAGCTCAATGCCAACCTGCTGCAGATCGAGAACGAGTACTACAGCTACATTCGTCCGAAGCGCGTGGCGCGCTCCGGCGAGCGGCCGACCAACGCCCTGCGTCGCGGCGGCGTCGAGTACGTCGAGTTCCGTGCGCTCGATGTGAGCGCGTTCGACCCGGTCGGCGTGAATCAGAACAAGCTGCGCTTCCTCGAGGCCTTCGCGGCGCTCTGTGTCCTGAAGCCGAGCGACCCGATCGACGCGGCAGAGTGGCAACAGCTCGATGCCAATCACGCTCTCGTTGCGCATCGTGGCCGCGAGCCGGGATTGCAACTCAACCGCAACGCAAGCCCGATAGAGTTGCGCGCATGGGCTCTGGAGCTGATCGATTCGATGCGCGGCATCTGCGAGATGCTGGACTACGGCGACGCGCAGCGGCCGTACGCAGCAGCACTCGAACTGCAACAGGCCAAGATCGACGATCCGCGCCTCACGCCGTCGGCACGCACGCTCGAGGAGTTGCGTTCGACCGGCGAATCCTTCGCGGACATGGCGCTGCGCATGTCAGGGGTGCACAAGTCGTATTTCCTGGAGCTGTATCCGCCGAACGAGCAGCGCCTCGCCGAGTTCGCCGCCGAGGCGCGGGAGTCGCTGGAGCGCCAGGCCGCCGTGGAAGCTGCCGACCGCGTGACTTTCGACCAGTTTCTGGCGAATTACTTCAGAACGTAGAGTCGGCACTGGCGGACCGGCGCGCCGATGGCTACTCTTGCTCGCCTGGCCTCTGATGCTCACGCAATTGCTTGAACATAATGAGGTATTTGGGGCCAAGTTGGGGCACCAGACGCGCATCCGAAAGGCGAAAACCGCGTCAGCCTGCGACTGAAACTCTGCAAACTGAGAACTGCGCACGGGTGATGCTGTGCGGGTCGACTACGATGAGTACCGTCTTCACTCCCCCCGGACCTCCGGCTGACGTGTCCGGTAAGTATATGAACAGCGTTTCGACATCTTTGCCCGCTCACCTGATCGCCCCCGGCTCGGCCGCCAACGCCGACCACATGGGGGAGCGCGCCGTTGCACCCGCAGTGGCCCGCCCCGAGTCTCCTGCTGGCTGGGATGCCTATGAAGTCTGGCGCCGATTCATCAAGGACGCCCGCGACCGTCGCCAGCATCAGGAATGAGTTGAGCTCGGGTCTGAGTCCGGGTCAGAGGACTCGCGAGCCCCGCCTGTCGAATGGCATGCGCCCCGCCGACGAGAATAGTCCAGGCGCGAGCCGTCCCGCCGGTGCCCTTCCGCAGTCTCCGCATGCGCTGCAGCTGCAGCGCGGCTTTCCGCGCCTGAGATTCGCGCCGCCGCTCGAAGCCGAGTTCCGCGCAGTCCACCTCGCCGAGACGTTGCCGCAGGTCCGCCGCAATCTGTGGCTGGCGATCGCGTTCGTGATCGCGTTTTCCGGGCTCACGCATCTCGTGCTCGATGAGCCGGTCAACCGGCTGCTCGACCTGATCCGCCTGGTGCTGTTCACGCCGATCCTCCTGATCGGGCTGATCGTCGTGTACTCCCGCCTGTACCACCGGCTGTATCCGCTCGTGTGCCAGGTCGGCGCGCCGACCTTCGGCATCGGGGTCACCCTGCTCGCGGTGATCGCGGCTTCGCACGGCGTGAGCCTGATCTCCACCGTCGTGCTCGTGTCGATCTACATCTTCTTCATGCTCGGCATGACTTTCTATGCGGCGCTCGGCTCCTCGCTGCTGGTGTTCGCCTCATACTTCATCGGCGCCGCAGCGCTCGGCTTGCCGGCGTCGGTACAGGTGATCGACGGCGGCGTGCTGCTGTTCACCAACATCATCGGCGCAATGGTCTGCTACACGCTGGAGCGCGCGACGCGCACCAACTATCTCGAGGAGCGTCTGCTCATCGAGACCGCGAGCCGCGACGGCCTGACGGGCATTCACAATCGCCGGCTGTTCGACGAGCACGTCGACCGCATCTGGTCGCAGGCGACCCGCGACCGCGCGTCGCTCGGCCTGCTGCTGATCGATATCGACCACTTCAAGGCATACAACGACTACTACGGGCACCAGGCTGGCGACGAGTGCCTGCGGCAAGTGGCGTGGTGCCTGAGCCGTTGCTCGCGGCGGCCGCTGGACATCACGGCGCGCTACGGCGGCGAGGAATTCGCGATCGTGCTGTACGAAGCCGACCGCAGCCACGTCGAAGACGCGGCGCGGCGCATGCAGGCGGAAATCGAGTCGCTGGCCATCGCGCACGCCGCCTCGCCGGCGTCGATCAAGCGTCTGACGGTCAGTATTGGTGCAGCGTGCATCATGCCGAAGGCCGGCCGCACGCATTACGGCTTCATCCAGCTCGCCGACGAAGCGCTCTACGACGCGAAAGAGCGCGGCCGCAACTGCGTCGTGATCATGGACAAGGAATACGAGCAGCTCAGCACCGGCTCCTTCCGCGGCGGCGCACAGCTGCCGCCGCCACTCGACGTAGTCAGCCGGGCAAAAAAAGTCACCGGCGGCTGACCGGGACATTCCTCATTTCGATCACTGCATCGCTATTTGCGATGGCAGCGGACGAAATGAGGAATGTCCCCTTTGTTATGCTCCGGCCATGCCCGAGCGCATCCGCAGTCTCCTGGTCGCCAACCGCGGCGAGATCGCCATTCGCGTGATGCGTGCTGCGACCGAGCTCGGCATTCGCACGATCGCCATCTATTCCCAGGAAGACCGCTTCTCGCTGCACCGGATGAAGGCGGACGAGAGCTATCTGGTCGGCGCCGGCCGTACGCCGGTCGACGCGTACCTTGATATAGCCGACATCGTCCGCATCGCGCAGGCCGCGCAGGCCGATGCGATTCATCCCGGCTACGGCTTTCTTTCCGAGAATCCCGCGTTCGCCGAAGCCTGTGCCGCTGCGGGCCTGATCTTCGTCGGGCCGACTCCGCAGATCATGCGTCGGCTCGGCAACAAGGTCAGCGCGCGCGAGCTCGCGGTTTCTGCCGGCGTGCCGGTCATGCCGGCGACGCCGCCCTTGCCGCGTGATGACGCCGAGGCTGCACGACTCGCAGCCGAGGTCGGTTATCCGGTGATGCTCAAAGCGAGCTGGGGCGGCGGCGGGCGCGGCATGCGCGTGATCGCCAGCGAGTCCGAGCTTGCCGAGACAGTCTCGATCGCGCGGCGCGAAGCCAAGGCGGCGTTCGGCAACGACGAGGTCTATCTCGAAAAGCTCGTCGTGCGCGCACGGCACATCGAGGTGCAGCTGCTGGGCGATGCGCACGGCAACCTCGTCCACCTGTTCGAGCGCGACTGCACCGTGCAGCGGCGCAATCAGAAGGTAGTCGAGCGTGCGCCGGCCACGTTCTTCGACGAACAGCAGCGGCGCGAGCTGTGCGAGCAGGCGTTGAAGATCGGCCGCGCCGTGCAATACCTGAACGCAGGCACAGTGGAGTTCCTGCAGGACGCCGATACCGGCAAGTTCTATTTCATCGAAGTGAATCCGCGCGTGCAGGTCGAGCACACGGTGACCGAGGCCGTTACCGGTATCGACATCGTGCGCGCGCAGATTCGTATCGCCGAAGGCGCGGCGATCGGCACGACCGAAAGCGGGGTGCCGCGCCAGGAAGATATACGTCTCAACGGCTACGCAATGCAATGCCGGGTGACTTCGGAAGATCCGGAAAACAATTTCATCCCCGACTACGGCCGCATCTCCGCGTACCGCAGCCCGGCCGGGTTCGGCATCCGGCTCGACGCGGGTACGGCGTACTCCGGCGCGATCATCACGCCTTCGTACGATTCGCTGCTCGTGAAGGTGACGGCCTGGGCGCAGACGCCGCAGGACACGATCGCGCGCATGCACCGCGCGTTATGGGAGTTCCGCGTCCGTGGCGTGGTGACCAATCTGCGCTTTCTCGACCAGCTCATCACGCATCCGCGCTTCGCGACCGCTGACTACACGACGAAGTTCATCGACGAGACGCCCGAGCTGTTCCGCTTCCCGCGCAAGCGCGACCGCGCGACGCGGCTGCTCAACTTCATCGGCGAGGTCATCGTCAACGGCAACGATGAGGTGAAGGGCCGTGTGCGTCCGGCGCGCCTGACGAACCCGAAGCTGCCGAAGCTCGAGCTCGCCGCACCCGCGCCCGGCACGAAGCAGAAGCTCGATGAGGTCGGCGCCGAGCGCTTTGCCGCGTGGATGCTCGAGCAGAAGCGCGTGCTGCTGACGGACACGACGATGCGCGACGCGCATCAGTCGCTGCTGGCCACGCGGTTCCGCACGCACGATCTCGCGGCGATCGCGCCATACTACGCGAGCCTGGTGCCGAATCTGTTCTCGGTCGAGTGCTGGGGCGGTGCGACGTTCGACGTCGCGATGCGCTTCCTCAACGAATGTCCGTGGCAGCGTTTGCACGAGCTGCGCACCGCCATGCCGAACCTGCTGCTGCAGATGCTGCTGCGTTCGGCGAATGCCGTCGGCTATACGAACTATCCCGACAACGTCGTGCGCTACTTCGTCGACCAGGCTGCACGCGCGGGCATCGACCTGTTCCGCATCTTCGACTCGCTCAACTGGGTCGAGAATATGCGCGTCGCGATCGACGCCGTGCGCGAGTCAGGCAAGCTGTGCGAGGCGGCGATCTGCTACACCGGCAACCTCACCGACCCACGCCAGACCAAATACGACCTCAAGTACTACGTGACGCTCGCGCGCGACTTGAAGCGCGCGGGTGCACACATTCTCGGTATCAAGGACATGGCCGGCCTGTGCCAGCCGCGCGCGGCCTTCGCGCTGGTCAAGGCCTTGAAGGAAGAGACGGGCTTGCCAATCCACTTCCACACGCATGACACCAGCGGCATCGCTGCGGCCAGCGTGCTCGCAGCGATCGATGCCGGCGCTGACGCTGTCGACGGCGCGATCGATGCGATGAGCGGGCTGACGTCGCAACCGAACCTCGGCTCCATCGTCGAAGCGCTGCGTCACGGTCCGCGCGACAGCGGTGTGAGCCCCGAGAGTTTGCGCATTCTGTCGGGCTACTGGGAACAGGTGCGGCACTGCTACGCGGCGTTCGAGAGCGATCTGCGCTCGGGAGCGTCAGAGGTGTACGTGCACGGCATGCCCGGCGGCCAGTTCACGAATCTGCGGGAGCAGGCACGCTCGCTCGGTATCGACGACACGCGCTGGCCGGAAGTGGCGCGCGCGTACGCGCAGGTGAACGAGATGTTCGGCGACATCATCAAGGTTACGCCGACGTCGAAAGTCGTCGGCGACCTGGCCCTGCTGATGGTGACGAGCGGGCTCACGCCGGAGCAGGTGCTCGATCCGCACACGCAGATCGCATTTCCGGAATCCGTGGTCTCGCTGTTCCGCGGCGACCTCGGTCAGCCGTACGGCGGCTTTCCGCAGGCGCTGCAGAAGAAGGTGCTGAAGGGCGCGCAGCCGTTGAAGGTGCGTCCGGGCGAAGTGCTGCCGTCGATCGATCTGGCGCAGGCGCGCGCCGACCTCGATCGCAAGACGTGGCGCGAGGTCACCGACGAAGAATTCGCCTCATATTTGATGTATCCGAAGGTCTTCCTCGACTACATGCAGGCGCGCCAGACCTACGGCCAGGTCACCGTTCTGCCGACGCCGATGTTCTTCTACGGCCTCGAGCCAGGCGACGAGGTCAGCGTCGACATCGAGCGCGGCAAGACGCTGATCGTGCGCTTCGTCGCGGTCAGCGATGGGTCGGAGGACGGCACGCGCACCGTGTTCTTCGAGCTGAACGGTCAGCCGCGCTCGGTCAAGGTGCCGGACCGCAGTCACGTCGCGCTCAAGCCGCCGCGCCGCAAGGCGGATCCCAGCAACCCGAATCACGTGGCGGCGCCGATGCCGGGCACGGTGGCGACAGTGCCGATCAGTCAAGGCGGCCGCGTGACGCGCGGGGACGTGCTCGTGACGATCGAAGCGATGAAGATGGAAACGACGGTGCGTGCGGATCGGGATGGCACGGTCGCGGAAGTCGTGACGCATCCGGGGGAGCCGATCGATTCGAAAGACCTGCTGGTGGTGTTGGCGTAGAAACCTGGCCTATAGGTTGCTGAGTCCGACCGGTGCGCCCAGTGCGTGACCTTGGGCGTAGTCGACGCCGATCTGCTTCAGGCGGTCCAGCACGGCGGCGCTCTCGACCGATTCGGCGACGACCTTCTTGCCCATGACGTGCCCGATGTCGGTGATCGAGCGCACCATCTCGTAGTCGACGCGGTCGTGCACGATGTTGCCGACGAACAAGCCGTCGATCTTCAGCCAGTCGACGGTCAGGGCCTTGAGATAGGCGAACGAAGACACGCCGCTGCCGAAATCGTCGAGGCTGAACGCGCAGCCGAGGCGGCGCAGCTCGGCGATCAGTTGATTGGCGCGAGTCAGGTTGCCGATCGCTGCCGTCTCGGTGATCTCGAAGCCGACTTTGGTTGGCGCCACGCGCGTCTCGTCGAGCACGGCGCGGATGAAGTCGTGCAGCTGCGGATCGCCGAGCGAGTCGCCCGACAGATTCACGTACACACGCCCGATGCGCTCGGTCGTTGCCGGATTTGCCGCCAGCCAGTGCAGCGCGCTCGAGATCACCCAGCGATCCAGCCGCTGCGTCAGGTTGTAACGCTCGGCTGCCGGCAGGAACGCGCCGGGCGGCACGATGCTGCCGTCCAGCTCGCGCATGCGCAGGAGTAATTCGTACGAGCGCAGCGCGGGCGGCGGTTCCGTCAGAATCGGCACGATCGGTTGCGCTTCGAGCAAGAAACGATTCTCGGTCAGTGCGCGCTTGACGCGAGCCACCCATTGCATCTCGCCGTGCCGCTGCGCGACGACGGCATCGTCTTCCTGGTAGACGTGCACGCGATTGCGGCCCTGATCCTTGGCCGCGTAGCACGCCGCGTCGGCGGCCTGCAGAACTTGAGTGATGCGGCGGAAGTTGCCGCTCAGCGGCACCACGCCGATGCTCGCGCCGACGGTGAACGTGCTCGCGCCCCAAACGAACTGATACTGCTCGACCGCCCTGAGCAACGCGTTGGCGATGCCCAGGGCGTCCGCCATCGAGCAATCGTGCAGCAGCAGCCCGAACTCGTCGCCGCCGAGGCGCGCGAGTGCGTCATTGCTGCGCACCCGACTTTGCAAGAGTTGCGCAAGTTGTCGCAGCAACTCGTCGCCGGCGACGTGTCCGCAGGTGTCGTTGATGACTTTGAATTGATCGAGGTCCAGGTAGCAGACGGCGTGGCTCGTAGCCGTCGCCTGCGCCGAGTCGAGCGCTCGTTGCAAGCGGATCTCGAACTCGCGACGGTTGATCAGGCCCGACAACGCATCGTGGCTGGCTTCGTACGAGAGCTGCCGCGACAACTCGTGCGCTTCGGTGATGTCGGTCAGCGTGCCTTCGTAGTAGAGAATGTGTCCCTGCTCGTCGCGCACCGCGCGCGAGTTCTCCAGCACCACGATCTTGCGGCCGTCCTTGCGACGAAGCACCAGCTCGGCATTGCGGATCTCGCCGGTGGCCGCCATGTTGCGCAGCCAGTTCGCGCGATCCTCCGCATGTACGTACAAATCCTCACCGATGCTCAGCTCGAGCAGCTCGTCCTCCGAGGCGTAGCCGAGCAAGCGCACCAGCGCCGGATTCGCCGCCATGAATTTCCCATCGGGCGTCGTCTGGAAAACGCCGGCGACGACGTTCTCGTACAGCTCGCGATAGCGGCTTTCCGACGCCTTGAGCGCCAGCATGGTGTGCGTGCGCTCCGTGGCGTACTGCAGCGCCTTGGCCAGCAGCGTGCTCACTACCTGCTGCTTGATCAAGTAATCGAGCGCGCCGCGCTCGACGGCTTCTGTGCCGACGTCCTCGTCCCCCTGGCCGACCAGCACGATGATCGGTTGCAAGCCCGCTTTCGGCTGCAGCCGCAGAAATGTCGTCAGCCCGAGGCTGTCGGGCAGGTTGAGGTCGAGCAGGATGACGTCGAAGCGCAGCTGGCGCAGCTGCGCGAGCCCCTCGGCGAGGCTGCGCGCGATTTCGAGCGTGAAGGGCTGGTCGCGCACGAGTGCAAGCTCTTCACGGAACAGGCGCTCGTCCTCCGTGCTCGCGTCGATCAGGAGAACAGTCGCGTTCGCCATGCTGACGGGGAGTATAAGGCCGTCGGCGCTGCGGTTAGAATCTCGGCGCATGACTCTACTGCGAGTAGCGGAGCTTCAGGAGGAGCGGGCGCATCGCCTGGAACGGGAATTCCAGGCCGTACTCGATGCGGCAGTGGACGCGGTCGTGCTGTTCGATCACGAAGGGCGGGTCGAGCTGCTGAATCACGCCGGCGAGCGGATGTTCGGCTACAACGAGCAGGAAGTCATCGGCCTGAAGGTCAACATCCTTCTTCCCGAGCCGTACCGCTCGCAGCACGAGGACTACCTGCGGCATTACATCGAGGCGGGCGAGCCGCGCATCATCGGCATCGGCCGCGAGCTGATCGCCAAGCGCCGCGACGGCAGCGAGTTCTCGGCCGAGCTGGCCGTCGGACGCGTGCAAGGAACGGATCCGCCGCGCTTCGTCGGCTTCATCCGCGACATCACGGTGCGCCGCAACGCGGAGGAGGCGCTGCGCCGGAGCGAGGCGCAGCTGACGATCGCGCAGGAGATCGCCAATCTCGGCAACTACGTCGTGCACTTCGATGGTAAATACGAGGATTATTGGTCGCCGCATCTGTACCGCGTGCTCGGCCGCCGCTACGGCGAGCCGTACATCGCGGTCTTCGAATATCTAGAACCAATGGTCCACCCGGCGGATCGCGCGCGCTGGCAGCAGTCGCGCACCGAGCTGGACACGACCGGACGACAGATGGACATCGAGTATCGCGTGATTCATCCCGACGGCTCGCTGCGCTACGTGCACCACCTGGCGCAGACGACGCGCGCCGCGGACGGGCGTCCGTTGCGGCAAGTCGGCACGCTGCACGACATCACCGACCGGCGCCGCGCCGAAGACGAAGCGCGGCAGATGCAGGACCGCATCGCGCACTTCGGCCGCATCTCGACCATGGGCGAGATGGCCGCGGGCATCGCGCACGAGGTCAATCAACCGCTGACCGCCATCGCAACCTACGCGCAGGCGTGCCAGCGCCTGATGACGCAACCGGATGCGAGCAAGGACGAGGTCGAAGCCGCGCTCAATCACATCGGGGCGCAAGCGTTGCGTGCGGGCGAAGTGATCCGCCGTCTGCGCACCTTCGTCAAGAATCGCGAGGTGCGGCGCGAGCTGGTCGAGGCGAACCGGCTGCTCGAAGACGTGCTGACGCTCGCGCAGACGGATGCGCGTCACAACGGCGTGCGCATGCTGCTCGAGCCCGCGCCGCAAGCACCGCTGGTGCAGGCCGACGCGGTGCAGATCCAGCAGGTCGTGCTCAATCTGGTTCGCAACAGCATCGACGCGATGGTCGAAGTGCCGGAGCCGCGTCGCGAGATCGTGCTGCGTACGCTGGTCGACAGCGAAGGCGACGTCGAGTTCATGGTCGCGGACCGCGGGGTAGGCGTCGACGCCACGACGATGGCGGAGCTGTTCAATCCGTTCTTCACGACCAAGCCCGGCGGCACCGGCCTGGGCCTGTCGATCAGCCGTTCGATCGTGCGCGCGCACGGCGGCAAGTTGTGGTGCGGCGCCAATCCGGGCGGCGGCGCGCGCTTCTTCTTCACGTTGCCGGCAGTACCGGCGTCAGCAGGGAGTTGATAATGAGAGGACCTTCCAACCTTGCACGGCCGACCATCTTCGTGGTGGATGACGACGCTGCAGTCCGCGACGCGCTCAAGCTGCTGCTGCGCTCGGTCGGCCATGCGGTGGAGACATTCGGCTCCGCGCAGGAGTTCCTCGACGCCTACGGCGAGGACCGCGCGGGCTGCCTGGTGCTGGACATCCGCATGCCCGGCATGTCGGGGTTGGAGCTGCAGCAGAAGCTCAACGAGAAGCACTCGATCCTGCCGATCATCTTCATCACGGGTCACGGCGACGTGCCGATGGCAGTGGAAGCGATGCAGGCCGGCGCGGTCGACTTCATTCAAAAGCCATTTCGGGATCAGGACCTGATCGACCGCATCAACCAGGCGCTCGAGAAGGACAGCAGCAATCGCGCTGCGCTCGGCGAGCGCAACGACATTCGCCGCCGACTGGAAACGCTGACGCCGCGCGAGCGCGAAGTGCTCGACCTCGTGGTGCACGGCAAGGCGAACAAAGTTATTGCAGGCGACCTCAAGTTAAGTCAGCGCACAGTGGAAATTCATCGCGCACGCGTGATGGAAAAGATGCAGGCGTCGTCGCTCGCGCACCTGGTGCGCATGGTGCTCGAAGTGGGACAGGCGTAACGACGCAGCTGCGGAAGATTCTTGCCGCAATTTCGTATTTCCTTGGCGCATTCGCACGCAGCGCAAATCTTAAGTACAAGTCCGACTTCTAGCCGTGGGCGTGCGGACGAAAGATGACGCCCCATGCGACCACGGCCCACAGGTCAGTCCACCGCCCCCAATCCTCCCTGCGGCTCGGGCTCTCCTTGTACAGTGGCCGTGGCCGCTTTTTTCTTCAGCGTCGTCATTCCGTGCAAATCCATCGTCCCATCGTCGCAGTGATCGAAGCCGATGAAGCGGCCCGCCGCTTGTTGTGCTCGCTGCTCAGCTCACTCGATGCCGAAATCCAGGACTACGACAGCGCCGAGAGCTATCTCGCGGCTGCGCGCGACACGCTCGGCTGCGTGATCACCGACGTGTGGTTGCCCGGCATGTCGGGGCTCGAGCTGTTACGACGTTTGCGCTCGGAGGAAACTTCGCCGCCCGTGATCGTGCTCGGAGAGGAAACCGACGTGCGTGCTGCGGTGGATGCGATGCGCGAAGGCGCGGCGGATTTCATCGAGAAGCAGCACATGGACGTGGCGATTCCGCGGCGCGTTGCGTATCTGCTGGATCGAACGCATTAGATAGAGTCGGGCTGAAGCCCGACTACAGGTCAGAATTCCACTCGTCTCTGGGGTTGAAAGGCAGATCGCGCTGCATCTGCTCGTAGAGCTCTTTGGCGCGCGGCGTGTCCGCGGGCGGCTGCACGATCTTCAGCACGACGTACTGGTCGCCGACGGTGGCACCGGGCAAGCCGCGACCTTTGAGGCGCATCTTCTGACCCGCGCGCGCGTTCGGCGGAATGCGCAGGTCCACTGGACCGGCGAGCGTCGGCGTCTGCACCGTTGCGCCGAGCGCCGCTTCCCACGGCGCGATCGGCAACGTCAGCGTGATGTCGCGGCCATCGAGCGTGAACAGCCGGTGCGGCCGAAAGCCAATTTCCAAATACAGGTCGCCCGCCGGCCCGCCGCCGACGCCGGGACTGCCCTGGCCCGCGAGGCGAATGCGCTGACCTTCGATCACGCCGGCGGGGATCGTCACCTTCAGCGTGCGTGGCTGCACGGTCACGTGGCCGTCGTCGCCGAGCTGCGGAGTCTTGAGCTCGATGGTGTGCGCACCGCCCCGGAACGAGTCTTCCAGGTCGATCTGGATCTTCGCGACGTGATCTTCGCCCGCCGCAGCGAATCCGCCGCGGCCGCGCCCGCCGCCCTGGCCGAATCCGCCGCGCTGGCCGAACGGGCTGCGCTGGCCGAACAGCGAAGCGAAGAAATCGCTGAAGTCGGCATCGCCGGTTCCCTGGCCGCCGCCGCCGAACGACGAGGTCGAGAATTCGAAGTCTCTGCCCCAGTCGGGCGGCGGACGGAATTCCTGACCGGCACGCCAGTTCGAGCCGAGCTGATCGTAAGCGGCCCGGCGCTGCGGATCCTTCAGGACCTCGTAGGCCTCCTGCACTTCCTTGAACTTGTCTTCGGCGTTCGCTTCCTTGCTCACGTCCGGATGAAACTTACGCGCCAGCCTGCGATAGGCGCGCTTGATCTCGTCCTGGCTCGCGTCGCGAGCCACGCCCATGATTTGGTAGTAGTCCTTGTAAGTTGCCACGTGCACTCTCGCGCCTGCGGAAGCCGCAAGCATGGAGCGCTAGATGGCGACAGTCGAGGGGCTTTCAAGCGCCGCGCCGGCGGGCGCGATGCAGAGGTGCCAATGCCAGAAGCAGCAGCAGGCCGAAGGAGCCGCCACCGCCGCCGCCGCCGCTCGCACCAGCCGACGCTGGCGGCGGACTTGCGCGCGCGGCGACACCGCTGACGGCGACGACCAGGTCCGCCGTATCGTTGGCATTGTTCGTATCGAAGTAATCGCCGGAGACGGCGGCGTGTAGCGCCGCGTTCCCCTGGCCCGAAGCCGTAAGCGACACGGATCCGCTCGCCGTAGCGCCGGCGCTGAGCGGTGCGAGCGTGCACTCGATGCTCGCGGCGTTACTGGTACACGTGCCGTTCGGTAGCGACGCGGTGCTGATCGTGGCGCCAGCCGGGAGGTCGATCTTCAATGTGACCGTTCGGGCGTTGTCCGCAGCGACGTTCGCAATGTCGAAGTCGACGGTGAACCGCTCGTTCGCCATCGCACTCGTCGGCCCGCGCAGTCGGACCGACACGTCCGCCGGCGCTTCGACCAGGATCGTGCCCGAGCCATCATTGTCGCTGCGGTCGACGTCGTGGTCCGCGCTGACGTGCGCGGCCACGGCGTGCGAGCCGGCCGAGCTGCCGTCCAGTTCCAGATAGATGGTGCGGACGTTGCCGCCGGCGATGTCGCCGAGATCGCATTCGACCGCGCCGCCGCCGGCGAGGCACGAGCCGCCCACGACGTTCGCATCGACAATGGCAAGCGTGGCGGGCAATGTCAGCTCTGCGTGCACGTTGCGCGAGCTCAGGCCGCCGGCGTTGGTAATCGGCAGCTGCCAGGTGAATGGCGAGCCGAGCTGTCGACGCGCGACACCCAGGTCACCGGCAATGCGCACGTTCGCGGGCGGCAGATTCGTGATGCAACTGGCGTGCTGCGTGACCTGACGCATCCGCGTCAGGCTGCACTGCGAAAAGTCGTCCGTTCCGCTCACGACCGGGGCCATCAGGAAGCCGGAGGACGGTGTATTCGGGCAGCTGCCCTGCGAATCGCCGTCGTGGTCCGCGCCGAAGTTGTGGCCCATCTCGTGCGCGGCGACCAGCGAGTCCAGCCAGGTGTTGCGCGACTCGGTCAGGCCGACCGCATTCTGGTTGTCGCACACCGAGTCGAGATACGCGATGCCGATCGTGTTGCCGTCGAGGTCGCGATCGGTGAACAGGTGCGTCAGGCCCTGCGAGTTCAGCTCGGGCGAGCGCTTGCGCAGCAGCGCCAGCTCGCGCAACAGGGTGTTCGGCACAGTGGCCGCGGAAAGCTGATCGCTGTCGGCATCGGGCACCGACAGCGAGGATACGTGGATCTCGATCGACAGCTGCGAGCTGAAGATGCCATCGACATTGTTCAGTCGCGTCAGGATCGCGTCGCGTGCCTGCTGCTCGCTGTCGTAGCGCGCGCGAAACTGTGCATCGCTCAGCGCCGAGACGTCGAGCCGGCGTGTAGCGCCGGCCGCCTGCATCGCGACCGCCGAATTCTTCAGCTCGCTGGCCAGCTTCTCGAACGCGTCGCTGCCTTTGGTCGGCGAGCTCTCGGACGCGCAGGCGGCGGCGCCTTGATCGACCGTCACGTCGGCAAGCCGGAAGACAATCGTCTGCGGCGCGTCCGCCGCCAGCGGCTGCGCCAATGAATCGCGGACTTCGGCTGCCGGCTCGATCGCGTACAGCTGCGTGCCGTCCCAAATCATGCCGTGCAGCACATCGCCCTGGGTTGCCAGCCGCACCCACGAGCCGGCAATGCCGTCGATCGAGCCGCGATACAGCTCGAGCTGCGAATGCTCCGTCTTGCTTGCCATGAGCCGCTCGTTCGAGCCGAGGGAGAGGTCGAAGCGGCGGCCGAAGGCGTCGAAATGCAACTGCTGCAGCGAGGCGCCAGCCTTGCGCTGGGCAGCGGTGGTGGCGGAGGGCAGGGCGCGCAGGGGTTCGAAGTAAAGAATGCGGCCCGCGGCGTCGCTCGCGGCCGCCACGGACGGCGCGAGCGCCGCAGCCGCGACGACCCACAGCCCGGCGCGCACCGCGCCGGCGACCTTGCGAACAACCATGCTTCCTCCCCAGGAAACGTGCCGCCTTTTTGTCATAGCCGGAGCCGGCCTACAAGGAAGCCGTGCAACCTTTGCGCGCTTTCGCGAAGCAGTTCCGCGAGTGTCGGAAATCTTTGCAACTTTATTCGCAACTGGTCATTATTTAAACAGTTGTTTAATATCGGACTTGAGGAACGAAGTGAGCACTGGTCCACATCTTGCGCGTCGACGGCGGCCACGACCCCGCAGCCCCGGACGTCCGACTGTCGACGCTGACAGCGACGTGCGCAGCGCGCTGCTGGACGCGGCCAGCAAGCTGTTCCTGAAGCACGGCTTCGATCGCGCGACGGCGCGGCAAATTGCCGTCGCGGCGGGCACGACGCCCGCGATGATCCACTACTACTTCGGCAACAAGCTGGGACTGTTTCGCGCGATGCTCGAGCGCGCGATCGGTCCGGTGCGCGAGCTGATCGCAGGATCGTTGCAAGCCGGCGCGGTCGATCCAGCAGTACTGATCCGCATGCACATGCAAACCGCTGCGGCCAACCCGTGGATAGCGACGCTGATCGTCAACGAAGTGCTGGCGGAGAAAGGGCGCTTTCGCGGCACCTTCATCCGCGACGTCGCGGGCCGGCAGGCGCCGCTCGTGATCGAGTTGCTGCAGCGGTCTCGCGCAAGCGGTGGCGTGCGCGCGGATCTCGACGTGCGCCTGGCCGCCTTATCCCTGTTGTCGCTGTGCATGTTTCCCTTCCTCGCGCGCCACGTGGCCGGCCCCGTGCTGGGCCTGAAGTTCGATGAGGACGAGATCGAGCGCCTGATCGCACACACGGCGCGGCTGTTCGCTGTCGGCACGGTGCCGGCAGGGCGTGCGACGCGTCCGGAGCACTGAGCATGAAGTTACGAGCCGCTCTCATATTCTCTTGCAGCGTCGTGGTTCTCGCGGCGTGCAGCAACGACGGTCATGACGGGCAGATCCTCGGCACGCTGGAGCGCGATCGTCTGGAGCTGGTCGCGGAGTCCAATGAGCCGATCGTCGAGATCCTGGTGCGCGAGGGCGACGCGGTGCCGGCCGGCGCGACGCTGCTGCGACAGGAGTTGGGCTCGATGCAGGCGCGCCTCGATCAGGCAGTCGCGGCACGCAACGTCGCGGAACGACGGCTCGCGGAGCTCGTCAAGGGTCCGCGTGCGCAGGAAATCGCCGAAGCACGCGCTGCTCTCGGGTCTGCGCGCAGCATGCTGGAGACGGAGTCGAAGGAGTACGAGCGAGTGCAGGACCTGGTGTCGCGCAAGCTCGTGAGCCAGTCGGCGCTGGATCAGCAGCGCGCACGGCGCGACAGCGCCGCTGGAACCGAAAAGCAAACCACTGCACGTCTGCATCTGCTGCTCGAAGGCACTCGGAGCGAGGAAGTCCAGCAGGGCGACGCGGCCCTCAAGCAAGCGGAAGCAGCACTGGTTGAGTTGCAGACGAGCGCAGCGCGCTACGTCGTCAAGGCGCCGCGGGCGGGACGCGTGGAAGCCATTCCATACAAGCTCGGTGAGCGACCGGCCGCGGGCACGCCTCTGATCGTGATGCTCGCGGACGGCACGCCGTATGCGCGTGTGTACGTTCCCGAACCGCTGCGCACGCAATTCCTGCCGGGCACGCACACTCACATACGTGTCGACGGTCGCGATGACGAGTTGAACGGCGTCGTTCGCTTCGTGTCCGCTGAGGCAGCGTTCACGCCGTACTACGCGCTGACGCAGGAGGATCGCTCGCGGCTTGCCTACCTGGCCCTGATAGATCTGGACGAGAGCGCCGCCGCCAACGTGCCGACCGGCATGCCGGTACAGGTGGAACTCGTGAACCCCAAGCAATGAGCACGCAAGCAGCAAGCGGCCCGGCCATCAGCGCCCACAATCTCACGCGGCGCTTCGGCAAGCTCGTTGCCGTCGATCACGTGAGTCTCGACATTCCGCGCGCGACGATCTACGGCTTTCTCGGCCCGAACGGTTCCGGCAAGTCGACCACGATCCGCATGCTGTGCGGGCTGCTGCGTCCGAGCGAAGGCGAGTGCACTGTGCTCGGTCATCCGGTGCCGCGCGAAGCCGAGGCGCTGCGCATGAAGATCGGCTACATGACTCAGCGCTTCTCGCTGTGGGAAGACCTCACGGTGCAGGAGAACCTCGACTTCATCGGCCGCATCTTCGGCCTCGACGGCAAGCTGCGCACGACGCGCATCGACGAGCGGCTGCGCCAGTACCATCTCGAAGACCGCCGCGAGCAACGCGCGGGAACCATGAGCGGCGGACAGAAGCAGCGGCTCGCGCTCGCGGCCGCGACGCTGCACGAGCCCGAGCTGCTGCTGCTCGACGAGCCGACCAGCGCGGTCGATCCGCAGAGCCGGCGCGATTTCTGGGAAAGCCTGTTCGAGCTGGTCGATCGCGGCACCACGATCCTGGTCTCGACGCACTACATGGACGAAGCGGAGCGCTGCCACGGCTTGGCGATCCTCGACCGCGGCCGTCTCGCGGCGGAAGGCTCGCCGCGGCAGCTAATGGACTCGATCGGTGCGGTCGTCATCGAGATCGAGGCCGACGACGTGCGCGCGGCGCGGCGCGCGCTCGACGGCCAGGAGTACGTGAAGAGTGTCGCGCAGCTCGGCAACCGCCTGCACGCTTTGCTTGACCCACAGCGCCAGGATCCGGAAGAGAACATCCGCGCGCTGCTCGCAAAGCAGAGCGTGCAAGGCAAAGTCGAACGCGTGCGGGCGAGCCTCGAAGACGTGTTCGTCGCCGCCACCGGCTTCAATGCCGATGACGAAAGCTCATCGAAGCAGGCGGTCGCATAGTCATGTCGCGCATCTTCGCCATCGCCACCAAGGAAATCCGCCAGTTGCGGCGCGACCGGCTGACGTTCGGCATGATCGTCGGCATCCCGGTGATGCAAATGCTGCTGTTCGGCTATGCGATCAACTTCGACGTACGCGGCCTCAGCGCCGGCGTGGTCGACGAGGCGCGAACGTCGATGTCGCGCGCACTCGTAGCGGATATGCAAGCGAGCGGAGTGGTGAAGGTAACCGAGCACGCCGCTTCGATCGGCGAGCTGCGGCGCAGCTTGCGTTCCGGTGACGTGTCGATAGGCGTCTACATTCCCGCAGACTTCGAGCGCCGCCGCCTGATCGGTGACCGCCCGCTGGCGCAACTGCTCGTCGATGGCAGCGAGCCGACGATCGAGAACATCGCGCGTGCATTCGTGGCGATGCCACTGCCGCAGCGTGACGGCGTATATGGCAACAGCGCGCGGCAGGTATTCGAGGTTCGCACCGAGTACAACCCCGAGAAGCGCACTGCTGTGCAGGTCGTGCCGGCGCTGATCGGCGTGATCCTGACGATGACCATGACGATGTTCACCGCGGTGGCGATCGTGCGAGAGCGTGAGCGCGGCAATCTCGAGCTGCTGATCACTACACCAGCCAGTTCGCTGGAGCTGATGCTCGGAAAACTGGTGCCGTACGTGTTCATCGGCCTGATCCAGACGACGCTGGTATTGCTGCTCGGCGTGTTGCTGTTCCATGTGCCGATCAACGGCAACCTGTTCGCCTTCTACTTCGCGGCGTTGCTGTTCATCGCTGCCACATTGACCCTTGGGTTGATCGCGTCGACGGTCGCGGAGACGCAGATGCAGGCGTTCCAGATGTCGGTCTTCGTGCTGCTGCCCTCGATCCTGTTGTCCGGCTTCATCTTTCCGTTCGACGGCATGCCGCAGGTCGCCCGCTGGATCGCCCAGCTGCTGCCGCTGACGCATTTCGTCGAGCTGGTACGCGGCATCGTGCTGCGCGGGGCCGGCCTCGCGGAGCTGCAGGTTCCGATCTATAAGCTGCTCGCTTTCACTGCAGTCGCGCTCACGGTGGTCACCCTGCGTTTCCACAAGCGGCTCGACTGACGCAACCCCTGCTTACGCACCCCCTCTGACGCACCAAGTACGCGCGCTCTGCACGGCGCTCGCGCTAAACTGGTGCAGCGTCAATGCTCAGTCATCAGTCAGTACTGACTTATGGCCCCGGCACAGAACGTGCATTTGCGGTTCGAGGCATTCGAGACAGGAGCCACGGGGAATGAAACTCATCAGCGCAATCATCAAACCCTTCAAACTCGACGACGTGCGTGCCGCCCTGTCGGAAATC
>Ga0134123_10000689_pt1 | contig 22218 bp, 18 predicted proteins | sample KB303_FD_96460 | JGI IMG/M metagenome (GOLD analysis project Ga0134123, IMG submission 96460) | Terrestrial soil microbial communities without Nitrogen fertilizer from Kellogg Biological Station, Michigan, USA - KB3-0-3 | ecosystem: Environmental > Terrestrial > Soil > Unclassified ...
CACCTGGTGGGGCTGCTCTTCCGCCGCCACGCGACGGCGCTGCATCAGGTCTACGAGGGCTAGCGGAGCTACTGCGGCGCGTCCTCGCTCTCGCCTTCCGTCGTCTGGCCGTTCTCCTTCTGCTCGTCTTCCTTCATCTGGCGGAACAGCTCCTCGATCTGCTTCTGCTGCTCGGCGGGGCCGCGGCCGCGCATCCCGGGGGGGACGGGCGGCGTGGCAGTGGGGCGCGGAGGCGGCCAGGACGCCGGGTCGGGCGCGTCGTACGAGGCGTCGCCGGGGGCTGCGGCGGCCTCGGCGCCGGCCTCGCCGGCGTTGGCGAGCACGCCGCCGGCGAAGCTCTCCAGCACCGATTGGTGAGCGGCGAAGAAGAGGCCGCCGCTGCCGCCGACGAGCAGCGCCGCGATGAGGAGCTGTATCGGCAGCGAGGCGGGCGCTTCGGCTGCGGCGCGGCCGGGCGCGGCACCGCGACGCGTGCCGCCGGTGGCGGCGCTGCTCTCGGCGCGGCAGCGCACGCAGCCCTTGTCGGTGGCGCGGTTGTAGCGCAGACCGTGCTTGTCGCAGGTGGCGATGTCGATGGCTTGGACGACGGTGGAACGCGGCTCGCCGGCGGCGTCGGAGATGCTCGACGCGCCGGTCGCGCGCGGCGCAGCGGACCGGGGCGGCGTCGCCAAGGATGAGGGGAGCGGACGCGGCGGTGGCGCGGCGGGCATCGGCGCCGGCGCTGGCTCGGCTACCTCGCCGTCGCGGCGGCAGAAAGCGCAGCCGGTGTCGGTGGCGCGGTTGTAGCGCAAGCCGTGCTTCTGGCAGACGGCGATGTCGATCCGGGTGCCCGGCGGGTTCGCCATGGTCGACCTCCGATGAGGCGGTGCAGCCATTGTAGTCCGCCGGGGACGATAGAGTCCGCGGTCCATGAGCGAGCAGGTGCCCGGCGAGGACTTCATCAGAGACATAGTGCGCGCCGACTTGGAAGCCGGCCGCCACACGCGCGTCGTCACCCGCTTCCCGCCCGAGCCCAACGGCTACCCGCACATCGGCCACGCCAAGTCGATCTGCCTCAACTTCGGTCTGCCGCGCGACTTCGGCGGCTGGTGCAACCTGCGCTTCGACGACAGCAACCCGCTCACCGAGGACGTCGAGTACGTGGAGGCGATCCAGCGCGACGTGCGCTGGCTGGGCTTCGACTGGGAGGACCGCCTCTACTTCGCCTCCGACTACTTCGAGCGCCTCTACGAGCTCGCCGAGCTGCTGGTCGACAAGGGGCTCGCCTACGTCGACAGCTCGACAGAGGACGAGATCCGCGCCGAGCGCGGCACCGTCACCGAGCCGGGGACCCCCAGCCGCTACCGCGACCGCAGCGTCGCCGAGAACCTCGACCTGCTACGCCGCATGCGCGCCGGCGAGCTGCCCGACGGCGCCGCGGTGCTGCGCGCCAAGATCGACATGGCGGCGGCGAACATGAAGATGCGCGATCCGCTGCTGTACCGCATCCGCCACGCCGAGCACTACCGCCGCGGCACGACGTGGTGCATCTACCCGATGTACGACTTCATCCACCCGCTCTCGGACGCCATCGAGGGCATCACCCACTCTCTGTGCACGCTGGAGTTCGAGAACAACCGCGAGCTGTACGACTGGCTGCTCGCCGCGGTGGACTGGCCCGAGCCGCGGCCCCGACAGTACGAGTTCGCGCGCCTCAACCTCAACTACACGGTGATGAGCAAGCGCAAGCTGCTCGAGCTGGTGGAGTCGGGGCTGGTGCAAGGGTGGGACGACCCGCGCATGCCGACGCTGTCGGGCCTGCGGCGCCGCGGCTACACGCCAGAGGCGATCCGCAACTTCTGCGACCGCATCGGCGTCGCCAAGGCGCACAGCACGGTGGACGTGGCGCTGCTCGAGCACGCCGTGCGCGAGGACCTCAACACGAAAGCGCCGCGGGTATTCTGCGTGTTACAGCCGCTCAAGCTAGTGATCGTGGACTGGCCGCCAGGCAAGGTAGATCTCCTAGAGGCTCCGTTCTGGCCACAAGACATGGGGAAGGAGGACTCTCGACCAGTTCCATTCACCGGAGAATTGTGGATCGAGCGTGATGACTTCGAGGAAAAGCCCCTCCCCGGCTGGCACCGGCTCGCTCCCGGCGAAGAGGTGCGCCTCCGCTATGCCTACTTCGTGCGGTGCACCGAGGTTTTGAAAGACGCCAACGGCAAAGTGATAGAGGTTCGCTGCACCCATGACCCAGAGACCCGAGGCGGCGCGAGGCCGGGAGAGCGTAAGTTCGTGGGTACCCTGCATTGGGTATCGGCTGCTGAGGCAATAGATGTTGAAGTGCGGCTATATGACCGGCTATTCGAGAACGAGGACCCAGATACGGCAGGGGACTACCGAGACGGCCTCAATACCGACTCGTTGCGCGTGATTGAGCGCGCGAAAGCGGAGCCGGGGCTCGCCACGGCAGAACCTGGTAGCCGCTGGCAATTCGAACGGCAGGGCTTCTTCTACCTCGAACCGGAGTCGGCACTCGAGGGCAGAACTGTTTTCAACCGTGTCGTTACGTTGAAAGACACTTGGGCAAAGTTGGTGCGGCAACATCTAGATCTGGACTGGGCAGAGAAACAGAGGCAGGAGACCGAAAGGCTGGAGGCCGTTAGATCGGAGCTAAGACAGCATGCTGCGGTGCCCGTTGACCCGCTCGCCGGTTTGTCCGACCCGCAGCGGGAAATCGCCACTAGCTTGAGCGGCGCGCATGGTGTGTCGGTCGAGTCTGCGCGCGTGCTTGCTGCACAGAAGCCACTTCGGGATCTTTTCGACGCGGGTGTCAGCGCCGGAGCCGCTCCTCGTCGCTTAGCCAACTGGATCGCCAACGAGCTGCAGCGCGAGCTCGAGGCAGCGGGCGTCGACGCGGCGAACGCGCCTTTCGGCGGCGCGGCGCTGGCCGAGCTGCTGGCGCTCGTCGACGGCGGCAAGCTCTCGGCCACGGCCGCGAAGACGGTGCTCGGCGAGCTGGTGCGCGAGGGCGGCAGCCCGGCCGCCATCGTCGCCGCGCGCGGACTGGCGCAGGTGAGCGACGAAGCGGCGCTCACCGAAGCCGTGGCGCGCGTGGTCGGGCGCGAAGCCGCCAACGCCGCCGCCTATCGCGATGGCCGCACCGGCCTCCTCGGCTGGTTCGTCGGCCAGGTGATGAAGGAAACCGGCGGCCGCGCCAATCCGCAGCTGGTCCAGCGCCTCGTGCGCGAGCGCCTCGACGACAGCGTAGCCGGCTGACGCCACTGACGGAGCGCGGGCGCCAGCGTCGCCGCCGACTGCGTGGGATACTTCGAGGGCGATCCTGGAGAGAGTCGATGCGCTCCCCCGTCGCGTCGCACCCGTCCATCGCGCCTACGAAGGCGATCGCCGTCGTCGCGCTCGCCATCGCCGCGCTCGCCGGCGCAGCGCTTTTCGCTGCCAGCCCCGCGGCGGCGGACGAGATCACCTGGCTCACCATGGAGTTCCCGCCGTTCTACATCCACGCCGGCAAGGACCGCGGCCAGGGGATCGCCGACGCCGTCTCGCACCTGCTGCAGCGCCACCTCGGCAATCACACCCACCGCGAGGAGCTCGCCGAGCCGGCGACGATCATGACGCGCCTCAAGGCGGGCGATCACGTCTGCTCCGCGGCGTACATCCGCACGCCCGAGCGCGAGCGCGTCCTCGAGTTCTCGCTGCCCGACCTGATCCTGCCGCCGCACGGCATCACCGCGCGGCGCGCGACGGTGCCGCGGTTGACCGGCGGTGCCGCCCGGCCGGTGTCGCTCGCCAAGCTGCTCGCCAACCGCAAGCTACGGCTCGCGGTGGCGGTGGGGCGCTCTTACGGCCCGACGCTCGACACCCTGCTCGAGCGCACGAAGGGGAGCAACCACGTCTACTGGCGGCACGGCGAGGACATCTACCGCAGCCTCTTCGACATGCTGCTCAAGGGCAGTGTCGACTACCTGGTCGGATATCCGTACGAGGCGCTCTACATGTCGCGCGAGCGCGGCGTCGAGGGGCAAGTGGTGACCCTGCCGCTCGTCGAGTTGCCCGAGTACACGCTCGCGCACGTCGTCTGCCCGAAGACGCCTTGGGGGCGCGCGGTGGTGTCCGAGGTCAACCGCGCGCTCGAAATCGAGCGGCCGCGGCCGGAATACCGGCAGGCCATCGAGCGTTGGCTCGATCCAGGGCTGCTACCGGAGTTCCGGGGGCAATACGAGGCGAAGTTCCTCGGCGGCGCCGCGCCGGCGCAATAACGTCGGCAGTCATCGCGAGCGAAGCGAAGCGATCTCGATGCTGCGAGGTCGAGATTGCTTCGTCGCTGCGCTCCTCGCAATGACGAGCGTCCGGTTCGGTAGCTAGCCCGCGGCGCCGACCGCGGCCTTGATGCGCTCGACCTGCCGCAGGTGCACGAGGTCGTGCGCGGCGTAGAGCTTGAGCATGTGCGCCACTGATTCCTCGCCGCGTTCGGTGTGCACGCCGACCCGCTGCATGTCTTCGGGCGTCGCCGCGCGCACGAGTCGGAGGTTGGCGGGCCGCAGCGCCTTGAACAGCGCCAGCGAATCGGCGAGCGCGGCGTCGCGGTAGCGCAGCCGTGCCGCCCAGGCGTCCTGGTCGTAGCCGGTGATCCGCGGGCGATCGTCGGCGAGCACGCGGCGGAGCCGGTAGCCCCACACCAGCTCGCTGTCGGCGAGGTGGGCGACCACCTCGGCGATCGACCACTTACCGGGCTTCTCGGGACGGCGCAGACGCTCATCGTCGAGACCGACGACGGTGAGCTCGAGGGCAGCCGGCGTCGCCTCGACGACCGTCAGCGGGTCGCGGTCGCCCAGCAGGTCGAGGAGGGCGCGCACGTACCCGGTCGTTCCGCCCGGCTGCTGCGCCTCGGCGAAGTTGTTGGCAAACTGCGATTCGACGATGGCTTCGGACATCACGACACCTCCTCTTCGCCGAGCTCTGCTTCCACCTCGAGCTCCACCTTCCACGCGGCATCGAGCAGCCGCGTGACGATCATCGTCGCCACCGGCGGCCCGCTGCCGAACAGCTCGCGGTGCGCGCGCCCCACCTCGTCGGCCTCGGCGGGATCGGTGATGTACATGCGCGTGCGCACCACGTCCTGCGGCCGCGCGCCGAGCCGCGCCAGCGCCTCGACGGCGATCTCGCCGCAGCGCAACATCTGGCGGTAGGCGTCAGTGGCCAGCGCTTCACCCGGCCGCGGAATCGGCGCCGTGCCCGCCACCTCGACGCGGCGGCCGCGGCGCAGCGCGCGGCAGAAACCGTAGCGCTCTTCGAAGGGCGAGCCGGAGCGGACGCGCTCGCTGTCTCGCGGGTCGGCCACGGCCCGATTCTGTCTCAGATCGGACCGGACTCGTCGTCGCGCTCGAGCACCGGAGCGAGGCGGCCCGTCACCTGCGCGAGGCGTCGCAGCCGCGCCGGCTCGTCGCCGCGCGGCAGCCCCGGGGGCACCCGCCAGGCCCAGTTGCCGGCGGCGCGGCCGGGCACGTTCATGCGCGCCTCGCTGCCGAGGCCGAGCACGTCCTGCATCGGCACGATCGCAAGGCGGCTCGGCGAGGTGTAGGCGGCGCGGATGAGCTGCCAGTGCGGCCCCTCGCCGTCGTGGCCGAGGTAGTCGAGCAGCCGCCGCCGCGCCTCGCCGCCGAGCCGGGTGAACCAGCCGACCGTGGTGTCGTTGTCGTGGGTGCCGGTGTAGACCACCGAGCGGCGCGGGTGCTGGTGCGGCAGGTGCGTGCTGTCCTCCTCGTCGAAGGCGAACTGCAGCACCTTCATCCCCGGCAGCGCCGCCCCGTCGCGCAGCGCCTCGACGTCGGCGGTGATGGTGCCGAGGTCCTCGGCCACGATGGGCAGCCCGCCGAGCCCGCGTTTCAGCGCGGTGAAGAAGGCCATCCCTGGGCCCTCGACCCACTCGCCGACGACGGCGCTCTCCTCCGCGGCCGGTATCCGCCAGTAAGCCGCGAAGCCGCGGAAGTGGTCGATGCGTACGCGGTCGGTGAGCTCCAGGCTGCCGCGCAGGCGGTCGATCCACCACGCGTAACCGTTGGCCGCCATGCGTTCCCAGCGGTAGAGCGGGTTGCCCCAGCGCTGGCCGGTGGGGCTGAAGTAGTCCGGCGGCACGCCGGCGACGTGGAGCGGCCGGCCGCTCTCGTCGAGGTCGAACAGCTCCTGATGCGCCCACACGTCGGCGCTGTCGTGCGCGACGTAGATCGGCAGGTCGCCGAGCAGCCGCACCCCGCGCCGCGAAGCCGCCCCGCGCAGCTTCCCCCACTGGTTGAAGAAGAGGAACTGCACGAAGCGGTGGTAGCCCGTCTCCACCAACAGCTCGCGCCGCGCCGCCTCCAGCGCGTCCGCATCGCGGCGCGTGAGCGGCGCCGGCCACTCGTACCACGGCGCTCCGCCGTGCCGATCCTTGAGCGCCCGATAGAGCTCCCAATCGCCCAGCCACGCCGCGTGCCGCGCATCGGCCGCGAAGTCACGGAAGCGATCGCGCAGCGCGGGATCACCCTCGCGCCGAAAGCGATCCCACGCGTCCCGCAGCAGCGTCTCTTTCCACGCGCCGGCGGCCGCGAAATCCACGCGCTCCTTCGGAAACGCCGGCACGTCCGCGAGCGCCGAGGGCGGCACCAGCCCGTCCTCCACCAGCCGCTCGGGCGAGATCAACAGCGGATTGCCCGCGAACGCCGACAACGCCGTGTACGGCGAATCCCCATCCCCCGGCGGCGTCAGCGGCAGCACCTGCCAAAGCCCCAATCCCGCCGCCACCGACCACTCCAAAAACGCCTCGGCGCCAGGGCCGACGTCCCCGACGCCAAACGGCCCCGGCAGCGAGGTGGGGTGAAGGAGGATTCCAGCGCGGCGCATCGAGCGGCTCGGTGATGCGGCCGGTGCAAGCACCGCGCCGCGCGCCCCGACTCATCGCGGAGCGCGCGGAGACTATGCGATCCAGCTGACTACTTGCTCATCACCGGCGGCAGCGAAAGATCCCGCCGCACCGTGTACCGCTTGCTGTCGAACCCGCGACAGATCGCCAGCGTCTTCGCCACCTGCGCCCGCCACGCGTCGGCGCCGATCGCCTTCACCGCCGCCGCGTTGATCTCCGCCAAGTTCGCGGCGTCCTTCGCCGGCGTGCTCACCACCCACAACGGCCCATCGTTGCCCAGCACCAGCTTGTGCACGCTGTACCCGTAGGGCACCTTCGCGTTCTCGAACAGCTTCTTCCACGACGCCGCCACCTCGGCCGCCGCATCCTCGTAACCCGGCAGCACGTAGTAGAAGTCGAGCTGGTAGTAGCCGGCGTTCTGCGGCGTCACTGCCGCGCCCGCTGGCCAGTACGTTCCTTCCGCCACTTCGAGGAAGGCGTTGTCGTCGGCCCTCGAGAAGGTGGCGCCGCTGCGCCGGAACAGGTCGCCGAGCTTCTCCGGGCCCACCGCCTTCGCCAGCTCGTCGAACGACGCCAGCAAGGTGTCCGCCCCGCCGAGGTTCTTGATCGGGGTGATGAAGTTGTACGTGAGGTCCTCGCCCATCAACGCGGTGAAGGCGAAGGTCGGCATCGTCGAGCGGTTTGCCTGCACCAGCGAGATGAACTCCTTGGTCGTCGCCTCGTAGTCGGCGAGCTTGCCGGGAAGGGCGTGCTCCCGGTGAACGATGAACATCTGCGGCGCCGCGGCAGCGCCTTGGGCGAGCGCGGCGGTGCCGGTGAGCGCGGCAAGGGCGACGGCGAGCGACAGCGAACGGAGACGGTCGGTCATGGTTCCTCCTCGACGGATGGGATCGTTAGGGGACAGCGAATCTACGGAGCGTAACCGCGTTCGGATGCGCTCAGAGCAGTTGCAGCTGCGCCGGCCGGAGGACCCCCCACGCCGCCGCCTCGACGGCATCCAGCCACCCCTCGCGCGCGTCGGGCTGCAGCCGCAGCGCTTCCAGCCCGCGCCGCTCGAGCTCACGGTCCAGCCGCTCTTCGACGAGCTGCTGGAAGGCGGGGTCGGCGGCGCGGATGCCGTCGGGCAGCAGGCGGCCGACGATGGGCACGTGCACCAGCAGCTGGTAGCTCTTCATCCAGGTGCCGACGACACTCTGCAGCGGCTCGCGATCGCCGGCGGCGAGCAGCAGGTAGACGTAGTTGTCCAGCACGCTGCGGTCGCAGAGCACCACCGGGTAGCGGGCCGCCGCCACCAGCTCCTCCGCCACCTGGGTGTGGAGGATCCACGACTGCGCGGCGACGCTGGTCTCCTCGTTGATCGGCAGCGGGCAGCGGCGCGCCACCTCGTGCACCACCTCGAGCGAGACGTCGCGCGCTTTCAGCCGCGCCGCGAGCCCGAAGGCGAGGGTGGTCTTGCCCACGCCGTGGCTGCCGATGAAGGCGATCTTGCAGCGCGGTTCGGTGGGCACGGCGCCCATCCTAAGTCGGCGGCCTTGCCGGCGGCACCACGGCCGGCGCCACTCGTCCCGCTGCGCTTGTCAGCGCCGGTCCCTCCCGACATACTCCGCGGCGGTGCGGCGGCTGCCCCTCCATACCAAGATGCTCATCGGCGGCGTCGTCGGCGTGGGCGGCGGCGTGCTCGCTTACTTCCTGGCCCGCGACTCGGCGGTGCTCGCCGGCTTCGTGAAGTACGTGACGCAGCCGGTGGGACAGATCTTCCTGCGCCTGCTCTTCATGCTGGTGCTGCCGCTGATCTTCGCCGCGCTGGCGCTCGGCGTCGCCGGGTTGGGCGACATGCGCGGGCTGGGGCGGGTGGGCGCCAAGACGCTCGCCTACACCGTGGTGGTGTCGAGCATCGCCGTGCTGCTCGGTCTGGTGCTGGTCAACGTGCTACGGCCCGGCGACGGCATGTCGCAGGAGGCGAGAGCGCGGCTGTCGGTGGGCGCCGCGGAGCGTGCCGCCACCTTCTCGACCGCCGCGGCGGCGCCGAAGACCGGCCTCGACCTGCTCATCCAGATCATCCCCGACAACCCGGTCAAGGCGGCGGCCGGCGGCGAGATGCTGGCCTGGATGTTCTTCTCGCTGATGGTGGGCGTCGGCCTGATCCTCACGCCGACGGCCGCGGCCCGTCGCTTCCAAGACGCGATCGAAGGGCTCTACGACGTCACCATGACGTTGATCAAGTTGGTGATCTCGTTCGCGCCCTTCGGCGTCGCGGCGCTGCTCTTCACGCTCACCGCGCAGCTCGGCTGGGAGGTCCTATTCCAGCTCGCGCGCTACGTCGGCGTGGTGGTGCTGGCGCTCGCCATCCACCAGTTCGTCGTCTACTCGCTGGCGGTCAAGTTCCTCGGCGGCATGAGCCCGCGCTTCTTCTTTCGCGGCATCCAGGAGGCGATGGTCACTGCCTTCTCGACCGCCTCTTCCAACGCCACGCTGCCGACGGCGCTCGAGGTGGCGGAGAAGAACCTCAAGCTGCCGCCGCAAGTGTCGCGCTTCGTGCTCACCATCGGCGCCACCGCCAACCAGAACGGCACCGCGCTCTTCGAAGGCGTCACCGTGCTCTTCCTGGCGCAGTTCTACGGCATCCACTTGGCGCTGACGCAGCAGGTGCTGGTGCTGCTCATCTGCGTCCTCGGCGGCATCGGAACGGCCGGCGTCCCGGCGGGCTCGATCCCGGTGGTGGCGATGATTCTTGGGATGGTCGGCGTGCCCGTCGAGGGCATCGGCTTGATCCTCGGCGTCGACCGCTTCCTCGACATGTGCCGCACGACGCTCAACGTCACCGGCGACTTGGCGGCGGCGGTGGTGGTGTCGCGCGGGGAGCCGCAGGCGCCGGCGGCTGAGCCGGTCATCGAGCTCGCGAGCTAGAGCGTCCGCGGTCCGCACCATCGAGATCGCTTCGTCGCTACGCTCCTCGCGATGACGTCGGCTCATCGTCGCGAGCATCTTTCGACGCAGCGAAGCGGTCTCGAAGATCGGCCGTTGACGACCGGCGCGGTGCGCGTGATGTAGCGTCCGTCATCAGTGGAGCTCACCTTCCTCGGCACCGGGTCGGCGATGCCGACGCGGCAGCGCAGCATGTCGGCGGTGGCGCTGCGCCTCGCGGAGCGGCGCGAGGTGTGGCTGTTCGACTGCGGCGAGGGGACGCAGCACCAGCTGCTGCGCACGCCGTTGCGGCCGCCGCAGATCCGGCGCATCTTCTTGACCCACCTCCACGGCGACCACCTCTACGGGCTGCCGGGGCTGCTCACCAGCCTCAGCATGCTGGGTGTCGAGACGGCGGTCGATCTCTACGGCCCCGCCGGGCTCGCGGAGGTCGTCGAGGTGACGCTGCGCGCGGCGCACGCCGGCTGCACGTATCCGCTGGCGGTGCACGAGCTTGTGCCGGGGATCGTGCTCGATGAAGGCGAGGCCGAAGGCGCGCTGCGCGTCCGCTGCCTTCCGCTCGCGCACGGAGTGGCGTGCTTCGGCTTCCGCGTCGAGGAGGCCCCGCGAGCTGGGCGCCTCGATGCTGCCCGCGCCGCGGAGCTGGGCGTCGTCTCCGGCCCCGATCTGGGCACGCTGAAACGGGGCGGCAACGTGGCCGTCGGCGGCCGCGAGGTGAAGAGCGCCGACGTGGTGGCGCCGGCGGTGCCCGGTCGCGTCCTCGCCATCTGCGGCGACACGCTCCCGTGCGACGCCGCCGTCGAGCTCGCCCGCGACGGCTACCTGCTGGTGCACGAGGCGACCTTCGGCGAAGCGCGAAAGGCGATGGCTGCCGAGCGCGGCCACTCGACCGCCTCTCAGGCGGCCGAGATCGCGCGCCGCGCCGGCGTGGCGCGGCTGGTCATCACCCACTTCAGCGCCCGCTACCAGCAGAGCAGCGGCGAGACCGTCGACGACCTCCTCGCCGAAGCGCGGGCCGTCTTCCCGCAGACCGACGCCGCGCACGACTTGATGACCCTCGCCATCCCGCGGCGCTCGCCGCTGCCGACGTGAGCGTCCCTCCCCACGGCACCTCGTCGCCGCCACTCGCAGCGAAGGCGGCGACGAGTGACGAAACGCTCCCATCCGCGCCAACGCGTTTCGGCGCCATCGCCATTTGGGTGGCGGCCGCTATCGCCATCGCGTTGCTCGCTGTCTTCTTCCGCTGCTGGCGTCTCTTCACGGTGCCGCCCGGCCTCTACATCGACGAGGTGCTCACGGCGAGCAACGTCTTCGCCTGGCGTCTCGATCCACACCCGAGCCTCTTCGGCTCGCGGCCGCTGCTGATGCCGGGCTGGGTCGAGACTTCCAACCTCTACCTCGCCTTCGCCTCGGTGCTCATGTGGTTAGGAGGCGACGGCCTCCTCGGTGTGCGCCTCATATCCGTGCTGCCGAGCCTCGCCGCGGTGCCCTTGCTCTACTGGCTCGGCGCCCAACTCGCCGACCGCCGCGTCGGGCTCCTCGCCGCTTTCCTGCTCGCCTGTTCGCACTGGGCCGCGCGCAGCGGCCGCACCGGCTGGGACGCCGTCCTCATGGTCGCCCTCCAGCTCGCCGCCCTCGCCTGCCTCGTCCACGCGCAACGCCGCGGCCGCATCGCTCCCGCGTTCGCAGCCGGCGTGCTCGTCGGCCTGTCGCTCTACACCTACGTAGCGTCGCGCCTCGTCCTCCTCCACGCCGCCCTGTGGCTCGCCTGGGAAGGCGTCGCACTGATGCGACGCCGGTCGAGCTCGGGCGACGACAATCGCTCGCACCTCCAGCACGCGCTGGTACGCATCCTCGCCTTCTTAGTCGCGATCGTCGTCATCGGGGCACCACTCCAACAGCAGCAACAATCTGTCGGCACCGTTCGCGTCATCCAGCTCTCGGTCTTCGCGCACCCGCATCCGTGGCAGTCGATCCTCGACAACCTCCGCGGCCACCTCCTGATGTTCAACGTCCGCGGTGGCACCTACGCCCGCGACGCGCTACCAGGCTTCCCGATGCTCGACCCGATCACCGGCGCCCTCCTTCTTCTCGGTCTCATCGCGCTCTCGCTCCCCGCAGCCTTCACTGTGATCCGGCGGTTGCGTCGGCGGCGCCGCGCTGGGGCGCGCCGGGGGGAGGGCTCCCAGCCGCGCGCAGCCGTCCTCGGCGAGCACGGATGGGATACCCCCCGGCAGGCGGGCCCCCACCGCGCGGCGCCGCCGAGCGCGCAACCGCCGTCCAGGCGAGTTGACGACGGCACGCGCTTCCGCCTCCTTCTAACCTGGCCCGCGGTCATGATCCTCGGCGGTGTGCTCTCCACATCAGGCGAGGGCCCGCCGTACCCGTACCGCGTCCTCGCCCTCGGGCCCTGGGCCTGCCTCGTAGCCGCGATCGGCGGCATCGCGCTCTGGGACTTCGTGTCCTCACGCATCGCGCCCGTCGTGCTTCGAGCCGTGGCGACGCTAGCGCTGCTCGCCATCGTCGCCATCAACGCGTGGGTCCTCTTCATCGCCGGCCCGCGAGACCCCGGCACGCGCCACGTCTACGGCACCGCCGCCACGCGACTCGGCCTCTGGCTCGCCGATCACGCCGAAGGCCGCCCAGTCGCCATCCTCCCCAACGCCCTCACCGACCCACCGCTCCCGCCCGGCTACGCCTACGCCGCCGCCAACCCCACCAACTTCTTCCGCCCCGTCGACCAACTAGCCGCCGTCCACCTGACCTCGGGCCTCCGCGAAGTCGATCTCGTCCCCGCGCTTCCCGGAACCCTCACGCGCCCCACGCTCCTAGTCGTGCCACCCACCCAAGACCCCGAAGCCTCCCGCCGCTACCAGATCGATCGCCGAGTCGAGCTCCGCGACCACGACCCCTCGGCCCCTTCCCTCGCCACAATCCTCTTCGCCCGCCCCCGCCCCGCCGCCCAGTAGCGCGCCAAAATGGCGCAACACCGCCGGCAAATCCTCCACCCTCAACGCCTTCTCCCTCGCAATACCGTCGGGTCTACGTCTTGCACGGCGCCGCTCGACGATGCAGAACGCACAAGTCCAGACAAGGGAGAACCGCATGCCTCGGAACCTCGGGAAAAGGGCATTTGCCATCGGTTTGCTCGTCCTCGCCGCCTGCGGAGGCGACCGTGGCGCGGCGCAGGCGCAGCGCGGCAACGAGCCGCCGCCCGCTCTTCGCGAACAGATCCGCGACACCGCCACGCCGGGCCAGCAGAGCCAGGCGCAGGCGCTTTCCGCCACCTTCCGCAGCGCCTCCAGCCACGCGCTGCCGGCGGTGGTCTTCATTCAGGTCGAGAAGAAGGCATCGGTGGCGCAGCAGCAGATCCCCGAGCAGTTCCGCCGCTTCTTCGGCCTACCCCCCGGCGGCGGCGACGGCGAGGACGGTGGCGGCGAGCCGGTCGGTGGCGCCGGCTCCGGCTTCATCTTCGACCGCGAGGGGCACGTCATCACCAACAACCACGTCGTCGCCGACACCGAGCAGGTGCTGGTGCGGCTCGTCGACGGCCGCGAGTACACCGCCAAGGTGGTGGGCAGCGACGAGATGACCGACGTCGCGGTGCTCAAGATCGAGCCCAAGAACGGCGAGCAGCTGCCGGTCGCCGACTTCGGCAACTCCGACAACCTGCAAGTCGGCGACTGGGTCCTCGCGCTCGGCTCGCCGCTCGAGCTGCAGTTCACCGTCACCGCCGGCATCATCAGCGCCAAGGGGCGCCAGCTCACCGGCAACCCCAGCAACCTCGAGGCCTTCATCCAGACCGACGCGGCGATCAACCCCGGCAACTCGGGCGGCCCGCTGGTCGACCTTGACGGCAAGGTGGTGGGCATCAACACCGCCATCTACGGCAGCGACCGCTTCGTCGGCTACGGCTTCGCCATCCCGGTCAACATCGCCAAGAAGACCGTCGCCGACATCCTCGAGTACGGCCACGTGCGGCGGCCGCAGCTCGGCGTGCAGATCCAGAGCGTCAGCGAAGCCGACGCCGAGGTCTACAAGCTGCCGTCGATCGCCGGCGCCGAGGTGGTGGTGGTGACGCCCGACTCGCCGGCCTCGAAGGCCGGCCTCAAGATCGGCGACGTGGTGGTCGCCGTCGACGGCGAGCCGATCAAGGACGGCACCGACCTGACGACGACGCTGGCGCGTCACCAGCCCGGCGAGAGGGTGAGCCTCACCATCTACCGCAAGGGCGAGAGGCAGGAAGTGAACGCGACGCTCGGCGAGTTCGAGCACGGCGAGCAGGCGGCCAAGAAGACCACCGACCGCCGCGCCGTCGAGGAGGCGCTCGGCTTCCGCGTCGAGCCGCTGACGCCCGATCTCGCGCGCGAGCTCAACATCGACCGTTCGAGCGGCGTGGTGATCTCCAACGTGTCGCCGCTCGGCGGCGCGGCGGCCGGCGGCGTGCGGCCGCGCATGGTGCTGCTCGAGATCAACGGCCAGCCGGTGAAGACCGTCGACGACGTCGAGCGCATCGCGGCGACCGTGAAAGTCGGGCAGGTGGTATCGCTCCGCGCCCTGGCTCCCGAGAGCAGCGACGAGCTGATCATCAACTACCGCGCGCGGCGGTAGCGAAGACCGATAGCGGCGGAGGTCGGGGCGCACGCCCCGGCCTCCTGGCCGCCTCTGCGATACGCTCAGCGGCGATGAGTGGAGCCGCCGGCGCCCTGAGCGCCCCCGAAGCCTCAAGCGCCATCCCGCCCAGCTCGCGCGCCGCGATCGACGCCGCGGTCGACACGTTGCGCTCGCGCAAGGTGGCGTGGGCCTCGCTGCCGCTGCTCGAGAAGATCGACCTGCTGCGGCAGCTGCGCAAGACCTTCGCCGCTGTTGCCGAGGAGTGGGTGGCGGCCTGCCAGCGCGCCGAAGGGATCCCCGGCGACTCGCCGCGCGGCGCCGAGGAGTGGGTCGCCGGCCCCTACTTCGTGATCCGCAACCTGCGGCTGCTGCAGGAGTCGCTGGTCGGCATCTCGGTGAAGGGCGCGCCGCGCCTCCCGGGGCCGGTGCACCAGCGCCCCGACGGCCGTACCGTGGCGCAGGTGTTTCCCTGCGACGCCTACGACCGGCTCTTCTACCCCGGTGTCACCGGCGAGGTCTGGCTGCAGCCGGGCGTGACGCCGGAGACGATCGCGCAGCACCAGGCGGTGGCGTATCGCGAGGAGCTGCCGCGCGGCAAGGTGGCGCTGGTGCTCTCGGCCGGCAACGTCTCCTCGATCGGGCCGATGGACGCGCTCTACAAGCTGTTCGTCGACAACGAGGTGGTGATCTTCAAGACCCACCGCGTCAACGACTACCTCGGCCCGCTCCTCGAGCGCGGGCTGCGGCCGCTGGTGGAGGCGGGCTACCTGCGCGTCGTCTACGGCGGCGTCGAAGAGGGCGCTTACCTCTGCGCGCACCCGCTCGTCGACAGCATCCACATCACCGGCTCGGACAAGACCTACGACGCCATCGTCTTCGGCACCGGGCCGGAGGGGGCGCGGCGCAAGGCGGCGGGGGAGCCGCGGCTGCGAAAGCCGGTCACCGCCGAGCTCGGCAACGTCAGCCCGGTGATCGTCGTGCCCGGCACCTGGAGCGACGCCGACCTCGCCTACCAGGCGGAGAACGTCGCCACCATGCTGGCCAACAACGCCGGCTTCAACTGCAACGCGGCGCGCGTGCTGGTGCTGCACCGCGGCTGGAGCCAGCGCGAGGCGTTCCTCGCCGCGGTGCGCGACGTGCTGCAGCGAGTGCCGCCGCGGAAGGCCTACTACCCTGGTGCCGCCGACCGCTTCGCCTCGTTCCTCGCCGCGCACCCCGACGCGGTGCAGATCGGCGAGGCGGGGCAGGGCGAGCTGCCGTGGGCGATGGCCCTCGACCTCGACCCCGAAGCGCGCGACGACATCGCCTTCAACACCGAGGCCTTCTGCAGCTTCTTCGGCGCGGTGGCGTTGCCGGCGGGAAGCGCCGTCGACTTCGTGCGCGCCGCGGTCGAGTTCTGCAACGAGCGCCTGTGGGGCACGCTCAACGTCACGCTCATCGTGCACCCAAGCAGCGCCGCCGAGCCGCAGCTGGGCGCCGCGGTGGAGCAGGCGATCGCCGATCTGCGCTACGGCACCGTGGCGGTCAACCACTGGGCGGCCATCGGCTACGGCCTGGTGTCGACGCCGTGGGGCGCCTACCCGGGACACCCGCCGACCGACATCCAGTCGGGCGTCGGCGTGGTGCACAACACCTACATGTTCGCCGACGTGGAGAAGGGCGTCGTGCGTGCACCGTTCCGCGCCAAGCCGAAGCCCGCATGGTTCGTGCTCCACCGCACCAGCCACCAGCTCCTGCGCAAGCTCACCTTCTTCGAGGCGGCGCCGGCGCCGTGGAAGCTGCCGGCGATCTTCGCGCTGGCGCTGCAGGGGTGAGCGCGGCGCCCGAGCGCGCCGGCGAGGATGCGCGCGGCGAGTCGCTGCTGGGCTGGCAGCTGCTCGGGGTCGCGCTCTTCCTGTTCATCCCGGTGGTGCTCTTCCTGTTCGTGCGCCACCCGGAGCCGATCGCCGCGAGCCTCGGCGCCGGTGTGGCGCTGATGCTGGGCCACCGCTTCCTGGCGCGGCCGTACATGGAGGCGATGCGGATGCGGAAGTGCCTGTGGTGCAACGGGCGGCCGCGGCCGGAGGCGGCGACGCTGCCGCTGCTCGTCGGCGGGCGCGGACGCGACGGCGCAGGAAGCGAGCTGGTCGCCGCCGTCTGTCCGCGTCACCGCGACTCGGCGGCGCGCTTCGTCGCGTTCCTCGACCGCGCGCGGCTGCCGCTGCGGCTCGGCATCTTCGTGCCGCTGCTGCTGCTGCTCGCCGCGCTGGTGGCGGCAGCGCTCGGCGGACGACGGTGGCTGGGTCCCGCAACGGCACTCTTCCAGCTGCTCGTCGGCATCACCGTCAACGTCGCCGCCTTCGGCTACCTCGCGGCGACGCCGCCTCCGGATGACGGAGAGCCGGCGCGGCCGCCGTTCCCGGCCCACAACTTCTTCCTGCTCGGCATCCGCAACCTGCTGTGGGTCTTCCGCCTCGTCGGCATCTGGTGGATCGCCGTCGGCGCGTTGGCGCTGGCGCGCGGTGTCCGATAATGGCAGGCGGTCGATGACCGCCGAGCGCGCCCTCCACAAGAACCCCGTTGCCTGGCTCGCCGGGCTGGTGGCGTTGCTCATCGTCGTCGTGGCCGGCGGGGCCTGGTACGCCGCGCACGTGCTGCGGCAGCTGCCGCACGCGGCGGCAGAGCAGGGGCGCACGCTGGTGCGCGAGATCGGCGGGCTGGTGCGCGGCTTCCGCACCGGCACCGTGCAGCGGCGCTTTGCGGCGTACACCACGAGCCTTCAGGGCACGACGTATCTGCAGGTGGCGACGCTCAAGCAGGTGCAGAGCTTCGAGCTCGAGGACAGGAGCGCCGTCTTCTGGGGCACGGTGGAGTTGCCGCCGGTGGTCGTGCGCGCGACCGCGCCGGTCGACTACACCTACTTCGTCGACCTCCATGGCACGTGGGAGCTGAAGTTGCGCGAACCGGTGCCGGGCCAGCGCGCCGGCAGCGTGCTGGTGCTCGCTCCCGTGCTGCGTTTCAACAAGCCGGCGGTGGACGTCTCGCGCATGCGCTGGCAGGTGGTGCAGGGGAGCCTGCTGCGCGACGAGGCGGAGGTGCAGGCGCAGCTGCGCCGCGAGATCACCGGCCGGACGGCGATCCAGGCGGCAGCCAACCTGCCGCAGGTGCGCGAGACGGCGCGGGCGCAGGTCGGACGTTTCGTGCGCGAGTGGCTGCTGCGTAGCTATCCGGACGCCGAGCAGTATCAGGTCGAGGTGTTCTTCGCCGACGAGTCGCCCGCGTGGCAGGCGGCGACCGTCAAGCCTTAGTGAGTGGTGCCCCGTCTCTAGCGAGCCGGGGCACTGGCCCACCACAGCCCGGCCCACACCTTGGGATCGACGGGCGTGCCGCCGGCCTCGCGGCTGCGCAGCCAGTCGGCGACCTCGGCGAGAGGGATCGCGTGCACGGTGATGCGCTCGTCGCCGGTGCCGCCGCCGTCGTCGTCGCCGTGACGGGACAAGCCGCGGGCGCGCATCAGCGTCACCACCTCGTTGGAGATGCCGGAGGTGGGCGGGCCGGCGGAGAGCCGTTCCCACGACGAGGCCTCCCAGCCAGTCTCCTCGCGCAGCTCGCGGGTGGCGGCGTCTTCCAGCGACTCGTGCTCGCGGCCGTCCTCGTCGCCGGCGAGACCGGCGGGGAGCTCGATCACGGTGCCGCCCACGGCCTCGCGGTGCTGCTCGACGAGGAGCAGCTCGCCACGCGGCGTCACCGCTACGAGGACGACGATGCCATGGATCCCGCGGCGCTCGGCGTACTCCCAACCGCTGCGGCGCACGAGACGCAGGAAACGTCCCTCCGCGAGGACCTCGACGTCGCCGGCTTCGTCGGCCATCGGCGCGGAGACTAACCCGGCGGCGCGGGCGCCGGCTCGTCGAGCGTGGTGAGGGCATCGGGCAGCGCCACGGTCTTCGGCAGTAGGAGCCAGAGCCGCCCGGGTTGGCGCATGCTGCCTGCCGTGGCGGCGGCCTCATCGCCGGGCCCCCAGAAGACGTCGCCGCGCACGGGGCCGTTGATGGCGCCGCCGGTGTCCTGCGCGACGAGCAGCCTCTGCAGCGGGCGCGCGCCGCCCGGTGCGCCGGCCGGGATCGTGGTGTCGATCCACACCGGCACGCCCAGCGGCACGAAGAGGGGGTCGACGGCGAGCGAGCGCTCCGGCGTCAAGACGACGCCGAGCGAGCCCACCGGGCCCTCTTCGCCGAGCTCGCGGAAGAAGACGTACGAGGCGTTGGTGCGCATCACCTCGCGCGCCTCGTCGGGGTTGGCCGCGAGCCACTCGCGGATCGACTGCATCGACATCTGTTCCTTGGCCAGCGCGCCGCGCTTGAGCAGCTCGCGGCCGATGGCGGAGTAGACGTAGCCGTTCTGACCGTCGTAGCCGACGCGCAGCTCGCTGCCGTCGGTGAGCACGACGCGCCCCGAGCCCTGGATGTGGAGGAAGAAGGCGTCCACCGGATCGTCCACCCACACCAGCTCGAGGCCGCGGCCGGCGAGCGCTCCCTCTTCGATGGCTTTGCGGTCGAAGTAGGGGACGAGCGTGCCGTCCTCCACCTTGCCGGCGATGCGCTTGCCCTTGAGGTCGGCGCGGAAGCGGCCGAGCTCGACGCTCACCAGCTCGGGCGGGCGCAGGTAGAGCGGCACGGTGAAGGCGCCGCCTTCGACGCGGCTGCCGCGCAGCGTCGGCTCGTAGTAGCCGGTGAAGAGGCCCTCGCGGTCGCCGCGGTTGGAGACGGCCACTGGGCGCAGCAGCTCTTCGAACAACGCGCGCACGGCGGCGTCGGGCGGCGGCGATGGAGTCGGCGCGGCCTCCATGGTCGGCGAAGCGCCCCTCGGTGAAGGAGCCACTGCGAGGGCAGCAGCGCGGTCACAGAGCGGCAGCCACGCCCCGACGGTGCCGCCGACGCCCTGCTCGCCGAGCGTGGCCGCGGGGTCGCGCTTACGCCAGACTCCGCACGAGCTCAGCAGAGCCGGCAGCGCGGCACCGGCGGCATCCTCGTTCCAACCGGGCAGGTCGCTCCACGTCTCTTCGGCAAGCACCAGCCGGGGCGGCGGCGGCGTGGGGGTGGGCGTCGGCGAGGGAGCGGCGGTCGGCGCGGGCGTCGGCGACGGTGGCGCCTGCTCGCCGTGCTGAGGCGGCCGCGGGCCCGACGTGGCGCAGCCGGCGAGCAGCAGGAGGGCGGCGGGGACCACGATGGCCGCGGCGCACCGTCTCGCCAGAGCCGCGTCCGCTGCTGCGCACTCACGCCACCCCCTTGACAACCGCTGGCGGAGTGCTAAAAATCTAGCATGCTGGTTTTTTAGCATTCCCTGCAACCCGGAGCCTCGACGCACGTAGAAGGGTACCTGGAGGTGGTGATGGCGAGGAAGGACGAGCCGCAGCTCAGCCGCCGCGAGCGCCAGATCATGGAGATCGTCTACCGCAAGGGCAATGCCACGGCGGCGGAGGTTCACGAGGGCATGCCCGACCGCCCCAGCTACTCGGCGGTGCGGGCGCTGCTGCGGGTGCTCGAAGGCAAGGGGCACCTGCGCCATCGCGAGGACGGCCCGCGCTACGTCTACGCCCCCACGGTGCCGCGCGACCGCGCCCGGCGCAGCGCCCTGCAGCGCGTCGTCGGCACCTTCTTCGCCGGCTCGGTCACCGATGCCGTCGCCGCCCTCCTCGACCTCGAATCGGCCCACCTCGACGGCGACGAGCTCGAGCGCCTCTCCGCGCTCGTCGCCGAGGCCCAGCTCAAGGGGAAGTGACATGAACGCCGCCCACCTGGTCGCTACAGAAGTCCGTCTCGTGCTGGAGTCGCTCCCCGTCTGGGCGTGGAAGGGGGCCGCCCTGCTCGCCCTCACCGGCGCTGCCGACGCCGCGCTGCGCCGGGGCAACCCGGCGCTGCGGCATCTGTTGTGGAGCAGCGCGCTGCTCGGGGCGTTGCTGCTGCCGGTGGCCGAGCGGCTGCCGGCGGCGTGGCGGTTGCCGCTGCCGGCCGCGGTGGCGGAGCTGCTGCCGCAGGCGTCGACGTCGGCGCTTGCCGCGAAGGATCGTGACGAGGGCGCGGCCCGCGAAACGAGCGGGACGCTCGCTAGCGCCGCGTCGCCCGACCGTGCCGGCGCCACCGCGCCGCCCGCGCTCGCGACTGTCGCCGCACCGCGCGAGAGTGCGGCCGCGCCTGTGGCATCGTCGCCTGCGGCCGAACACGTCGCGGCGGCCGCCGCTGCCGTCGAGTCGCCGTCGCTCGCGGCCGCGCCTGCGCCTCGCTCTGCGGTCTCTTCGAGTGCCGACGCAACTCCCATTTCCACGCGCGACGCGGCGTCCGAGGCCGCCGGCGCTGGAGCCGCGCGCGATCTCGCGCTTCTCGCGCTGACGCCGCGCGGGCTGGCGATCGTCTGGGCACTCGGCGCGTTGCTCGCGATCGCCCGGCTCTCGGGATCGCTGCTGCGACGCCGCCGTCTGCGCGTCGGCGCACGCCCGCTCGGCGGCGAGTGGCGGCAGCTCTTCGAGGAGTGCGCGGCACGCGTCGGTCTGCGGCGGCCGGTGACGCTGCTCGCCAGCCGCGACACCGAGGTGCCGATGACCTGGGGCGTGCGCCGTCCGCTGGTGCTGCTGCCGGCGAGCGCCGCGCGGTGGCCGCTCGCGCAGCGGCGCAGCGTGCTGCTGCACGAGCTCGCGCACGTGCGGCGCGGCGACGCGCTGGCGCTCAACGTCTCCCACCTCGCCTGCGTCGTGCACTGGTTCGATCCGCTGGCGTGGCTCGCGGCGCGCCGCCTGCGCGCCGAGGCCGAGCACGCCTGCGACGACTTGGTGCTGCTCGCCGGCTCGCGGCCGTCGCTCTACGCCGGACACCTGCTCGAGGTGGCGCGGTCGCTGCGTGCCGCGCTGCCGTCGCCGGCGCTGACGTTACCGATGGCACGGCGGCCGCAACTGTCGGCCCGCATCGCCGCCATCCTCGACGAAGCGCGCGACCGCCGCCCGCCGGGACGCGCCGCAGCGGCGGCGCTGGCGCTCCTCGCCGCCGCCGTGGTGCTTCCGCTCGCGGCAGCCAGCGCGGAGCGACCGGTGGAATCGGTGGTGGCCTCGGGACCTGCTGCTCAGACCCCGGAAGCGGCGCCCATCCCCGGCGAAGTCCTCCCCACGCCGCCGGGCGCCTCCACCGAGCCGCTGCTGGCATGGAACGACGACTTCGACGACGACAACGCAACGCCGCCGGTTGCCGTCGTGGCCGCCGTGGCCCCAGTCGCGGCGGTCGCCGCGGTGCCGGGAGCCGCCCCGGTGCCGGATGTCTCCGCGCCCGTGGTTGCTGCGCGGCCGCCGGTGGCCTCCGTGCCTGCCGTGGCTTCGGCGCCCGCTGTCGCCTCGGTCCCTGCGTTGGCGGCGGCGCCGGCCGCGCGTGCTGTGCGCGCGTCGCATTGGGCCTCGCCGCCGTCGCCTCCCTCACCACCGTCTCCGCCTTCGCCGCCGTCGCCACCCTCGCCTCCCGCCGCTCCCCGCGCGGCGGCGCCGCACGCGGCTCCTCCGGCACCCGCAGCGCCGCCGGCGCCACCCGCTCCGCCCGCACCTCCGGCGCCGCCGGCTCCACCCGCTCCCGCCGGCGGCTTCGACTTCGACGATCCGTCCTGCAGTCCCGGCGGCACGTCGCACCGCTCGATGAGCGTCAATGTCGGCGACGACGACGACTGGACGATCCGCGTCCGCGAGGGCGGCTGCCGTCTCGACATCGACCTCGAAGGCAAGGTCGAGTTCAGCGGCGACGAGCGCACCATCACGCGCGTTTCCTCCG
>Ga0134123_10000690_pt1 | contig 22217 bp, 12 predicted proteins | sample KB303_FD_96460 | JGI IMG/M metagenome (GOLD analysis project Ga0134123, IMG submission 96460) | Terrestrial soil microbial communities without Nitrogen fertilizer from Kellogg Biological Station, Michigan, USA - KB3-0-3 | ecosystem: Environmental > Terrestrial > Soil > Unclassified ...
AGGGCTTGACGATCTGGCGGTCCTGGAGGTTCGCCACCGGCAGGCTCGACACCTGGGAGCCGGCCGTCAGCGTCGCCTCGTCGGCCCGGTTGGGTGCTCCCGCGAAGACCAGATTCGACACGTTCTACCTCCTTGCGCCTTGTGCGGCGGGGGGGCCGCGCTATCCCCAGAGCTCCATCGTCACGCGGTTGACGTCGGCCCGCTCCTCCAGCCCGACGACCCGGAACCGGCGGCCGGTGAGGCCGAAGCGGGTGTAGTCGAGGACCACCTGGTCGTTCAGCTCGAGCTTGTAGGGCTGGGTCTTGGCCGTCACCCGGTACATCTCCCGGCGCTGGCCGTAGAGCACGAGCAACCGGTTGGCTTCGCTCTGCGCCGCCGCCTGATCGGCGAGCAGCGTCGGCCACGGCTCGGGGTCCAGGGCGAGCAGGAACTTCGTCTTGACGGTCTCGTCGGTCGCCACGGCCAGGCGCACCTCCTCGGCGAGGAAGGCCTTGCGCGCCTCGGTGACCGCGCCGGCCAGGGCATCGCTGTTCTGCACCGTCCAGTTGCGCTCATAGCCCACGCGCTGGCGCCAGACCGGCAGCTCGGTCGGCTGGGCCTCGATCTCCAGGATCTCGACCGGGCCGAACGTCGCCGCGTCCGGCTGGCCGGCCGAGGGGGCGGTGAAGATGCCGACCTCGAACTTGCCGCTGCGGTCGAAGCCGTAGAAGCCTCCGATGCTGTTGATCAGCTCGTCGAGCACGTCGAGGATCGTGCGCTGATCGGCCGCGTAGAGGCCGGCCACGGCCGGATTGGCGGCGTCGAGGGCGGTGAAGCTCGCCGTGTCGAGGTCCCCCGCGATCAGCGGGCCGTAGGTGGCCACCACCCTGAGGATGATCCCGGCCACGGTCGAGACATAGCCTCCCAGCGTGTCTCCCCGCACGTCGGCCGTGATCACGCCGCTGTCGCCGGGCGCCTGCAGCAAGGTGAAGGTGCCGCGCACCAGGTCGACCGTGTACTGGCCCACCCCCAAGGCCACGCCGCGGTTGTAGACCGCGTCGATCGCCTGGATGGGGCCGTCGTGCACCTGATAGATGAGCAGCGAAGGATTGACCTGCACCGGCGTCACGTTGAGGCACTTGCCGAAGCAGAGGGGCTTGGACCGCCCTTCGAGGCTCGCGCCCACCTCCAGCTCGGAGCGCAGCTTGACCGCGAGCTGGTTGCCGGCGTTGCTCGTGATGTGCGTGGTCACGGCCGGCGCCGCGCTGCCGCTCATCCAGATCGCCTTGCGCACCGTCCCCGCGCCGTTGGTGATGCGGATGTTGCGCAAGGCGCCGCGCACGATCGCCGTGGGACCTGCCGCGGCGTCGTACTCGCACGCCACGTCATATTGGGTGATGGCCGATCCCTGGAGAGACGCGGGGATCGCGATGGCGCGGGCGTACCACTTCCCCGCCGCCTTCGCCGACAGGTCGGTGGCGGGATGAGCCGAGAGGCCGTTCTGATCGACCGCGGCCGTCGCCCGGAGGGAGCTGGTCGCGGTGCTCAGGTCGACCGCGATCCGCTGGGGCACGAGCCGGCGCGCCGGCCAGTAGACGTCGTACTCGAGGACGTCCCCCGCCTGGAAGGTGTACGCGGTGACGCCGGACAGGAAGGCATAGTGAAAGGTGTTGCCACCGGTCCCGACGATCGTGAAGGCCAGATCCAGGGAGTCCTCGCCCGTGCCGGGCGGGTCGTACAGCTCGGACTGGAGCGGAGCGTCGAGCTTGTATTGCAGGTCGCGCACCCGCACCGCCACCTGCTGCTCGTCGACCACGGCGCTGTGGGCGGTGCCGCGGAGGATCACGCCGAAATCGGCGTAAGCGAAGCCCTTGCCGCCCAGGCGCACCACCACCTCGCGGCCGTCGAAGGCCAGGTTGCGGAAGAAGTCGAGGCCGCCGTCGGCGTTGTTGAGGCGGATCTCGCCGAAGCTGGGCAGCGACTGGCCGCCGATCGCCCCGGAACGGTACATGCTGCGCTCGAAGTTGAGCGCCTCGACCACCCGTGCCTCGAAGTGCCGGTGCGCGGGCGTGTCGGCCGGCCCGGTGGTGAAGCCGTGGTCCGAGTAATACAGGCTCACCACGGCCCCGGCCACGACGTCGTAGGGCGCCAGCTCCACCAGATAGTGGCGCGCCGCATAGGGATCGGACAGCAGCAGCTCGAACGGTTTGCTCACTGGACGCGGCCTCCATACTGGGTGTTGGAGGTCAACCGCCGCAGCAGAGCCCGCACCTCCTTGAGCTCCTCGCTCTGCTCGTCCACCCGGCGCTGCAGCTCGACCGCGTCGCCGTGCTCCTGCTGCCTGCACAGGCGCATCTCTTCGAGCAGGGCGAGGTTGCACTCGCGCATCTCGGAGAGGTCGACCGCGAGGGCCGGCCCGCCTTCGCCGGGGACACCGGGCCAGGCCGGACCCTCGCCCGGCTCGGCGCCGTAGAGGAGCCGGTCGCCGGCGAAGGCCGCAAACGGCAGGCCCCGCTGCTCCATGGCGTCGCGGAAGCCCCAGCCGGTCTGGGCCAGCAGGGCCTCGAAGGAGCTCGCGCCCGCGGCCGGCGGCGCGGGCAGCAGGCCCGGCGCCAGGGTGCCGAGGACCTGCTGGATCACGCTGTTGACCAGGGCGAACAGGTCCTGGTAGCCCTCGCCGCTGGCGAAGAAGGACTGCCCCTCCTGGAGGAGCTGCTGGGCGGCGCTCTGGAGCTGCTGGGCCGCCTCGAGGTCGCCGCCGAGCGCGCGGGCGGCGAGGTCCTGTAAGCGGGCCCTGGCCTCCTCGAGCCGCTGCTCCGGCGTCAGCGTCGACAGCTCGGACAGCGACAGGCTCTCGCGGAACTCGTTGAGCGGCCCGAGCAGGCGCTCCCAGAAGTCCGCGATCGCCAATTGGTAGGCTGACTCCACCCGGTCGAGCGAGACGCCGAGGCGCGTGGCATTTTCCCGCATCTCGTCGAACTGCTCGTTGAGCTTCTTCAGCTCGCGCTCGGCCGGCGAGAGCGCCAGGTCCTCGAACTGCTCGAGCTGGCGCAGCAGGGCGTCCAGATCGCGCTGGCGCTGCTCGGCCTCGCGGGAAGCGTCGTCGCCGCCGCCGCGTTCGACGGACCCCCTGGTGCGCTGTTGGTGCTGGGCAGCCTCGTAGGCCTGCCCGACCCTCTGAAGCTGCTCGGCGAGCTCGGGCGGGATCTCGGTCAAACCGAGCATCGCCTGGATGGCGTCGAAGGTGCCGCTCGCGAGCTGGTGCATCAGATCGGGCAGCGAGATGTCGCCGCTGGAGAGCAGGATGTCGATCAGCGCGCCGAAGCCGTCGGTCGAGCCCAGGACGCCGTCGCGCAGCTCGTCGAGGAACCCCGCGATGTCGCCCGAGCTCAGAGCCTCGGTGAGATCCAGGAGCGAGCCGTCGATCTCGAAGCCCGACTGTTGGAGCAGCGACACCAGGTTGCCGAGCGCCCCCTGGAGCGCGCCGACGTCGTCGGTCATCCCGAGGCGGAGCTGCTCGAGGAGCAGCGACACCTGGGTCGACGCGGCGTCGATCGCCTGGCGCTGCTCGGCCGGGATCTCGTCCATGCCGCGCCCTTCGCGCAGAGGCTCGAGCAGGTCGAGCACCCGCGCCACGAGCTCGCCCGCCGCGACGTCCGGTCCCGGGCCGGGGCCTGGGCCGGTGGGACCGCCGGGCGTCGTCGGCGTCGTGGTGCTGTCCGGCATCATCGACTGGCGCAGGTCGCGGAAGGCCTGCGCCAGCTCCTGGGAGGCGGTCTTGACCTCGCCGAACGTCTGCTCGAGCGCGTTCGCGCCGGGGAACGGCTCGGGCTCGGGCGGCTCCTGGGAGCCCGGCTTGTAGGTACCGATGGCGAGAGCGTCGCGCAGGTAGCCCAGGAACTCCTGATCCATGGCTCGCTGCTGCTGCTCCTCGTCGGAGAGCAGGTAGCGGTCGAGCTGGGCGTCGAGCTCGCCGCGCAGCCGCTCGATCGCCTCGACCTCCAGGCGGCTCAGCTCGTCGACCGACAGGCCCAGCAGCTCGGCGTCCTTGCGGAGCTGAGCGAAGCGGTCGTGCATCTCGCGCACGGCGATCTCGGTCGGAGTCAGACCGGCGTCGCGCAGATCCTGGAGCGAGGCGTTGAACTCGTCGATGAGCTGCTGGAACGCCGCCGCCCGGGCCTCCTCGAGCAGTTGCTCGTTGGTGGGACCGCCGTCGCTGCGGGGGCCTTGGGCCGCGTCGAGCGCCCGGGCCGCGATGAGCTGCTCGTCGAAGAACTTGTTCATGTCGCGATAGCGGATGGCGATGTCCGACATGCCCCGTCCGTAGTCGAGATAGCTCTGGATGCCCTCCTGGAACTGCTTCTGCAGGTTATCCAGGGCCCTCTGATAGGCCTCGTCGACCTCGGCCGTGCTCTCGCCGAGCGCCTTGGCGTTCTTGGTCAGCTCCTCGAACTTCTTCTTGAGGTCGTCGAGCTGGGCGACGAACGGATTCTCGCCGCCGAACGCCGCGAGGTCGTCCCTGAACTGCTGGAGGAGCTGCGCGCGCGCCGCCTGCTCGGCTTCATCGACGAGCCCCAGGTCGATGCCGAGCTTCTTGGCGTTGGTGCGCATCTCGGCGAAGCGCTCGTCGAGCTCGCGCAGCTCGACCTGGAGCGGAGTCAGGCCGTGGGCCATGTCGAGATAGGGCTGGAGCTGCTCCATCACCTGCTTGCGCAGAGCCTTGATCGCTTCCTCGTAGGCTTTGTCGACCTCGCGCATCGACACGCCGGCGGCACGGGCGTCGCGGCGCAATTTCTCGAAGGTGTCGTCGAGCTCGAGCAGTTGCTGCTCGATCGGAGTCAGGTTCGACCTCTGGTAGGGCTTGAGCGAGTCGCGCACCCGCTCGCGCAGAGCCCGGCGGGCTTCCAGCTCGGCGCGGTCGATCTCCGACATGTCGATCGGCGTCTGCTCGGCATTCAGGCCCTGCAGGCGGGCGATCTCCTCCATCAGCTTGTCGATCACATCCTGGATGCCCGCGGTGGCCATGCGCGCGAGCAAATCAGGATTGAGACCCCTTCCCCCAAGCCTCTCGAGTATCTCGGATGGCAGGAAGTCCTCGGGGTTCTGCTGCGCCTGGGCGAGCAGCTCCTGCTGATGGGAGAGCTGTTCCTGGAGCTTGGCGATCTCCTCGTTGCGGGTTTCCTTCTGGCGCTCCAGCTCCTCGTTGAACAGCCGGGCGTTCTCGCGCATCTCTTCGAAGGCCTCGGTGATGCGCCGCGCCTCGCGCTCGACGTCGGTCAGGCCCGCCTCCTGGAAGGGCTTGAGACCCGACAGGATGTTCTTCTTCAGGTCCTCGACTGCCTTGTTGAAGGCGTCGTCGACCTTGTCGAGAGAGATGCCCAGAGACCTGGCCCGCTCGCGCATGCCGTCGAACGTCTTCATCAGGTTGCGCAGGTCCTTGGTGGTCGGCTCGAGGTCGAGATCGCGGACCGCGACGGCGAACTCGATGTCCGAGGTCAGCTCCTCGATGGTGCTGGCCATCGTGTTCTTGAATGCCGCCTGGACTTCTGGTGACAGCCCTTCGAGCTGTGCCCCCTTGAGCGCCTGGATGACCGCGAAGTCGGTCGCCGCCTGCAGATCCTCGCCGAACTTGTGAGTGATGCCGGCGGCGTCGATGACGCGATACCACTTGTTCTTCTTCGTCTCCAGGGTGATCTTGGGCAGCGACAGCAGCTCACCGCCGCTCAGCGCCACGATTTCATTGATCGCGTCCGTGACTCCCTTGGAGAACTTCTGGAGCTGCAGGAGGTCGGCCTTGCCCTTCAAACGGACGGCATCGATGACGGCGAATCCCTGCTTGACTGCCAGGTCGGCATAACCGTGCTCGGTGGGCTTGTAGGAGATCGCAGCCGCCACCAGGCCGCCGATGACACCGCCGATGAAGGCACCCCACACGCCGCCGACCGCGCCACCGATCTGGAAGCCGATGGTGAATCCCGCCGCCGCACCAGCCGCGCCGGCGATGTAGCTCACCGTCGGATCGCCGCCCGCCGCCGTTCCCACGGCGCCGCCGACGCCGGCGCCCACCAGGGCGGCGCTGCCGGTACCGGCCGCGCCACCCTGTTGCATGTTCGTGAGCAGCATGCCGAATTGAGTGGCGTCGGCGCCCTGGCGGAAGATCTGGGCCTTGATCCACTCGGTCACCATATCGGCGAGCATTTTGGTAAACAGATCGAAGACCTTGTCGAACAGGTTCTCGAAGCCTTCGGTGCTGCCCTGGAAGAGGTCCGCCAGAGCGGAGCTGAACTCGTTGAAGAAGACGTCGGCGAATTCCCTGAAGGTCCCCTTCATCGACTCGGCCGCCTTCTGTGTCGTCGTCTCCAGCGTCACGCCGAAGCCGGCCCCCGCCTCGGTCAGGTCCTCGAGGTCGGTGCGCATCTGCTGCAGGCGCTCGGAGGCCTTCTGGTACTCCGGGCCGGGGGGCACGCTCTTGAGCTCGTCGCTCGCCGACGCAACCGCGGTCTGAAGCTCGTTCATCGCCGTCTTGAAGGCGTCCACCTTGGCCGCTGCCTGGTCGGGCGTGGCCCCGGCGAGCTCGGCCAGGGCCTTGGCCGCCTTGCGCGCCTCCTCGCTGTGCTTTTCCAAGGCCTTGCTGGCGGCTGCCTGGCTGGTATTGAGGCTCTGAGTGACCGTGTCGAGCTGCTTGGTGGCCTCCGCGACCTGGGTCTCGGCGCCGGTGAGCTCCTTGAAGCTCTCGCGCGCTTCCTCGACCTTCTTGGTCGTGTCCTGGGCGCTGGTCTGGAAAGCATCGTACTTCTTGGCGAGGTCGAGGATCGAAGAGCCCTCGAGAGCGGCCAGCGCGTCGGCGGTGGTTTTCGCAGAGCTCTCGACCCCTTCGAGCGACTCGCGTACCTGATCGATGTTGCCCGCCTGGGCCGTGCTCTTCGTCAGATCCCTGGTTCTATCATTGAGCTCCTCGATCGCCTGGGCGACGGCCTTGTGCTTGGGCGGCAGGCCCCCCAGGACCGTCTGCTGCGCCTGAAAGACCTTGTTGGCCTGTTCCGCGACCTCCTGGAAATGCTTGTATTTTTCCGCCACCTCGCTGAGCGGGGCGGCTTTGAGCTCCTGGAACGCGGCCTCGACCTCGGACGCGCTGGCGCGGATCGCCTCCAGGGAACGGTCGACCGTCGCCTGCACCTCGTCCTTGCCGCCGCCGGCGCTGGGGCGGCGGCGGCCCGGAGGCGAGGGCATGGCTTCGTGTGTTGCCGCCGCCGTATCGATGTCCTTCAAGTAGGCGGCGATATCGTCCCTGGCTCCCTCGAAGGTGAACCGCGTGACATCGGCCAAAAAGGTGACAAGGTCGCCGACGTGCCTGGTCACGCCGCCCACGAGGTCGCCGATGTAGTCCTTGTCGAAGCTGGCTGCGGTCACCTCGCGGATTCGCTGGAAGACATTGGTGAAATCCCTCTCCTTGATCGCCGCGACCGCTTCGCCCACCGCCAGGGGGACCAAACCGATGGCAGCGATCATGTAGTTGATCCCTGTCTTGATGCCATCGATGAGCGCCCCGAAGATGGTCCCGAGGATGCGCCCCAGAGTTCCCAGGATCTTGGGGGTGCTGGCGACAAAGTCGGCGAGGTTGGCCTGGATTTTCTGCACAGTGGCAGCGATCCACTCCCGGATTATGTTCATGCCCGAGAGCCAACCCTCGCTGAACGAAGCCCATTTTTCCTTGAGCCAATCCCACACCTTGCCGAGGCGGTCCTTGGTCACCTCCCAGGTGGCCTGCAGCCACTCGCCGACGGTTGCGCTGGTCTCGCCGATGGTCAGCGTCTCGTCCTTGAAGATGACGAGCGCCGCCACCACCGCCGCGATCGCTCCAACGATCAAACCGATCGGGTTGGCAAGGACAGCCTCGCCGAGCGCGATGAGTGCGCCCTTGGCCACGCTCAGGCTCTTGACCAGCTCGCTGATGGCCGCCACCGCGGCCGCCGCCGAGAGACCGGCCAGGATCGAGGCCACGACCCCCGCGTGCTCGGCGAGGAGCTTCGCCGCGTCCGCCACCACCCCCATGGCCGCTCCCAACACTTTGCCCAGCAGCTCGGCCATGGGGCGCCCGGCCTCCAGGATCTTCGCGAAGCTCGTATCGATGCTCTCGAGCGCGGTCAGCAGACCGGCTCCTCCCAGAGCCGCGAGCAGACCCGCGAAGGCCTCCTTGACCTGATCGAATCCCGTCGCGAAAGTATTCGCCTGATCCGTCATGCCATCAGCGAAGCGGGTCTTTCCGAGCTGTTCGAGATATTGGGCGACCGCCTGGGACGAGTTTCCGACGGTGGTGGTCACTCCATCGAAGGTGATCTTCAGCTTTTTGCCCTGCTCCTCCACCTGGAATCCGAGCTCCTGGAGCCCGTCGAGCTTGCCCAGATCGACGCCGGAGATCGCCGAGGTCACCGCCGTCAGGTCCTTGCCGAACGCTCCGGCGACGTTGCCGAAGGCCTCCAGGTTCTCCTGGGTCGGTTGGATGCCGGCCGTCCAGAGCTGGCGGAAGGCTTCGGTGGTGCTCTCCAGAGAGAAGGGAGTGCGGCCGGCGAAATCCTGAATCAATTTGAAGGCTTGCGCCGCGCCGTCGGCCGAGCCGATCAGGGTCTCGAGCGAGAGCTTCAGTTGATCGAAGGAGCTCGCCACCTCAGTGACCTTGACGAACCCCTCGAAGACGTACTGGACGGCCTGGAGCGGCTCGGCGAATGCCTTTGCGGCCTTCTCCGCGGGCCCGAACCCCTGCTCACCGAGCGTCTTGAGCGCGCCCTGCAGGGCTCCGACCTTCTTGGCGGTCTCGTTGGCATTATCTCCCGTCTTTTTGATCTCTCCGGAGGCCGTGCCATCGCCCCCGGCAGTCGTGGTCACCTGAGCCGTCGCCGGGGACTGCACCGCGGTGGCGACCACGGTCGTGGCGGGTTGCGTCGCAACGACCTCTTCGACGACCGCCTCGGAGCGCGAGCGGCGTCCCCTCTTCCCGACGAGCCCGAAGCCGGTCGCGGCTTCGCCGAGCTGGTTCTTCACCTTGGCGAGCGCCACAGCGAGCTTCGAAGCGGCATCCGCGACCGTGACGAACTTCATGGCCTTGCCGATGGCCGCCAGAGCTTTCTCCGCTGTCAGCGCCTTGGCCACCAGGTCCTTGAAGCGAGTGCCCGATTTTGCGAGCACCTCGGCCACCTTGACAGCAGCCGGACGCAGCTGATTGAGCATGCGGGTCAGGGCGGCGAGCGCCGGCCCGACGGCCCTTGCGGCCCGGACGATGACGACGGCTTCTTCTGCGGCAACGCCGGCGGCTGGAATCACTTTCCGCTCCTCTTCTGCTTGCTCTTCTCGCCCGTCAACTTCAAATACTCCTCGTCGAGCGCCCGGAGAAGGACGAGGAGCTCCTCGCGATCCTCCGGGGGAACCTCGAACATCTCGCAATACGCCCGGACCTCGGTCAGCGGGATCGCCCCCGCTCCCCAGCCGACGTTGCGGCTGGGGCTCAACAGGACGAACGCTTCCCACACCGGCACGAGGTCCGGGTACAGCTCCGGCCGGTTTTCCAGGGCCGGAGTGGGCTTACCCTCGTCCAGCCGCCGCTCGAGGAGCTCCAGGTGGGGGCCCCATTGCAACGACCAGCGGAGGGTTTCGATCAGTTTCCCCTTGCGTCCTCGAGCTCCTCGGAACGGAAGTTCTCCATCTCGTTGGCCGCGTCGCTCACCAGGTCGCGGAAGTCGGCCGACTCGCTCAAGAACGCCCGGGCGTTGTCGACGCTGTAGGGGAACGCCTCATCGCCTTTGGTGAAACCTTTCCAGTCGAGCAGGATGGTGCTGGCGAGCGCGTCGACCAGGAGCTTTTCGGCCAGCTCCTCCGCCAGCGTGCCGTTGCGGATCTGCCGCTTGTACGGCTTGGTGATCTTCTGGAAATATTTCTTGTAGCGCGGGTTGTTGATCCGCGCCACCTTGATCTTGGTGCCGTTGCCGTCGACGTCGACCCAGATGCCGTCTTCCTCCGCCGACTTGTTGGTCTGGAACTTGCTGATGTCCATATCGTGGTTCTCCGATGTAAAAAGTGAGCCGTGGTCCGCGCCTCAGGCCGAGAAGCGGTCGATCTGCACGGTGTAGCCGAGGGTGGGGTGACGGAAGGCGGTCCAGCTCATCTCGGCGATGATGTCCTGGTCCTTGCCGCCGGCGAGCGGGTTGCCGTCGGTGAACTTGAGCGCCGGGAAGGTGAACACGTAGCCATTGCCGTTCCCGTCGACGACGCGGAAGGAGAACGACGAGGTCTCCCAGTTGAGGTGCTTTTCATAGAGGGTCCGCGAGGTGAAGTACGCCGAGACCGCTCCGGTCACGTTGAGCGTGCCGAGGCCGATGCCGACGTTGCCCAGGCTGCCCTGCGCCTTCTGCGCGCGCAGCGTGTTGTCGATCGTGAAGTTGTGCGACGACACGTCGAACGCCACCGCCTGGCCGCCGATGCGCAGACCCTGGATGTTGTCGACGGTGTTGAACACCTGGTTGTTGGGGGCCGCGACCACCGGGCCGGTGCCGACGGAGGTGCCGCGGGCCGCGGCGATCTTGCCCTGGAAGGAGAAGGCGCCGGTGATCATCGCGCCGGTCTCTGCAGTCAGCTTGAGGCTCGCGACCCGCATGCCGGTGAAGGCGACAAACTCTCCGATGTCGGTGAACGCCTTCTCGACGGTGTAGCTCTTGGCCTCGACTCCGTTGCGCAGAGAGGAGCCGCCGATCCCGACCGTCGCCCCCGCCGCCTCGGTGGTCAGAGTGCCGCCGGCGAGGACCACCTTATTGGCGGTGACGCTCGCCGCCTGGAAGTAGCCGTTGTTGCCGGTATTGGTGAAGCCGGAGAGCTTGACCCACTGGCCGGGGATGATTCCCGCCAGGCCACCGGACGCGCTGTTGATCGAATTGTCGGAGGCATCCGCCGAGATGTTGGTGCCGGTGACAGCGAGCGGCGTCGACCAGTTGGACATGAGAGCGCCTTCGAGCAGGTCGTCGAACGCGCCGAACGACAGCTCGATGTTGATGTCACCCTGGATGTCCACCCCGGTCCGCACCACGTCCGGGACCTGGCGGTCGGCGCGCACCTCGGCGCTGACCTCGTTGGTGGTGGTCTGGGCGAGGCTCTCACCCGTCCACCGCAGTTCCTTCAAGGGACCGCTCGGGGTGACGCCCCAGTTGGTTTCTTCGGTGTAGGACAATGCAACCAGGCTTGAGCTCGCGACGGGCATCTTTCATTCCTCCTTCTTTTGTCGCCCAGGCGCACGAATTCTTTACGAATCGGTGCACATGGACCGTTCACTTTTTCTAACAACTCGGGCTCGATCACCAGAGTTGGCCTGATCTATTCGACATACGGCACAGGTTCGAGAATGTAGCTGCCAATCCTCCTTCTTCGTACCGCCGCAAGACACACGGATTCCTTGCGGATCGATGCATGCGGACCGTCAACTCTTCCCAACACGGCGCGATCGCCAGAGTTGGCTCGATCTATTGGATCTACGGCACAGGCTCGAGGATGTGGCTCCCAATCCTCCTTCTTTGTACTGCCCTCAGATGAACGGATTCCCTGCGGATTGATACATACATTCCATCCAATCTCTCAACATCCAACCTCAACAGCTCGGCTCAATCACTGGGAGTCGGGCTTGATCTATTGTACGACACAAGCCCGGGTAAGTTGCAAGGGTTTTTCGAGAGATTTTCGATGCCGCGGGAGGGAGCCTGGAGTGCGCGAATTGAAAGCTGCGATAGCGCGCAAAGAGTCCTCTTCGCGTCGAAGCACCACTTGTGGGTGACAGCAACGCCAAAGGTGTTTCAAATCCCGGCCGGCCTCCGCAAAAAGACCGGCTGTGAGGTCGTATACGCAGCTCTGAAGGCGAGCGTCTATGGGAAAGTGCGCAGGCGTGCGCGGCGAGGCAGGAGCGGGAGACCAGACACGTCAAAGCACCCTGCGAGTGATCGCAAGGTCAAAAAGTTTCAAACTCCCGGCCTCCAGGAAACCTGGTTGCAAGAGCGTATACGCAGCCCCGCGTACGAGGTTGCGCTCCGTCCTCGGTGACCTTCCTCGCGCTCCTCTATCTAATAAGGAATGGGGAGCCTCGCCGGGGAGGAGCCGTGAGGCGGAGCGGCCGGTGGATCGCCAGGCCCGCAGGCTGAGGCTCCGCTCCACCCCCGCGGCCAGGTGCCTGCCGGGGCGGGCAGCGTCCCATCTTCCGTTCGTTGCCGGCCCCGGCAGGCACCTGTTCAGCACCCTGACTATCCGGGCAACCAGGTCGGCTCGATGAATGCGTAATGGAACTTGGGCCGGTCCGCACAACCGGAGAGGCGCACGCGCACTTTCCAGCCGCGGTCCTTGGCAGTGAGCAGCAGCGCCAGGATGGATTGGCGGGTCGCGGCATCCAGGGTGTTGTCGATCACATACGCGCCGTTGAAACCGCAACCCTGAGAATTCGACATGTTCGGGAAGCTCACTTCGATGTTCAGGCCAGGGCCGACGGCGATGCCTGAGATCAATTGAGCCGGAGTGTCCTGCACGGCGGCACGAGCCGGAAGGGCTGCGATTCCGAGGAGGGCCAGGCACATGAGAGACGATGCGAGAATCTTCTTCATCTTCCAATCCTTTCTGGTCGAGGTCCGCGCCTTGGTTGGGCGGAGTCTGGAAGGGCCAGATCCCTCCCCGGGCAAAGAGGGTTAGGTCGTCCCGGCCGATGCGGACACTGAAGGACCGAGGAGGTCCGCGGGGCCTTTTTCCGAAACAAGCCTCCATTTGTCGCGATCTTTCCAGGCGACGGTCCACCTCCCGAAACTTCGCGACACCTCCCGAGAATTTGCGACAGATCTCCGGCCATCGCGTCACATCCCTGGACTTCGCGGCGTATCCGCGGACATCGCGGCATATCCCCGGACATTGCGGCGCATCCCCGGACATTGCGACGAGATCTCCGGCCATCGCGACACATCCAGAGACATTCCGGTACATCCGCAGACATCGCGACATATCCAGAGACAGAGGCGGGCCAGCGGCGGCGGAAGGTTCGACGGTATTTCGTAAGCTTCCGGGGCGTCTTCGGAGAGTGTCAGAGCCGAACTTGAGGCTTGTCCGTCGCGTTCTGATAGGCGACGACGAATCCCGCCGCCTTCTTCGGTGACCGCGTCGGCTCCTTGGCTCCTCTATCTATAAGGAATGAGGAGCCTCGTAGCTCACTTCGCTTCGCTGGCGGGGCTCGCCTTCCCGGTGACCTCGGCAACGGCCGGCCGCTCCACCTCCGCGGTGATCCAGTACCGTGCCTCCGCCGCACCGTCCGGACACTCTTCGGCGGCTTTCGCCAAGGCCGCCTGATCATCCGATCCAGACGCCGAGCCGGACGCGGCCACTCCGTATTCGCCCCGGTCGTTCACGACGAAAGCAATCCGGACCTTGACCGTCTTCGCGGTCGACGGCGCCGGTTGCGGCTCGGGCGTCGGTTGCGGCTGGGGAGTTGGTTCAGGCTGGGGCTGTGGTTGCGGTTGGGGCTGTGGTTGAGGCCGCGGCTCGGGTGTGGGCTCGGGCTTCAGGGCCGCGATCGCGCGGGTGACGCGGCCGTCTTCGGAGAAGGCGAGGTCGTACCACTCGCGCAGGAGCGGCCGCCCGTCGAACCGGCTGTGCTGCTCCGGAGAGAGACCCGGAATCGCACGGGCCTGCCACAACTCGATCAGCAACTGGTCGACGTTCTTCCAGCGGTGGCCGTCGGCGAAGCCGGGCCATCTCGTCGACATCTGTTCGATGGTGGCGATGACGCTCGCCTTCGGGTCGTCGAAATAGATCCCTTGTGTCGGGTCGACCTGCAGGTTGATCGGCTTGCTCTTGAAGGTCCGCGCGGGAGACGGCAGATAGCCAACGCCCGGGGTGGCGCCGGAAGCCGGCTGCGCGGTGGAGCCGCGCTTGCGGCGAGGGTCGTTCTTGGGGAGAGCCATGGTTTTACTCCTCGGGCGCGTGGCCCTGGTTGGTCCGTGTGGAATCAGATGAGAGCTTCGTCATCGTACTGAAGGCCTGGACGAGCAGAGAACGGTCGAGACCGGCTGCTTCGCCGGGGTGTATCCTCTCGCCATGGCCGTTTCCGACCTCTCCGCCGACACGTCCCCGGCGGCTGAGCCTTCCGCAAATCCTCAGGCGACGCACGCCGTCTTCAATCAGCCCCCACCCCTCACCGACTACAACGTATTCACCTCCGACCAGGCCCTCACCGAGGCGCTGCGGCGGGAGGGGGCCGGGTGGGCGGAGGAGCGCGCGCGGGAATTCGGTGAGATCGCGGGACGCGCGGAGACGATCGCGTGGGGGTTCGAGGCCAATGAGCACCGGCCGGTCCTCCGTACCCACGACCGCGGCGGAAACCGGATCGACGAGGTCGAGCTCCATCCCACGTGGCACTCCCTGATGCGTCTCGGCGTCGAGCACGGCCTTCATGCACTCCCCTGGCGCGAGCCCCGGCCCGGCGCTCATGTCGCCCGGGCGGCCCTGTTCGCCACCCTGGCGCAGGTCGAGGCCGGCGTCGGTTGTCCTCTGTCCATGACCTGTTCGGTCGTCCCGGCTCTGCGTGTGGAGCCGGCGGTCGCGGCGGAGTGGGTGCCCCGCGTCACCTCTCTGTTCTACGATCCGCGGCTCATTCCGTCATGGGAGAAGAGCGGGGCTCTCTGCGGCATGGCGATGACCGAGAAGCAGGGGGGATCGGACGTGCGCGCCAACACGACGCGGGCCGTGCCGGCAGACGCGGGCTCAGGTGAGTACGAGATCACCGGCCACAAGTGGTTCTGCTCGGCCCCGATGTGCGACGCTTTTCTGGTGCTCGCCCAAGCGCCGGGGGGCCTGACCTGCTTCCTCCTCCCCCGCTTCACGCCGGACGGGGCGCGCAACCGCTTCCACATCCAGCGCCTCAAGGACAAGCTCGGCAACCGCTCCAACGCCTCCAGCGAGGTCGAATTCCGCGCCGCCTGGGCCCACCGGGTCGGCGAGGAGGGGCGCGGCGTGCCCACCATTCTCGAGATGGTGGTCCACACCCGGCTCGACTGCGTCATCGGCGCGACCGCGTCGCTGCGCCAGGGGACCGTTCAGGCGGTCTGGCACGCGCGGCACCGGCGGACCTTCGGCCGGCTCCTCGCCGATCACCCGCTGATGCGGAACGTCCTGGCCGACCTGGCGATCGAGTCCGAGGCGGCGACCGTGGCCATGATGCGCCTGGCGCGGGCGTTCGACGAGGCGGACTCCGGAGACGCGGCGGCGGTCCCGTTCAAGCGGCTGGCCACCGCGATCCTCAAGTACTGGATCTGCAAGCGGGCGCCGGTGCACGCGGCCGAGGCCCTCGAATGCCTGGGCGGCAACGGCTACGTGGAGGAGTGGCCCCTCGCCCGCCTCTACCGCGAGGCGCCGCTCAACTCGATCTGGGAGGGGTCGGGGAACATCCAGTGCCTGGACGTGCTGCGCGCTCTCCAGAAGACGCCGCAGTCGCTCGCCGCGCTGTTCGGGGAGATCGCCGCGGCGCGGGGGGCCGACCACCGCCTCGATCTTTTCGCGGCGGCCCTCCGGGACGATCTCGGGCGTCTCGATCCGGCGGAGGCCGAGACCCAGGCCCGGCATCTCGTCGAGCGGCTCGCCCTGGCGCTCCAGGGGTCGCTCCTCGTCCGCCACGCTCCGCCGGCCGTGGCGGACGCCTTCTGCGCCAGCCGCCTGGCCGGCGAGGGCGGCCGCGCCTTCGGGACGCTGCCGCCGGGTGCGGACGTCGGAGCGATCCTGGAGCGGGCGGCGCCGGAGGGTTAGAGCAAGCTTTCCAGATTTATGCCATCCTAAAAGGAATGAATGGCAGCTCCTCGAGCCTTCGGTACGCTTCAGTGCCTCTGTTGCTCGCGGTCTTCGTGTGCTCTGGGAGAGCCTGCGCCGCCGGCTTCCCCGCCGAGCCCTCGCCGGCGGTGGTCCAGCCGGCGCCCCCGCCTCTCCCGGCCGAGCCCGACCGGTGGCTGCCGTTCCGGGTGTTCGATTGGCGGGACGGGCTGGGAGAGCCATTGAGCAGTGTCGCAATAGATCGGCAGGGGTACCTTTGGGCAGGGAGCTCTCGCGGTGCCTTCATGTACAACGGACATAGCTGGCGGCATGTCGATCTCCCGACCGATCCTCCAGATGCCGAAGTCGGCCCGTTTCTGGCGGCGAGCGACGGGAGCCTCTGGATCGGCACCCGCACAAAGGGAATCTTTCGCCTCCACGCCGGCGTATGGTCGAGCTTGCAACTGGAAGAGAAAAGGCTTGGCCATACCTCGGTACATTTTCTCGTGGAGACGTTCCACGCCGGACAAGCCGTAATCTGGGTTGCCACCGACAAGGGGGTCGCCCGATGCGTCGCCGGATCCTGTGACCCGGTCCAGGCTACCTTGGGTTTCTCGGTCAGGACGCTGGTTCCGACTCGAGGTGAAAACGGGCGACCGGCGTTCTGGTTGGCCACGAACAAGGGCCTGGTCCGGCTGGATGGAATCGAGACCACGGCGCCTTTTCTCGCGCCCATCCTCTTCGATCATCGTAACGGCTTACCGGGAGACTCCGTGCGCAGCCTGGCAGTGAGTGTCTCCCCGGAAGGCCGACACTCGCTTTGGGTGGGGACCGATCAGGGCTTGGCGCGCCTTCGCGAGGGCCTCTGGACGCGTTATGACCCAGGGAGCGGTTTCCCATCGGCCCCTATCGCTGCACTGCTCCCAGGTCGCTGGGGCGGACGGACGGCCGTCTGGGTTGCTACCTGGGGAGCGGGCCTGATTCGCATCGACGAAGAGGATGGTCGCTGGGAGGCCTTTGGTACATCGTCGGGACTGCCCTCAGATTATCTGTACACCCTTCTCACGACGGATTCCAAGGGGAGCGAACCGATCCTCTGGATCGCGACCACAGGAGGTCTCGCCCGCCTCGACCGCAGCCGCTGGCATACCATCGACTCCCGCGCCGGCCTGCCGAGCGATACAGTGCTCGCAGCGGGCGAGGCCCTCTTTCCCGACGGCCGTAGAACCTACTGGGTGGGCACTGCCAATGGGACCGTCCGCTTGATGGATCACGGCTGGCAGAGCTTCGTCCCCTTCTCCGGAGCCTCTTCGCCGGTCGTGGCCGATATCGCCTGGACCCGGGAAAAACAAGACCGCGTCTTTTGGCTGGCCACGGCCCAGGGTCTTTTTCGCCACGTCCGCGGCGTCTGGTCCCACGCTTCTCCCAGTAATCTGGCTCATACTCTGCTAACCATCTCCGCGGGCAGCAGCGACGAGCTCTGGGCGAGGAGTCCCTTGAGCATCTGGCGCTTGGCTGACGGACATTGGTCGATTTTCCGCCCGGGGGAGGCCGGGCTGCCCTGGGGGAAGATTGCCGACTTGACGTGGTCGCGGGCCGGACGAGAGGATTTCGCGGTCTGGGTGGGCACTGACGCAGGTCTGGCGCGTTTCGCCTCCGGACGATGGCAGCCAGTCGAGGTCCCGTGCCTCCCCCGTCCTGGTGTGCTCGCCCTGCGCATCTTCGCCGACTCCGAAGGAAGCGGCTGGCTCTGGGCTGGTACTCAGCAGGGTGCTGCGCGTGTGCGGCTCGCCCGTGGACAGGTGGTGCCGGGAGACTGCCAAAACCTGACGTCGAGGCCATCCCAGCTTTTTGATCCCCGGATTTCCCAGATCGCTGGCGACCGGGCCGGGCGCATCTATCTATTCAGCGAACGAGGCGTGGTCCGCCTCACGGCTCCCGCCGGAGGGTCCCTGGAGCGCGCCCCGCTGGAGGTGTTCGACGCGGAGGACGGCCTTCCGGGAATCCGCTTCAGCCAAGCACCTTTCCTCGATCGCCGCGGCCGACTCTGGAGCGGCTCGTCCTCAGGCATAGCGATTTTCGATCCTGCTCACGAGCCTCGCCGGACCGGCCCGGCTCGCCCCGCACCTTTACGGATCGAACGGATCCTCGTCAGAGGTCAGGAGCGGTCTTCCGCCTCAAGTCTCGAGCTCCGCCACCGGGAGGGCCGCTTGGAGATCGAATACGCCCTGTTGCGCTTCCAGCGTGAGCACGCGACCCGCTACCAGACACAGCTCATCGGTCTCGACGATCAACCCTCCCCCTGGACCCGCGACGCCCGGGTCGTGTATGACCGCCTGCCTCCCGGCGAATATGACTTCCGCGTCTGGGGACGGGACGGTGACGGGACCCGCTCCGGCCCCGAGAAGCTGCGCATCCGCGTGCTGCCGCCTCCCTGGCTGACCCCCTGGGCCTTCGCGGCGTACGCCCTGGCCCTGATCGGGCTGGTGTATGGAGCGGTCCGCCTGCGCGTGCGAACGCTGGCCCGCCGGGCCGCCCTGCTCGAGGAGCTGGTGGCCGAGCGGACCCGCGATCTGGAGGAAGCCAACCGCCAGCTCGAGCGCGCCTCGTTCACCGATCCGCTGACCGAGCTCGGCAACCGGCGCTTCCTCACCACCTCCATCCGGCCGGACGCGGTGCAGGCGATCCGCAACTACCGGGAGCCGCCGGGAGATCCGCTCCATCGCGACCTGGTCTTCCACATGCTTGATCTCGACCACTTCAAGCGGCTCAACGACCGCGCCGGACACGACGCCGGCGACGCCGTGCTGGTCGAGGTCGCCCGCCGCCTGCGTGGGGTGGTCCGCGCCTCGGACCTGGTGGTGCGCTGGGGGGGCGAGGAGATCCTGGTGGTGAGCCGGTGGACGGACCGGGGGGCGGGAGCCCTCCTGGCGGAGCGGATCCTGGAGGCGGTGGGCGGCGAACCAATCCGCCTCGGCGTCGACCGGACCTCGACCGTGACCTGCTCGATCGGCTGGGCTCCCTTTCCGTGGAGCGCCGAGGATCCGGCCGCGGTCCTCTTCGAAGAGGTCCTGAGCCTCGCGGACCACGCCCTCTTTCTCGCCAAGCGCGAGGGGCGCAACCGGGCCGTGGGAGTCCTGCCCGGCGCGGCCAGAGCCGAGGAGGTGGCGGAGCGCATCCTCCGCGAGGATGCCCCCCTCCACTCCCTGGAGGGGATCGAGGTCGAGCTGATCTGGACTCCCGGGCCGGCCGTCGCCGCCGACGACCGCACTCGCCGTTGACCCTCTCGGGGTCGGATGCTATGCTCCGAAGTCCCATCTAGCTGCATCGACCATGGTCTTCTTTAATTACAGCACGATGCAGATGGCCGCGAAGGTCGTGTACTACGGCCCGGGCCTCTGCGGCAAAACGACCAACCTGCACTACATCTACGCCCATACCGCCGGCGAGTCCCGCGGCGAGATGGTGTCCCTGGAGACGGAGACCGACCGGACCCTGTTCTTCGACCTCCTGCCGATCGACGTCGGGACGATCGCCGGCTTCAACACCCGCATCCAGCTCTACACCGTGCCGGGCCAGGTGTTCTACAACACCACCCGCAAGCTGGTGCTCAAGGGGGTCGACGGAGTCGTCTTCGTGGCCGATTCGCAGCGGCCAATGGTCCAGGCGAACCTCGAATCGTTCCACAACCTGGAGGAGAACCTGGCGGAGATGGGGCTGTCGGTGGACACCCTGCCGCTGGTCCTCCAGTTCAACAAGCGGGACCTGCCGGACATCTGCTCGGTCGAGGAGATGAACCAGTCGCTCAACCGCGCGAGCTGGCCGTGGGTGGAGTCCTCCGCGGTCACCGGCATGGGGGTCTTCGAGACGCTCAAGGAGGTCTCGAAGGTCACCCTGCTGGCGCTCAAGAAGCGCCTCGCCCGCGGCTCGGACGCCCCGGCGACGCCGCCGCGCCCGGCGGTGCCGCCGCGGCCCGCGGCAGCTCCGCCCGCGGCAACCGCTCCGCCCCTGCCGGCGACTCCCCAACTCCGCCCCCAATCGCAGGCGCAACCCCAGGTGACGTCACCCGCCGCGGCTCCGTTGCCGCGGCCGGCCGCCCCGGCGCCGGCCCCTGCCGCGCCGGCCCTGCCGGCGACTCCCCAGCTGCGGCCCCTGTCGCAGGCGCAGCCGCAGGTGTCGCCACCGCCCCCGGCGGCCGCTTCGCAGCCGCCCGCTCCGGCGGCGCCTCTCCCCGCTCCGCCCCGCGCGGCGGCGGCGCCTCCGCCTCCGCCGCCGGCATCGGCGCGGCCGAAGGCGAAGGGATCGATGGACGTCCTGGGCGAGCTCGAGAAGCTGCGCAGCCAGGCCATGGCAAAGACTCCTGCGCCTGCCCCGGCGGCGTCCAGCAACGGCCGGAGCGAGCTCTCCCGCAATATCGAGATGACCCTGAAGCGCGCCGATTTCCAACGCGCGCGGCGCCTCCTCTTGAGCTTCCAGGTGGAAGACGAGCAGAACCAGGTGGTCGAAGCCGTCCACGACCTCCAGGTCGACATCAAGGACGCCGCCCATCTGGAGAAGCTCTTGCTGCGCTTGAACATCGCCCTCCATGCCAAGGAGTAGCGGGCCCCCAGAGAGTCTCGAGGAGCCCCCGCGATGAGGTGCCCTTTCTGCTCCGAGAGCCGCGACCGGGTGGTGGACTCGCGCGAGAGCCGCGACGGCGCCACCATCCGCCGCCGCCGCGAATGCCTGAGCTGCGGACGCCGCTTCACCTCGTACGAGCAGATCGAGGACATCCCCTATCTGGTCGTCAAACACGACGGCTCGCGCGAGGAGTTCAGCCGCAAGAAGCTCCTCGGAGGTCTGCTCAAAGCCTGCGAGAAGCGTCCCATCCCCTTGAAACGCCTCGAGGCGATCGTCGATCAGGCCGAGAGCATGCTCCACGACCGGGAGGACCGCGAGATCTCGACCCGCGAGATCGGCGCCTTCGTCATGGAGGAGCTCCGCGCCCTCGATCCGGTGGCATATGTCCGCTTCGCCTCGGTCTACCGCCGTTTCGAGGACGTCGGCGCCTTCATGGATGTGCTCACTCCCCTGCTCCCTACCGACAAAGAGGCCGACAAGGAGGCATGACCCATGGGCGGCAAATTCGCCTCCCTCCATCTCATCTCCCGGTTCCAGGCCGAGCTCGACCGGCTCTTCCAGGAGGCAGTGCAGATCGGCGACAGCCACCTGCCCGTCGGCGAGTGGCAACCCTCGATCGACATCGTCGAGACGCCGGGATCTGTGCTGATCTTCGCCGAGGTGCCCGGTCTCCATGCCGCCGATCTCACCGTGAAGGTGCGCGGCACGCGGATCACCCTCGAGGGAATGAAGAACACCTCGCTGCCCGGCGCCAAGACCATCAGGTTCCATTGCATGGAACGCGGCCATGGCCGCTTCATCCGCGAGATCCAGATCTTTTCGCCGGTGAACACCCATCATGGAACCGCCCGGCTGGAAGACGGCCTCTTGACGATTGAATTCCCAAAAATTCAAGATAAACGCCAGGAGGCTCGCGTTTTGCACATCGAGGAGCCTGAAGGGAACCCGGAATGACCAGACCGCCCGGCGAGACATCCGACGAGGCCATCAAGATCCCCGACGTCCTGCCCGTCCTGCCACTCAAAGACACGGTCGTCTTTCCGTACATCATCCTTCCCCTGTCGGTGGGGCGCGACAAAAGCGTCCTGGCAGTGGACCGGGCGCTCGCGGAAAGCCGCGTGATCATGCTGGTGGCGCAGCGGGATCCGGCGCTCGACAATCCTGGCGAGAACGAGCTCTATCCGGTCGGGACCGCGGCCGTGATCATGCGGATGCTCAAGCTGCCGGATGGGCGCATCCGCATTCTCGTGCAGGGCCTGTCGCGGGCGCGCGTCCATCACCTGAGCCAGACCGAGCCGTATCTCCAGGCCAAGATCGAGCCGATCGAGGAGCCCAGGCTGCCGCCGGGCACCCTCGAGGTCGAGGCCCTGCTGCGCAGCGTCAAGGAGAGCCTCGACCGCGCCGTGGGGCTCGGCAAGGGGATCTCTCCCGAGGTGATGGTGATCGCCGCGAACCTCGAAGATCCCGGCCGCCTCGCCGACCTCGCCGCGAGCAATCTCGATTTGAAACCGACCGAGGCGCAGAGCATCCTGGAGACGATCGATCCGATCGATCGCCTGCGCCGGGTCAGCGACATGGTGGCGCGCGAGATCCAGGTGCTCACCATGCAGCAGGAGATCTCGTCGCAGGCGCGCGGCGAGATGGATCGCAGCCAGCGGGAGTATTTCCTGCGCCAGCAGCTCAAGGCGATCCAGCAGGAGCTCGGCGAAGGCGAAGAGCTCACCGAGGAGATCGCGGGCTACCGGCGCCTGGCCGAAGAAAGGCAGATGTCCGAAGAGGGCAAAGAGGAGCTCGAACGGCAGATCCGCCGCCTC
>Ga0134123_10000691_pt1 | contig 22190 bp, 32 predicted proteins | sample KB303_FD_96460 | JGI IMG/M metagenome (GOLD analysis project Ga0134123, IMG submission 96460) | Terrestrial soil microbial communities without Nitrogen fertilizer from Kellogg Biological Station, Michigan, USA - KB3-0-3 | ecosystem: Environmental > Terrestrial > Soil > Unclassified ...
CGCAAAACCGCGAGAGCCCGCAGGGGAAGATCGACGGGTACCGTCCAGTACGTGCCGAGCTTATCCGCGTGGATCGCTCCCCACGCGTGCAGGGGTTCCCCCGCGCCTCATCAGGCGGCAGGTAGCGGTACGCGTCGAACGTTCCCATCGTGAGGGATTTTACCGCGCCCGCGGATCCGAGAACATGTCGTCGTCGCTCGCGCGGGGCATGACCCTACGAGCGCTCGATGCTTTTTCTTTGGACCCGGGATCTGCTCACCAGATGATCCTGCCGGGTGGTCCACAGCTCCCTCCGAACCGTCGCCGACCAGGACATGGCAGGACATGCTCCGCGACTTCCTGGCACTGTCTAAGCGCCATAGCAACAGACGGCTCGTCCATCTTCGCCAGAACGACGCTGGCCGGCGGCCGGGCGCCCTCCGTCGCGCACGACTGCCTCGCCGCCGAGCCTCGTTCCTATCCCCGCAGGAGCTCGCCGACTGGGTCGGTCCTGCTCGTCGACTACGAGTTCGATCCAACTCAGATCAGCCGCGTGATCGAGGCGCACAAGCGCTCTTGAGTCGAGTAAAGTTTCGACATGGGACACTGGACCAGCCTGAGGGGCCGTGAGCGGCATGACGCGGTATCCGCCGTCTGGGACATGGTCCGAGCGACCTACGCCAAGATTGGACTGATCGTCGACCAACCGCGAGAGCTGTACGAATACGACAACTGGGAGCTGTTCGTTAGCGACAACGCTACCTGGGTCGCGTTCGTGCTCAGCAAGACGACGTCGTTCGGCCAGAAGCTTGGTCTCGCGGGCTCCGACGGCTCGCACGCTGGACGAGCCGCCGTGAAGGAGTACGTCGCGAACAGCTTCTTCGATGCTGGGCGGTACGCGGAAGTCTCGCATCGCATGGAAGAGCTGGCACTCGCAGCAGGCGCGCCGATCGTCTGCGCGGTGTACGCGAGCGACGTGCTCAAGAAAAGCGTCCTACCCGCGAGCGACGGTGTCCATTATCGTCGCGCGATCAAGGGCGTCGGTGACGTTACGAAGGTCATCATTGGACATCCTCTCGGCGTTCCGGTGACGTCGAGCGATCATCCGCAGTGCCCGATTCCTGAGAGCGTGGCCGGTAGTCGCGTGGCCGGTAGCCGCGTGGCCGGTAGCCGCGTGGCCGGTAGCCGCGTGGCCGGCAGTCGACGACTCTCGACAGATCGTTCGAACGAGGCGGTACTCGCGCACGCGCTGTCGATCGTCACGCTGTGACTCGAGGAGAACGCTCCCAGGGAGCCGCAGCTCGTTTCCGATCCGTCAGCTCATGCGCCTCAATCCAAGCGGGGTTCCGCGTACCCGCGCGTCTGCGAGAAGCCGAGCGCAAGCTCGCGGGACCTGCATGCGCCACGGGACGCGGTGACGGTGACGGTTGCCCTGGGGCAAACAAGTTGACCGCCGCCCGTGGCGGCGCGATTCTCTCTCCATGGCACGTCGCGCACCCCATGAGCTCGACGCATGGCTCGATCGCAACGGTTACCACCATGCGCGCGCCCGCCCGAAGGCCTCGCACCCCTACGTCGTGTCCTCTCGCGCTGCGCAGGCGCACGCGCGGAAGATCCACCAGGAGCCGACGGGCCGCGAGGTGTTCGCCGCGCACGAGCGCGACCACCACATCACGACCGCCGGCCGTCGCGCGCTGGGTGCGTCGCAGTTCGCGCTGCCTCCAAGCCCTGAGGAGAAGGGCCGCGGAATCAAGGGCCGGCTCCCCATCGACACGATCGAGCGCGCACGGAGCGCGCTCGCCAGGGCCAGCATGATGCGCCACCAGGGACATCTGAGCGATCGACATCTCGCGGCGGTGCGCAGCAAGATCCATCGGATCTGGCCGTCCATCAAGGTCGAAACAACGACCTCGTGACGAGTCCCCGCCTGGAGCCCGGATCCAGCCACCGCGCGCAGGTGCGGCAGGCGAGGGCCAACGCAGGCGGGGCTTTTTGGATGCGGGATTCGTCGAACCCAAACCCGGAGTTGCCGTGAAGATGGGTGATTGGATCCTGTTCCGCGGCAGACGGCGCTTCGTCGTCCTCGAGCACCCTGGCGGCGTCGTGCTGAAGCGCGTACGACCGGGCCGCCGAAACGACTGCGCTTTCTACAGCGTCGGGCCGGCCGAGAAAATTGCTTCGCGCGTCATCAAGAGGTCCACGCCCAGCGCGCGGTCTCGCGCGAAGCGCTTGCTCGAAGCCCGGTGCATGCCGTGGACGACGATCGTGTGGAATGGAGACACGCCGACGTACAGGCACGACGGCGCGTTGGCGAAGTCTCCGTGGTGAACGACTGCGCCCCGTAGACCCTCAACTCTCTGGTTTAGTTCAGCGCTTTTCTAGCGTTGCACTGTGAAAACGCCTAGGTTGTTCCATGGCAGGCGGCTTTGCACGGATATGCGCTCCCGCACACTCGGCTGCACGAAAATGGCGGGAGCCTGCACGATTATTAGTCGTTAGTGGATATCTGCGGGGCACGCCCGGACGTCTTGCCCACGAGGGTGTACAGCCGGGCCAGGGTCCGTAGAGCAGGGCGATCAGGACGCCGGGGTCGAAGTTGTCGGGGGAGGGCCGTTTCGGTAGTCTGGCCCGGGGGTTGCGATGCTAGGGCGCGCTGGAGCGGGGCGAGGAGCTGGTCGCGCTGCACGCGGCCCACCTAGCGGCTCGGGTCCCCAAGCGCTCACCGGCGCGCCGGGCGCGCTGACTCGGACGGACGCCCCCGCGCCCGCCATTTTCTGGCCCGCGGGGATCGGCACCCCGATGATCCGCGCCGCGTGGCACCGAAGAATCGCAGGTCGGGCGCGCGCACGCTGTCGCCCGCCGCGTTACGGGCGCGCCCTCATGGTCTTCCAGAGCTTCCGTGCCCGGCGCGGCACTCTGCCCCTCGCGTCCCGGACGGCCCTGGCTCGGCCGAGACAAACCTCGCCGACCGCTGGGCGGCGATCATCAAGTCCGCGCGCGCCCGTCGGCGGCATGCCGGGCGAGGCAGGCCCCGGTGACGTCCGCGCGACGTCCCTTGCGCGCTGTGGAGCGTTTTCAGCACGGGATCGCCGAAAGCCGCGACAGATTAGACGTCTGCTGCTAGAAGTGTAACGAAATCATCAAATTACTGAGATTTCGTTACTGGTGCGACGGGCCCCGCCACCATAGGATTGGATCCGGATGTCCAACCTGTCCACCCTGCTCAAGAAGTACGAGGCCCTCACCCTCGAGATCGCGCGGCTCGGTACCGCGCGCGTCACCATCCACGACCAGATCCTCGCTGCTGGTCGCGGTACCGCGTCGCTCTCAAAGACGCCTGGACCAGGACGTCCTGCACCTGCATGGACGCGCGCCCAGATCATCGAGGTCGTGCGCGAGACTGTCCGCGTGCTGCGGGAGGCCGGTGCGCCGCTACCCCGCCGGGAGATCGCCGCACGCCGACGCGTACTCAGCTACGAGACGATGGCGACGCATTCGTGCGGTGAGGTACTCGCTGCTGTGGGGGCCAAGCGCGACGACCTCGACCTCTGTCACTGGCGCTAGGAACGCCCGTAGGTACGGGTTATCATCTCTCGTATGTCAACAGGTGCGACCAAGACCATCGTGCGGGGGCTGCGAGACGGCCAGTACACCGCCGGTACCGGGTGGCGCGTCCGCAAGATTAAGGAGTTCGGCGCCAAGGTTACCATCGCCGCCTCTGGGCGCGTAACGGTGGTCGACAAGAGGGGCATTCGCCACGTCTACGTGCTCGTGCTTGATCCGACCGTCGAAAACAGCCCACTGGCGCAAGCGCTCATCGACCTGGAGAACAAGACGATCCGAGCCGCAGCCACGTCGGACTCCGGGAGCACGTCACGCACAACACCGCGTGCCGCTCCGCCGCGAAGTTTCATTGCTGAGTCTGGGTCGCCCAAGAAGTCACATGCGCAGATCAAGCATGAGGTTGACGCAATCCTGGCAGGAAGGCACAGCGGAAGCGGTATCCAACTAGATCCTGGCGAATGGTGGGATTCCCTATCAAAAGCGACCGTCAAACAGTTGCGGAAGGCTCCCTAGCAGGGAGCGCGTATGAAGGGGCTGGCTCATGGCTATCTGGGAGGACCTGGAAAACGATTCGACCTGATACAATTCGAGAAGTTATTTGGAAAGGTCTTTCAAGGGTTTACCCAATACGGCGCGTAGGCCGTATCAGAGCGTAACGAAATCCAGGAGCAGGTTCGCGTGCGTAGGCCACGGTCCTTGCCGTTTCATGACTGCACGATTATTCGGACAAACTGCACGAAAATTCGGCGAGGATCGTAAGTAAAGGCGAAAAATCGTGCAAAGCCGCGCGGCCCTCTTCGATTCGACGGGTGTCCTCGCGGATGGATCTTTCACGATCACCGTCTACGATCTGAATCCGTGATCCCGTGACGGCGGGTCAACGACTCCTTGGGGACAGCGGCAAGCCGAGTGCCTTTCGCAGGCCGCTCTGCAACGCGCGCTCGGCGGGTTCGTCGCCGTGTGGATCGTAGCGCTCGCTGCCCGCGAGCACGTCGGCCAGCTCTCGCCGCTCGGGCTCCGAGAGTACCTCGGGCACCTGCGATTGCAGTGCCTCCACCGCCGCGCTAAAGCTCAGGTCGCCCTCGCGATACGCGTTGAGGATCCCGCCTAGAGACGCGTGGTAGCCCAGTCGGAGGTGCCTGGGCTTAGCGTCCAGCATGCAGCGCAGCTCGTTGACGTGCGATACGAGGGTGTTCCAGTACGCGAACGGTTCCTGTCCTTCGCGCGAGAGCGTCTCCCAGCAGGTCTGCTCCGCGATCAGCGCGCGGATCTCCTGGACGCTCTCGGGCACGGCCCTCCCACGGGCGAGCGCCTCGAGCTCGCGCCCATCGGCCACCTCCGCGAGTCGCGCCCGAAGGCGACGCAGATACGCCTCGTCGCGCCCCGCCATCACGCGCCGCGCCCCGGGACGTACCGGGCGCGCGGACGCCCCTGGCCGAGCTGGACGCGCAGGTACTTGTCGGTCTCGCAGAGCACGTTGGGCACATCGCTGAAGTCGAGGATGACGCCGGTCTCCCTCCACGATCGCGTAAATTGCGCGCATCTCGACCAGCGCGTGATCCTGGGCCAGCGGGGCCTGTAGATCTTCTCGCCCCTGGCCTGGCGAGCACTCAGCGCCTGGCCGAGGCGCTCCGGGGTGAAATTCGCGTGGGAGGGCCACGCGCCCTCGAAGTTGATCAGCTCGGCGATCGTGGCGGGCCAGTTGATCTGGCGACAGGCGCACAGCATGAGCCAGAGCAGTGGGTGATCAGCGAAGGGCTCGCGGACGTGCTGGGCGATCCAGCGCGTCACGCGATCGTCCTCTCTGCGGACGTTGCAGAAGCGGTACTCGGCCAGGATCGGATCCGCGGTCCACGGCGGCGGGAGGCGGAGGTCTTCTTTCTTCACCCGGATGGCCTCGCGCTCCCGGATCCAGCTCCACAGCGGTGCGTAGTCTGGCGAGGTCACACGGCTCCCTGGTTGAAGGCGAGCCACCCCACGTAGCCCCTCCGCACGAAGCCCGCGGCGAGGCTCCTCGCGATCAAGAACTGCCAGTCCGCGTCGAAGCCCGTGTGGTGGAACGACACGAACCTCGGCAGCTCGCCGGAAAGCAGGACGGCGACAGGATCCGGCCGAATAACTGCGTCCGGTCGCCTCGGATCAGGTCGGGCCGTCACATGGACAGCTCGATCGAACCTGTGGAAGGTGTAGCCGGTACTCTCGCAGACGCCGTCCTCGGACGACGGCACGAGCTCACCGCTCACGTCCGACCAGTCGCTCGGCACCGCCTCGATCACCCGCGCGGCGTCGGCCTGCCAGTGGCTGATCGCCGCGCGATCGTCGGTACGCTCGGGGAGGGCGAAGATCCTCTCGGGCATGATCTCAATCCTTCCTTCCGCCGACGAAGCCTGCCGGCGCGATTGTGAAACCGCGCGCGATCATCTCGGCGTAGGACAGCGCATGATTGTGCCGTCTGATCACCTCGCGCAGCCCTCCGCACACCCAGCACCTGGGATCCCAGTGTCCGTCGGTCGCCAGTGTCTCGCGGCCACAGCCGGCGCACCTCAGCTCGACGTCCCTATGCCTCATGGCCCACCTGCTCCTCGTCTTCGCTGTCGAACTTCCTGAGGATGTCGACGACGAGCGGCAGGTCGTCGCGCACGAGCAGCAGTCGATCGCGATCGCGTGCCGACAAGCGGGCGCGCGTCGAGCACATGAAGTTGTAGTTGTCCCACCCGTCGGGGGTCAGCATGTCCAGGACGGCAGCGAGCGCGATCTCCCGGAGGTGCTTCGAGTAGCTCTTGTTTTCGAGCGCGCGCCAGAGACTGTCCTCGGCCTCTGGGCCGCCGATGCTCGCCAGCGCATTTGCGGCGTGGCACCACGTCCCCTCCTCTGCGACCCCCGGAGCGCAATGCAAAACGTCGACGAGCACCCCCACGCAGGAGGCATCGCCGAACTCTCCGACGACGTCGACGGCGGCTCCGCGAAACTCCTCGTCACCGGAGGTCATGGCGTGGAGATACGTGCCCAGGCAGAACGGCTCGTCGGGGACGATGAACGCGGCGGTGGTGCCCGCGTAGTAATGTCCGGGCACCGGCACCCGTGCGACAGCAGCCTGGGCTCGCGTGCCACGGGGCTTCCCGAATTCGGCCCGGGACAGTGCGCCCTGGCGCAGGATCGCGTTGATCTTCTCGCGGGTGGGGGCTCGCTTCACGACGACTCCGAGAAGTTGGAGAGCTGGCTCTTGCGCACGCGAGCCCTCGTAGCCACCTCGGCGGGGTCGTCGAGGTGGTCATCGCAGGCGCCGAACGGCGAAGCCGCCGTCGACCCTGGCGCTTCGGCCGTGCTCTTCTTCCTCTTGCCCCTGGGCATGGTGTGCTCCTCGCCTAGCGCTCTGACCGCATCAACGGGAACAGGATGACGTCACGGATCGAGGCCTGCTCGGCGAGCACCATGACCAGCCGATCAATCCCGAGACCTGCCCCGGCGGTCGGGGGCATCCCGACCTCGAGTGCCTGGCAGTAGTCCTCGTCGCAGGGCAGCGCCTCGACGGCGCCGACACTCCGCGCCTCCAGCTGCTCGCCGAAGCGACGGCGCTGGTCGTCCGGATCGTTGAGCTCCGAGTATCCGTTGGCCAGCTCCATCCCGCACGCGTACAACTCGAAGCGGTCGCAGAGGGCCGGATCGCTCGAGCTCCTGCGCGCGAGCGGAGACACCGCGATCGGAAATTCCGTGACGAGCGTGGGCTGAACGAGCTTGGCTTCCGCGGCGGCCTCGAACATCAGGTATCCAACGTGAGCGGCGCGTACGCGCCGCTCCGCGGCGTCGGGGTAGCGATCGAGAAGCCGCGCGACCAGCGAGGGGCGGCCAGACGGATCCTCGAACGCCGCAACGACCTCCGCGGTACCCTCGCCGAGGGAGTCCCGCGGCACGCCCGCGAGTAGCGTCCGAACGACGGTGGAGGGCGAGACACCCACCGCGATCGCGGCTTCGGCGGCGAACGCCGGATCATCGAACACGCGAGCCGCCTCCTGCACGCCCCCGATCTCTCGGAGGGCCCCCTGGACGGTGACGCGCTTCCACGGTGGCTCGAGCTCGATTCGCGTGCCGCCCCAGTCGACGTCCGCGCGTCCGTTCACGTCGAACGCGATCTCGTGGATCAACTGCTCGGTGAGGGCCATCAGGTCCCTGTGCGTCGCGTACGCCTGGTACAGCTCGAGCATCGTGAACTCGGGGTTGTGCCGACGCGACAGCCCCTCGTTGCGGAAGCAGCGGCCGACCTCGTAAACGCGCTCGAGGCCACCGACGACGAGGCGCTTCAGGTAGAGCTCCGGGGCGACGCGCAGGCAGAGGTCCATGCCGAGCGCGTTGTGGCGCGTCGCGAACGGGCGGGCAGTGGCCCCGCCAGCCGCCGCGTGCAGCAGTGGCGTCTCGACTTCGAGGAAGTCCCTCGCGTCGAGGAAGCGCCGGAGACCCCGCACGATCCGCGACCTCTTGCGGAACACGCCGCGCACCTCTCGCGAGGTCGCCAGGTCGATGTGTCGCCTGCGGTAGCGCTGCTCGAGGTCCGCGAGTCCGTGCCACTTGTCCGGCAGCGGGCGGAGGGCTTTCGTGACGATCCAGAGGCGCGCGACCTGGATCGACAGTTCGTCGGTCTTGGTCCACATCACGCGGCCCTCGGTCACGACGATGTCCCCGACGTCGAGTTGCGGCAGCACGCCCTCGAAATCGTCGCGGTCCGTGGTCCGGGCGCTAATGAGCAGCTGGATGTCGTCCGTCGCGTCGCGGATCGTTGCGAAGACGAGTCCCCTGCCGAGCACGCGCTTGCCTATTACGCGCCCCGCCACGCTCAGGAGGTCGCCGTCTGCCTTAGGCTTGGACCACTCGTACCGCCGCCTCACCGCTCCGATGGTGTCGCTCGGCCGGACGTCGTTGCGAAACGGATCTGATCCCAGGCGACGCAACTCAGCCGCCTTCGCGCGACGCTCGCTGATGAGCCGCTCGAGGGTGGACGGGGACAAGGAGTCGATTGCGTTGTCGATCATGGTTTCGGAAACCTCGCGTCAGCTATCGCTAGCAAAATCAAGATGGGCCACAGAACAGCTGTGAACAGACAGATCCCGATAGCGTCGCCGACCGTCGGCTTGGGGGAGGGAAACTTGCCGCGACCATCTGCGCGGTCGAGCATCGTGGGGGCGCTCCAGACCTCGACCATCGCGGCAACGCCGCCGAGCAGGAGACCCACGCCCGCGTAGACGAGAACCGTTTCAGGCATCGGCGATCCACCCATCGTACTCGCGGCCGTGCATCTGCTTCCTGCACGACGAGCACAGAAGCGCGATCACGGGCGCCCACTCGCGGCTCACGTCGCGCTGTGCAGCGATCTGAATGGCCGGGTTGTCCTGCCACCGCCGGCCCGAGGTCCAGCCGAGTTGCTCTGCGAGCGCGGTGAAGTCCCCGTTGAAGCTCGGATCACGGCGAGCGCGCTCGAGCAGCAGGTCGGCACCCATCTGGGTCCGCTCGGCGCGGCTGCGGCCGGCGCGGCTGGCGGCGAAGTCCAGGCCGATGAGGGGAACCGTCTCGGGCGCCGCGCGACAGCGTCCCTCCACGCTCAGCCGGTGGGCGAGCGCGTAGACCTCGGTTCGCGTCCTCGCGCCCGGCTCCAGGTAGAGCACCACAAGGTCGGGGTTGACGCGATCCATCCTGGTCGGCAGCTCTCTCGCGACGGTGTAGATCGGGACACCGGGGGCCCACCGTGCGGCCCGGATGACCGCGTGGTACTCGGCGTCTGAGGAGCTCGAGGCGCGGAAGCCGCAGGCTCGCGAGACCAAGATCTCGCCGCCGTGGACGAGCCCACCCCGGACAAGTACGAGCCCGGCGCCGCCGTGGCCGGGCTCGCCGTCCTTCGCCTCCACGAAGGAGCCGTCGACCACGAGTGCCAGCCCTGCGAGGCCGTGAACCGTGATGATCTCTGCGGCGACGCCGCACTCGGAGCAGTGCGCGCCACGCGCGCCACATACACGGCAGCCCCGGTAGCGATCGCGCCTCCGCTGACGCTGGCCGCGGATGTCGCCCTTGCCGACCTTCATCGCGGGGGAAGGCCCTCTGCCGCAGCGCGGTCTCGCGCCCACGCGGCGAGCCGACCCTCCGCGGCTGCGGTGCCGCGCCTCACCAGCCGTACCTCGTAGCGAACCGTGACGTCGACGGTGACCAACTCGCTCACGTACCGGGGAGGATCGCTCATCCTGGAGAAGATCTCGTCCTCGACGAAGGCTTGCCACGCGTTCCTCTCTGCGTGCCACCAGTCCTGGAGCTGCTCGATCAGCGCCTGGTCTGCCTCGCAGGGGGTCACGAAGGTGTGGTGTCGGTGGGACCTCTCGAGGTAGCCGCACGCGTCGTCGTCGCAGTCGATCCAGCCGTGCTGCTTCTCGAAGGACTCCTGCTGGTACATGTCGAAGAGGGTGTCCACGACCTCGTGCCACGGCCCCGCGAGCTTGCACGCCAGGTCGAACTCCGCCTGTAGCCGCCGCGCCTCGCCGCCCGCCGCCTCGGGGCTGGCGTGCCAGGTCACGACGTGCTGGCTGCCGCAGTCGTGCTCGACGCTACGCACGCGCTCGACGATCCAGATGTCTCCGCTGTCGGTCGTCATCGGTCTAGTTCGGCTCTTCCTTGATCGAGCACTGCCAGGTACAGCGCGGCGGCGGATGCGCGCCCCCGCAGCGCCACGGCTCCTTCCGCACGCTTCCATTCGAGACAAATTCCCCGCACTCGCCGGTCCTGAGCAGCGGCGTCCTCTCGAAGAAGCGCGGGTGCTGCACACTTGATACTTCCGTGTGCCTGCGGCACAGGTCGGCGCGTGGGCAGCCCTCGCCGCGGCACAGCTGACCCACCGATCGCATGTTCCACAGCCGCAGCGCCGAACCTTCCGACTTGCCCCAGCCGCCGACAGCTGCGCAGGAGTCACACGTGTAGAAGTACGCTCGGCCGCCCTCGGCACCGGGATCGTGCCCGTCGCGAGGTCTGACGTGCAGCGAGGGGTGCCCGCCGCAGAACGGGCAAGGCAGCACCTCGATCGTGGACTGCGTCACCGTTGCCTCCCGTCCGGGCAGATGGGCCCACGGCCCATGGACCAGTGGGGATCGTCCGGGCAGATCTGGAAGACCTGCCCGCAGATCCTGCAGCGGTGGACGACCTCGACGGCGCGTGTTCCACCGCCCCCGGGCCGGAGAGGCCGATCACTGTCTTCCGCGAGCTCTCTCGCGAGCTGATCCAGCTCCGCCGTGGTTGGCGGAGGCTGCCTGCGCGCACGATCGCTCCAAATCGCCGCCGGATGGACGATCGGAACAGGCGAGGGCTCCCAGGCCTGGTCGAAGTGTCCGCGCGCCTCGGCAAGGAGCGCGGCGTCGAGCTCAGGATGCTGGCAGCAGGCGCCGCACGAGCACTTCCAGCGGTAGTCGCCGGACTTCAGGGCGTGCAGCCACACCGCGTGGCGCTCACCCGTGCCGAGTCGGCCACCGCCGAGCTCGAACACCTCGAGCAGGTAGGCGTGACGTTCGTCGGATGGAGGCACTCGTACCAGCGTGCTCATGCCGTCTTCTCCTCAGCCGCGCGAACGCGAGAGAGCAACTCGCGCAACTTGTCATCGTCGTCGCACGCGCGCCAGTACGCGGTGGGACCGACGCCGGCCCTCCCCTCAAGGAGGTGCGGCAGGTCGACGATCAGCTCAGCGACGGGTGGCGCGGGCAGCGAGATCTGGAACATGCGCCTGCCGCCCTCGAAGACCTCGCACCAGCGCTCTCCGGTCCTCAAGCCCCCGTAGCTCACGGTGTAACCGAGTGCCTTGAAGAAGGCCTCGATCGTATCACCTGCATCGGGGGCAAGCGTCATGGTGCCTTGCGCCCGATCGAACTCTCGATAGTGTCCGCGATCGTCCGCATGTGAGCGACGATCTTCTGCTTGTCGACGATGGAAAGCTGGTTCCAGCGTGCGCGGGCACCCACCAACACGTTGAGCACGAGCGCGCGCATGTCGCTCGCGGCAGTGCCGCCGGAGCGCCTGGCGACCACCTTCTTCGGCGCCTCATAATGAGGCGCCTTCGTTGGTGCCTCGTGGTAGGTCACCGCCCGGCCGGGCAGCACGGTGCGCGCATCTGGCGGCACCGGGGGATCCTTCAGCTTCGTCACGTCGACGATCCTTCCTCGCGCAGGCGGTTGGGCACCACCGCGCGCAACTTCCAGTGGGCGTCCGTCTGGACGTGGTCTCGGCGGACGAACTTGGCGACCGATCGCCGAAACGCACGGTAGTGGAAGCCCGCCGCGAGACGAACGACGTACCCCTCGCGGGAGCCGCCGTGCAGGCTCTCGGAGACGAGATCGAGTGCCCGGACGCCCCGCTCGTCCCACGTCCCCCGGTGGAGCACGGGCACCACCGAGAGGCCCAGGAGTCGAGCCCACAGAACAGTGTCGTCCCAGGGGAGGCACTCGTTCTGCGCGTTCCAGATCGAGAACAGAAGGAAGTGCGCCGGCAGCGCCGCGTAGGCGATCGAGTGCACGGCGTAGAGGTTCTCGCCACACAGGCGCCAGCCGTCGGGGATCTCGTGGGCGATCGCACCGTGCAACGCGCGGACGCGGTCACGCGACGGATGCGCCTCGTACTCGAGGCTGCGCGCGTGCAGGTGGTCACGGTACAGAGTCGTGCACTCACCGTCCATCTTCGCGGTGACGACGACCTCGGCGACGCCGAACGCGGCGCCGGCATCCGCGAGCACCCGATCGTCGGATTGCGCGCCGGGGCTCCACGGCAGGTGGTACGTCCGCGGGTACTTCACGCGGGAGGTGAACAGGTGCAGGACGGGCGCGAGGGCCCTCTGCGCGCCCTCGTCTTCGAACAACTCGCCGCGCAGTCGCAGGCCGCTCGGCAGGATCGGATTCCCCCATTTGTCGACAACCTCGTCCGAGCAGAGGTGGTCGGGCAGGTGGGCGTGGGTGATCCCGCAGCGAGCGCGCAGGTCGTCGCACGACAACTCGGTCGACTCGGCCTGGAGATGGTGGACCTCGCAGACGGCGGCGCCGTTGCCGAAGTAGTAGCCGCCGTCGGACCAGAGCTTGCGCTCGACGATGTGGTGCGCGTCCACGGCCGGCGTGCCGCAGATCACGCAGCGGTGCTTGCCCCGTGCGAAGACCGCTTCACGGTACTCGTCTCGGGTCAGCAGCCTGAAACTTGTGCGGGGAGTTGCCATCGAGATTCTTTCCTAGCGCTCGTCGAGCGAAGCACGCCTCCCGCGGCCGAGGCAGGTCGGTTCGTGTCCGGTCGGTTCGTGTCCGGTCACGCGGAAGCTCCGTCCCCCGCCACGTGGTGCGAGCTGACGCGCGCCTTGCACACGCCGCACGTGACCAGGAGGTGGCCGCACTGGTAAACGACGAAGAGACCCGCCCCGCGGTGGCACTGCGCGCGGAGCACGAGGCTGTGATTCTCTGGAAGCTCCTTGCAGAGCGGATCTTTGCACACCAGTGCGACGGCCATCGCGACCTGCTCGTCGGGGTGAAGCAGAACCTCCGCGATTCCCTTGTCGCACCGCTTGCACCGGATCTCGATCACCCCGCTGGCCCAGTAACGGACCGTCGTCGACGATTCCAGGTGGCAACGGCCGTGGAGCACGACTCCTTCGTGGTTCTCGTGCGTGCACTCGTGCGCCTGGCAGGTAGCCTTGTCCAGAGCGCTCCGTGTGAGCGGCCTTTTCACACGAGACACGCCAGCCTCTGGTTGCTCTCGACGTTTCGTCACTTCGTGCTCCGTGCTTCGTTCGCCTTGTTCTTGGCCGTTTGGAGCCCTCCGAGCGCGAGCCGGATAAGGTCGCTCATCGAGAGCTTTCGCTTCTTCATCTCCGCGCGCAGCCACTCCTCCTCAGCGTCGGTCACACGGGTGCCGATATAGTTGTTGAAGCTGTGCTGGCTAGCGCGCTTGGGCTCGAACATGCTGATGTCTCAAATGTCTATCATTATGTTAGCAACTGCTCAAGGCCCAAGATCTCACTTCGATAACCGACGGGGCCGGTGCAGATTCTCGCGGTCATCTCACTCGCGAGCCGAAGGCTCCAGCTCGCAGCACTCACTGCACCCGCAAATCCGAGCGCACGTCAGGCATGCCTCGTCATCTAATTCCACAAAGCGCCGATGCGAGGCGAGGCTGCCTCGCTCACCCTGTTTGCAGGTTCCTTCGCGCAGGTGGATCTTCGCGCGCTTCATCGCTGAAGCTCTGCCAGCGCGATCTTGAGCCAGGTCTCACGCTCGTCGGGCGAAAGTTCGTCGAGAGCGCCACGAAGTGCGCAGGCGAAGATCGCGACGCGCGCCTTGCGGTTCGTAACTGTCTCCTTCGCGAGACGCAGATAGTCGGCCGCCACTCCGCGCACCATCACGTCGACTCGACGGCCCATGATCTCGTTCACGCCGCGCGCGCTCCGGTCGAAATCCGGTCGGCGTAGTAGCGGGTCCCCGGCGAATCGTCGCTGTGCAGTGCCCCGGCGTCGCTCGCCGCGTCGAGAAACGCGTCCCGCGCGCGGGTGTCCTGGTTGGCCGTGAGCAGTTCCTCGAAAAATTTGGCCAGCGAGGATCATGACCTCCTCCAACCATCGCGCGGCACATCGATCGCCAGCTCGTCCCGACCGCGCGCATGCTGCATCTCGCGCCCGAGATCGATCATTCCCTGGTAGGTGCTGCACTCGGGGTGCGCGCACGCGCGCTGTCGCTTGTATAAAGCACACGGACCTCGGCGGATCATTGTGGTTTGCTCCTGGCCAACGGTCCTTCTTGAAAATAGTCGAGTTCGAGGGTTCGCTCGACGAGTTGCTTCGCGTTGAGATGTACTGGCTTCAGCATGTGGTGTCTCTTTGCTCAGAGCGCGATATAACCGTGCTTGATGGCGTAGCGAGTGATGTCGGCGTTGTTGCGGACGGCGAGCTTCTTGATCACGTGTCCGCGATGCGTGTCAACGGTCTTCGAGCTGATGCCAAGCTCGTCGGCGATCTCCTTGTTGGTGCGCCCGCTCGCGAGCAGGATCATCACCTGGCGTTCGCGCGCCGTGAGAAGATCCGGGCGCCGCCCCTCGCCGCTCGCGACGGCGCGGGTATTGCTCATCCAAGCCCCGTGGAGCGCATCCACGTTGACTCTGTTCAGAGCGTCGCAGACGTAGCTCGCGATCGCGTCGCACATGGTAGGCGAGAACTTCGCGTTGCCGAGCGAGTCGACGTAGCGCACGACGTCGATCGCCCGCTCGCCGTCATAATGCAGGATGCGTCCCTCGCGACTCCAGTGGGCATTCATGACGTCTCCTCCTTGTTGAGATCGCTCGACGTGTCGTCCTGGGGACACGGATCTAACGCTACTCACCAGATCTCCAGCCTGCTGAGGCGACAGGGCCACTCAGTTTGGGCAGCAGTGGGCTTCTTGTGGCGGAGGATCGAGCGCAGCGTGTAGAGGCGCTCCGCGGCGGTCGGCTCGTTGTTGACGATCTCGGCAGACTTGGCGGTCTTGTTGGCCATGGTGCTGAGGGGGATAAAGCAGGTCTCGTGCCGATCGTTCGTGCGTTCCAAGTGCGGGTGACCACGCATAGGTAGCAGGATACCCGTCTCCAGTCGTCTTCGGTCGGGGGACGTCTCCGTGGTCTGTGAGATACAAGGGTCTCCGGCGACCCAGGCCCTAACCGCGGCGGACGGCTGCGCGTGCAAAACGTTTGGCGCGTCTGTTCTGCGTCGTCAGGAGCGGCCTCGGTTACTCGTCGTCGTCCGGCTCGTCGTCGTCGGGTCCGATCCAGTCACCCTCCGCGGCGTCCCACGTGACGGGCTCGCTCGCGAAGAAGAAACCGACTCGATCCGGCGTCTGGTGCGGCTGGTAGCTGGTCACCGACTGGAAGACGTCGACCAGGCGCGCCTGGTGCTCCTGGCCGATCCGGGTCCCGACGTCTCCGGCGACGCCCTCGTTGGGGACCTCGATCACGAACTCGATCATAACCCGTTGCATCATGGTCAGCTCACCTGTTCCTTGTGTGCGGCGAACATCTCACAAGTCGCGCGCGACGGTAAGGATCTGACCGACGGGCACTACATGTGCCGCGACTGCGTGCACGCGAGCCCGGAGGCGATCGTTGAGGGGGACGCGCCGTGAAGCGCGCGAACACGGGCCATCGCGACGCCAACGAAGCGCAGATCGCTGCCGCCCTTCGGGCGGCAGGTGCCGCCGTCGCGATCATGGGCCACCGATCGATCACCAGCCGCGATCGTCCAGGCAGCGGTGAATCTCGACGAGGCGGCATCGCACATCACCGTGGCCTTGGCGGGCGTACAGGACGCCGAGCGGACCGCCGCTCGTCACGAGCAACTCGGTACGGCGGCGTGCGAGACGGCAAAGCTGTGAGCCGAATCCTGTGGACAACTCGAGGCCCGTGCCGCCTCCATGTACCGCACCGCTGTCGAGTCGTCGATCTTGACCCGCGCCAGGAACTCGCCCCACCCTTTGGCCTTGGAACCGCTCGCCGGGAATGTCGCGCGCACCTTGGCGAGCAACACGCCAACCTCGATGCGCCACGTTCCGAGCGTGAGCCGAACTGAATAAGATGCATCTCCACGTAACCTACCGTAGTTCTGGGACACGTGGATCAGCGTCACGGTTGACACGTGGATCCATCCGGTGACATTGTGGCCATGTGGCTACAAGCAAGAAAACGGATGCCGCGGCCAAGCAACTGCGCCACATCCACGTGCGGCTGAACCCAGCTGAGGCCTCGCGCGTCGAGAGCGACATGAACAGCTTCCGCGAGACCAACGTCGGAGATCTAAGGCCGGGAGCATACGCCAAGGCGACCGTGCTGGCCTTCCCGCGGTATCGGCGGATGGAGGCCGAACTGCGCGAGCTAGTGCGTGAGGCGGGCGGCGGTAAGGTCGCTGCGCGCCTCATGAAGCTCCTCGAAGTTAAGGTCATGCCGTGAGATGCGGCCGCTGCGGGCAGAAGATTAAGCGCCGCAATCAGACCGGGAACCGCGACGCGGTGCAGCCCTGTCCCAAGGCCAAGGACTTCGGGCTGCCCCACGCGACGTGCGCGCCCGCCAGTCCGCCCCCCACGACTCCACATCCTCGATACAACCATGATGTAGCCGTGCTGTCTCGTCGGCGAGGTCCACGCAAGAGGTACACTTGAGTACGTACACCAAAGCAGCCGCGTTCGTGGCGTTGCGCGCGCGGCACAGCCTGACGCGCGGCAGATACGGGTGCGCGGTAACCCAATTCAACAGACAAGCACTTGCAGCACGGATCGATCGGCACGTCGATTGCTTCGCTCTTTACAAAACGCATTGAGAGGCACCGAGAGGCAACATGACCAACAAGCGCGCAGACAACGCCCCCCGGCAAGAAACAAAGGGCTACGATCCGTACAAGGTCGTCATTATCGGCATCGACACCAAGGCGGATCCGTCTCACTGGGGATACGACCAGGAGAGCAACGACACGGACCTACTCGAGGCCGACATCCTGTTCACCTATGCGAACGGGGTCATCCAGGCCCCCCTGGCGCGGCGTGACGGCGACGCCATCATCATCGTCGCGGGCCGTGGACGCACCCGACTGCTCCGCGAGGCTAATAAGCGTCGCGTCAGCGATGGACTCCCCCCATGGCTCCTGTACGTTCAGATCATCAAGGGCGACCACAAGAAGATGCTGCTGTACAAGATCGGCGAAAACTCGCACCGCCGAGATCAGAGCGCCCTGGCGCGCGCGCGCCAAGCTCAGGAGCTTTCGCTCCAGTACCCGGAGGAGGAGGCTGCTACAATCATGGGCCTGGGCCTTAAGCAGTTCAGGACCGTGCTGAAGCGGCTGGACTGGGCTCCCCAAGTGCAGAAGGCCGTGCACCAAGGCATCATGCCACCCTCCGCGGCAGACGGTCTCTCTGCCCTGTCGCAGGCCGACCAGACCGCGCGGCTCACAGAGGTGCTAGCCAGCGCGAACGCAAGCGGCAACAAGCCAACGGCACGCGACGTCAAGGCGAAGGTCGCTGAGGCGAGCGGCAAGACACCGACCGAGACGCCCGCGGCGCGGATCAAGCAGGTGTCCAGTATCCTCGACAAGCTTTCGGAGGATGCCACCAAGGACGACCTGTGGGCTGCCATCCGACGGGTCAAGGCTGCGGTGAAGCCGGCCACTGGCCGCGCGCGCCAGGCCTGATGCACATTAGAAAAAAAGCGCTCCGATAAGTACGGCCTGTCGGTGCGGGTCCGCCGTGACCTGATATGCACGGAGGAGAATCGCAACATCGTGCCTGACTCCATTGTTAGAAAATAATCGAATGACACGACCAAACAAAGTCATCTATCAAACCGGAACGAAAGGCATTCCAGACGACCACGGCTACAGATTCAAGCTATACGCGAATCTTAGGCCGCCAGAGTTAATGAATATTACCTTTGTCATGATGCATGGAGGAAGCGAGGAAGTAATCATAAGGGGAGACACAAGAGAATTACTGCAACCTATAGTAGACGAACTAATCACGCACCCTCGTCTACGTAGGATAGAGATAATCGATGAAATATCCGGCAACATCGAGACTATTAAGCCTGCATGAACACACGCACAGTGTATGGTATGCTACATGCTGCTGCAATAAAGGCCAATATGCGCGTCGTTACGTCATTGACACCGCGCTGCACTTGAGGTGATCGATGATCGATGATTGTTGTGCTCTCGGTGGTCGGCGATACGATGTAAGCGATCGGCAGACCACGCTTCAACAGCTCGCGGATACTGTCGGTAGGGTGACCATCGAAGCTCCCTGGAACTTAGTCATCCAGTACATCGACGGCGATCGTCTCTGGGTGCGCTGTTCATCTGAGAGCGCAGTGCTGGAGGAAGTCAACAGAGCACGCAGTGTCGATCCGGGATTTATTTGGGCAGTATCCGACTGGCGAAACCGCTTAGCAGATGACAAGCCTCCACCGTTAGGCTTATTGTCAGGCCCACTACCAGCCCCGCTGCCAGGGCCGGACCAGAAACCCATGACAGGAGTACGCACTGGCAAAGAGGCAGAGCACTGCTTCTCCGAGGTCGGGATCCCGGAATCCAAGGTGCCCGAGGCACTCGACGGCCCACCCGCAGGTGAGACAGCGGTCGCGAGCCTTCCACTCGCCGGCTACCGCCTTGGTACCCGCGTGCACTTCGACGTCGGCTGGCCAGTACCTGCCCGCTCTCGATGGCTCAACGGCATCGTGACGGAGGTCAACGATCGCCTCGTCGTCGACAATTTTGCGGTCGTCCGCGTTGAGCGCGAGTTGGTGGTTCGAGAGGTGCTCGACGACGGCTCGATCATGACAAATGGCACTCATTTCAGCGGTCGAGATGCGGCGGGCTTGGTGGTCCAGACACCTGAAAACGCGCCCCGCCAAGGCGGTAAGCAAAGGCCAGCGACGTGCCCACCACTCAACGGCGCTCAACGTGAGCCGCACAAAAGACCTGCGCGCGAAAAAGCACTACTGCCTGGGCCGGACCAGGAAGACGTGACAGGAGTACGCACGGGCAAAGATCAGGAGATCCGCGTAGGGAACGGCAAGTTCACCTTTATCTGTCCAGCTAACCAGCCGGCAGTGCGCGTCATCGATCGCCTCGAGCCAGAACCGTGGGTGTATTACGTCGACCAGGCGCTTGCCGTGCTTGCCGCGATGCGCGAACTTGACGCTGCGCGGTTCGTGGTGCAGGCGGCACGCGATGCCGTGGACGCTCCGACACTCCGGCCCAAGGAATTATTGCAATCGGCGCTCACCGTCCATGACAGCATCGTCTCTGACCGTGAGCCGCCGAGTGAATGGTGCATGGCTGCGTCATGCACCACCGTCGATGAGTTGTCGATGTCCGAGCACGCCAAACAACCGCCCGCGTCACGCGCGACGCTGGGCGACGAGACGCTGAGCGCGCTGGACGAGGTCAGCCAGCACTCGCTCGGACGGACAGGCGAGGTCGCCGCGGCGATCGCGGCGGGGCTGTGCAAGCTGGCTGGAGATCCGGGCTGCGCCGGGAAGTTCACGGGGGCACACAGCCAAAGCCTCCACGAGTGGGTGTCCATGGTCTCCGACGGCGGTGTCGGCGACCGCTGGCGGCGCGGGCGCGACGCTGTCTGGGCCCTGTTGAATGCGATCGATGGCTGCAAGGAGGATGCGTGAAGATCGAGGACGACAGGCACCGCGTACCGCCGGATGCTGGACCGTGGCGCATCCGATGGGAGCGACCGTCCGGTGATTCGGGACTCGGCAGAACCCGCTACCTGAGTCGTGCTGACGCCGATCGCGATGCTGAACTGTGCTGCAAGAACTGCCAAGAAGTTCAGGGACGGCTTGGACCATATCCCGTCGGCGCGCGTGTGGTCACCGAACGCGAACAGCGAGAGCGTCTGGCTTTGCCTCAAATCTGGTTCGTCTCACGGACATTTGAGGCAGCGCGAGGACATTTGAGAGCCAAAGCTCAGGGCAGTTCCTCGGGTGCGGGTGCGGGCCGAACGTGACGGAGCTGCCGGACGACTGCGACGAGGCCCTCGCCTGGGTTACGCGGCACCGCGAGACCTGCCCACGCACCGCGGGCAGCGAAAGCTGCTAGACGTAGCTGACGCTGCCCCCGCATTCGTACACGTGATCGGGCAGCCGGAAGGACGTGCCGGCTTCGCGCGCCGGGCTCGTGTCGTTGAGTGCGTCGACGTCGATCCAGTCAAGGCAGTAGGGCTTGCTCTCCGGCATCGTCTTCGCGACGCGCGTGCCGCGGAGGCCGTACTTGTGGTTCACGGCGTCGAACTCCGATGGCGACACCTCGTAGGTCGGCGCCGCCGTAGCCCTGCATGATGTCGCTGTTCGTGTCGAGGAAGCCTTGAGCGGCGTCGTCTTGGTGTCGTAGCAGACGAGGTCAGCTTCCGGCGCCGCCACCAGCCGGCGACCTGTATGCTGCGAGGATCTCCGCGACCTCGCGATCGACCTCTCCGGATCGAGGCCCCACAGGGGGAATTGAGAATGGACATCGTCTCCGAGACCCCGAGTGGGGCACCTGACTGCGAGAGGTTCCTGTGAAGCGTGCAGCCGGCGCATCTCAAATGGACTCGAGGGCCCCTGCGAGCTTCACAAGTCACGCCGGATGCCCCGGATTGTCAAAGATCCCAAACCGCGGAAGGTGCGCTGCGAAAACTGTGACAGCTTGGTGTTGCTGCTCGCGATCAAAGCAGGCGGTGACAGGCCAGTGCCGGACTGGGCAATCAAGGCGCTCGCGGCCGGGTGGAAGGCACCACGCGGGTGGCAGCCGTGCGTGACGGCCCACGTTTGGGCCAACGCGTGACGGCCCACGTTTGGGCCAACGCGTGCGGCTCACCGCAAAATACGCGTCTCTTCCAGTCGGTGAACTTGGCATGATCGATCATGCGAGCGAACAAGCTCTCGTGGTTCAGCTCCACATCAAGGGCACAAGCTTTACCAGACACCCGAGAACAAGTTCACGGAGGACGATCGACGCTTCTATGAGGGCGTTGACGATTTCCGCACAAGGAATCTATGAGCAAGAACACGTGGCCGTGTCCGGGCAAGCCTGAAGATCTTGCCGGGGGCCAATCGGCATGTACCACTGCGAGTTATGCGGCGAGATGCAACTCGCCGGTACCTCGCACCTGCCGCCGCAGGTTTCGTCGCAGTGGGAGGAGCCGTTCCCCAAGGTTCCCGATTCGCCCAACTATGGCCCTGACGGACCTGATGCGTCAGATATGCTCTCAACGATGTGCCGGCTTTGCACGGTTATTGACTTTCGTCACTCGACCTTCGATGAATTTTCGTGCAGACCGCTTGAATTTTCGTGCAGCCGTGACGGATCGCGGTCGTGCCGCGCTCGGTTGTGGTCGGTCGTCGGTCGCGCCACAAGCCGGATTCAGGCTGCGAGGGGGGAGCGTCATCCTGCTGGCCAGTCACCGAAGAGTCACGTAAGCTCTAGGTCCGTGCAGACATCCACCAGGGCACTTGAGACAGCGCAGAGAAAGGTGCGACAGGGCTTCGATCAGGGCTACCCTGTCGATTCGGTAGCAGCCTTCATCAAGGATGTTGGTCCCGACGTCGACGCGCACCTGTGGACATGGTGGATGACACTTCACAAGCCTGGTGCACAGCCCAAGGATGAGCGTGCGTACCGACGCTATTACGAGCATGTGTATGAGGAACTAATGACCGTGTCCCCATGCCCGGTTTGCGCGAACACGCCGACCGCCCCTTGCGTGGCGTGCCGGCACAACCGTGCGATCAGCCAGCTCCGCACCGAACACGCCGCACTGATCGAGGTCTACGTCGCCGCGGCGCGGCTACGTACGTTTCCGGTCCCGTTCGACGATCATTTCGCACTCGTTGGAGCGGTCGATGCGTGCCGATCGGTCCTGGAGCCGCCGATCGATGACGGACCAGGCCCGATCGCATCCAACGAAGAGGTCAGCGGCTGGCAAGCGTACGTCGCTGCCCACCCGCGCGAGGAGTTTCTCGCCGCGTTCCGCGATGCCCACGCTGCGCTCCACAAACTGTGGACCGCACAGGTCGGCAAGGGAGCGCATCACCACCGAGGTCGGCGCAGAGCAGCTGGCGCTGTTCCCCGAACGTCTGGCGGAGTCATGAAGGAATGGACG
>Ga0134123_10000693_pt1 | contig 22111 bp, 21 predicted proteins | sample KB303_FD_96460 | JGI IMG/M metagenome (GOLD analysis project Ga0134123, IMG submission 96460) | Terrestrial soil microbial communities without Nitrogen fertilizer from Kellogg Biological Station, Michigan, USA - KB3-0-3 | ecosystem: Environmental > Terrestrial > Soil > Unclassified ...
CCCACTCTTCGTCGTGCGTCGCGTCGCAACGATGCTGTGCGAGATTCGTCTTCAACACCTGGAGGTCGCGCTCGACGATGCGGCTTAGATCGCCGATATCGGTGCCTGGGTGAGCATCGCCCGGTCGTCCTTGCGGAAAAGCTCGGGCGTTTCTGGATGGCCGCCGATCAGTTACGTGAGTCGTAGTCATGGCCATATTGCAACTCGGCCGATTCGGCCTGCTAACCCGTTTGCTAGGGCTGCGGGCGCCGTGCCACTGTGTGAAGGAAGCCAACGTGAGATTGCAAGCGGACACCAAAAACGCGCGAAGTGTCGCCATGTTCCGAAGCGATGGCTCGCGGCGCCGCTTTCGCGGAACGGTGCTATTGCAACCCGTCCAGCAAAAACATACGCCGCAGGGCCGCTACGTCTGACAGACTGAGCGATAACGCCATGGCGGTATGTGCGGCATCGAACAGAAGGCGCTGTGAGCGCGCCATTGCGCCGGGATTGCCGCACGGAACGGACAGCGGCTAAGCGCCGGAGTGATTCCGTTTACTTCTTGCGGCGTGACCTCGGCGGACTCCGCGAGGCAATTCGGATTTCGCCACGCTCAATCATTCCGCAGATCTCCATCAGCTCTCTACTTCGATCGAGGAGCATGTCGGAACATCACGGCGACTAAAGTGCCCAGGTGCTCCACTCAAGCACCCCAGTCGCCAACGAGTGAACCTGAACGATCAATTTGATCCGGATGAGACGCGCCTTAGACGGAGTGGGACAAGAGTATCACCTGTGTTGCACGCGGCATGGACTCAGTTCTTGAGTGCGCTCACGTCTACAATCAGGCGCCCGCATGACGAGTACTGCACTACGCCATGCTGACGCGCTGGCTGCGACGAAATGCGCTCGAGCGCAACGGACTGCAACAGAATGGTCGGGGTGACAGGATTTGAACCTGCGACCTATACGTCCCGAACGTAGCGCTCTACCAGGCTGAGCTACACCCCGAAACCGGGTCGCGCGTGCGAGCGCTCAGTAGTTGCGCTCGACGGCGAAATCTGCGAGTTCGCGCAAGGCCTGCTTGTACGCCGACTCGGGCAGTTCGGCGAGGGCCTCGACGGCAAGGGCGGCCTCCTGCCGCGCGAGCCGCGCAGTGTACGCAAGGCCCCCGGTCGATTCAATTGCAACGGTGACGGCCGCCAGCTCTGCTGTGCTGCCCATCTCGATGCTGCGCCGGATGATGCGGCGCTGATCCTCGCTGCCGGTCCGCAGCGCATATATAAGAGGAAGCGTCGGCTTGCCTTCGGCCAGGTCGTCGCCGAGGTTCTTGCCGAGCTGCTCTCTGTCCGAGCGGTAGTCAAGCACGTCGTCGATCAACTGAAACGCAGTGCCGAGGTGGCGGCCGTAGCGGGCCATCGCGCCCTCGATGGCTGCCGGCGCTCCCGTCAGGATCGCGGCGATCTGCGCGCCGGATTCGAACAACTTCGCGGTTTTTCGGTAGATCACCTCGAAGTAGCGCTCCTGCGTCGTGTCCGCATCGTTCGCGTTCAGCAGCTGCAGGACTTCGCCTTCGGCGATCTTGTTGGTCGCGCTCGCCATCACGTCCATGACTCGCATGCTGCCGAGCGACACCATCATTTCGAACGCGCGCGAGTAAACGTAATCGCCGACCAGCACGCTCGCTTCGTTGCCCCACACTTCGTTGGCCGTGTCGCGGCCGCGGCGGAGCGTCGAACCGTCGACGACATCGTCGTGCAGCAGCGTCGCCGTGTGGATGAACTCGATGATCGCGGCCGCGTCCGCGTGCCGTCGGTCGCTGGTGCCGCAGGCACGTCCGACGACGAGCACGACCACCGGACGTAGGCGTTTTCCGCCGCTGCCGACGATGTAGTCGGCGATCTGGTTGATCAGCACGACATCGCTGGCGAGGCGAGTGCGGATGACGCGGTCGACCTCTCGAAGGTCATCGTCGACCAGGGCTTTGACAGACGCGAAACTCATACTGTGACAAGCGAAACAGGGATACCGGAAATGGTAGCCGATGGACGCCCCACGCTGCCCATCTACCTCCTTCCGCGCCCAGCGAAGCACTTGAAAGCACTGAATTCGCTGAAACTTGCCTCTGATCCCTGCTGTCCGTACACTGCACGCCCTTTTCTGGCCGGGCCCCCGGCTGGTCCGGAGCTCGGTCAGAATCATGTACGCCGTAATTTCGACGGGTGGTAAGCAGTATCGCGTCAGCGAGGGCTCGGTCCTTCGCGTGGAGAAGCTCACGGCCGAGGCCGGTGCGAACGTCGAGTTCGACCAGGTGCTGCTCGTCGGGCAGGGCGAAAACGTCAAGATCGGCTCGCCGTTCCTGAGCGGCGGCAAAGTGGTCGCGACCGTGCAGGGTCACGGCAAGGGCGACAAGGTGCGCATCGTCAAATTCCGCCGCCGCAAGCACTACCTGCGGCAGGGCACGCACCGTCAGCCCTATACGGAAGTGAAGGTCACCAGCATCGTCGGCTGACAGCCGATCGATCAGTCATAGCGAGAACGGGTCATGGCACACAAAAAGGCAGGCGGCAGTACCAAGAACGGCCGCGAATCCGAGTCGAAGCGGCTCGGCATCAAGAAGTTCGGCGGCGAGCAGGTGCTGGCCGGCAACATCCTCGTGCGTCAGCGCGGCACCGTTTATCGGGCCGGCGACAACGTTGGCACGGGCACGGACTACACGCTGTTTGCCAAGGTCACGGGCCGTGTGCAGTATCGGAAGAAGGGCGTCGCGCAGCACACGTTCGTCAGCGTCGAGGCCGAGTAAAGGTTCGGGCCATCTCCATGGCATAAAGAGCCCCGGTCCGTCCGGGGCTTTTTTTATGCTCGGGCCTTACACATGCGATTCGTTGACGAAGCAAACATAGCTGTTCAAGCCGGCAACGGCGGCCGGGGTGCGGTGAGCTTTCGCCGCGAGAAGTTCGTGCCCTTCGGTGGACCCGACGGCGGGGACGGCGGCAAAGGTGCGGACATCTATCTCGTCGGCACGCCGGGCATCAATACGCTGGCGGATTTTCGCTATCACCGGACCTTCCGCGCGCCCAACGGGACTCCGGGCAGCAGCCAGGACTGCACCGGGGCCGGCGGCACAGATCTCGATGTTCCGGTCCCGATCGGCACCGTTATCGTCGATATCGATACAGAAGAGCAGCTCGGCGATGTGATCGGCCTCGGTCAGCGCCTGCTAGTCGCCAAGGGCGGCAAGGGCGGATGGGGCAATACCAAGTTCAAGAGCAGCACCAACCGCACGCCCAGGAAGGCGATGCCTGGCTTGCCCGGTGAAAAGCGGCAGCTCCGGCTGGAAATGAAGGTCATGGCGGATGTCGGGCTGCTGGGATTGCCGAACGCCGGCAAGTCGACGCTGATCCGTGCTGTTTCGGCGGCGAAGCCGAAAGTTGCCGACTATCCGTTCACGACCTTGCACCCGAATCTGGGTGTGGTTGCGGTCGGGACGCATCGCAGCTTCGTCATGGCCGATATCCCCGGCTTGATCGAAGGCGCGGCGGAGGGCGCCGGCCTCGGAATCCGGTTTCTGAAACATCTGCAGCGGACACGAGTGCTCCTGCATCTGATCGATATCGCTCCGCCGGATCCTGACGCCGATCCAGTGCGCGATGCTCGGGCGATCGTCGCCGAATTGAAGAAATTCAGCAGCGATCTGGTTGAGAAAGAGCGCTGGCTGGTGCTCAACAAGCTGGATCTGCTGCCGGCAGCCGAGGCTGAGCGACGCTGCAAGGAGATAGTGCGTCGGCTGCGCTGGAAAGGGCCCGTTTACCGGATTTCGGGACTGGCCCGGCAGGGAACGGAGGAGCTGTGCCGCCAAGTGATGAAGCGGCTGGAAGAGTTGGGGGTGCAGGAACCGGAGGAAGAGGCGGGCTGAAGCCCGGTCCGCGCGAGCTCAGCCGGCGGACATTTCCTTGATGCGGGCGTTCAGGTGGCTCTTGTGCCGGGACGCCTTGTTGCGGTGGATGACGCCCTTGTTCACGGCCGAATCGATGATCGGGCCGGCCTCTTTCAGCTTCGCGGCCGCTTCCTGCTTGTTACCCGCGTTGACGGCGCTGACGACGTTCTTGATCGCGGTGCGCAGCTTGGACCGGGCGGCCACGTTGCGCGCTCGGCGCTTCACGGTCTGACGGGCTCGCTTCTCTGCTGACTTGATATTGGCCACGGGCGCGGGGACTCCAAAAAAGAGGCGCGATTCTGCCGATGCGGCCGGTCCGAGGCAAGGGGAACGGCACAATTCGCCCGCCTGTGGCCGCCATCCGCCCTCCGCAGCCCACTTGCGCTCTGTACCATGGCGGCCCCATGAAGCTTCCCGCCCCGCGCCGCCGGCGATGAACCGCGGTTTTTTTCGCAGCACCGCTGTCGTTGGAGCCACCACGCTGCTGTCCCGGATCACCGGGCTGGCGCGGGAAATGGTGTTCGCCGCGATCGTTCCCGCGGTCATGCTCGAGGTCTACGTTCTCGCGAACCAGATCCCGAACCTGTTGCGCCGTCTGTTCGCCGAGGGCGCGTTCTCGCAGGCGTTCGTGCCTGTCGTGGCCGAGTATCGCGCCAAGCGCAGCACCGAGGAAGTACGGGAGCTGGTCGACTCTGTCGCCGGCACGCTCGGCGGCGTCCTCACAATCGTCTCGATTCTGGGCGTCATCATCGCGCCGCTGATCGTCTGGCTGTGCGCGCCGGGCTTTCATTCCAAGCAGGCGGGCCAGTACGAGCTGGCCGTGGAGGCGCTGCGCTGGACGTTCCCGTATCTATTGTTCGTGTCGCTCACCGCGCTCGCTGGCGGCGTGCTGAACAGCTATCAGAAGTTCGCGCTGCCGGCGTTCGCATCCGTCGCGCTCAACGTCGTGATGATCGTGTTCGCGGCCTGGATTTCCCCGTATTTCGAGCAGCCGGTGCTGGCGCTCGCGATCGGCGTGTTCGTCGGCGGCATCATTCAAGTCGTGATGCAGGTGCCGGCGTTGCTGCGCCTTCGCCTGGTGCGCTGGCCGCGCTGGAATCCGCGACACGAAGCCGTGCGGCGCATTGCGCTGCTCATGGGGCCGGCGATCATCGGCTCTTCGATGGGACAGCTCAGCGTCATGCTGAGCACCGCGATCGCCTCGCTCCTGGCCGATGGCAGCATGACGTGGCTGTTCTTCGCGGATCGCCTCGTCGAATTTCCGCTCGGCGTTTTCAGCATCGCGCTCGCGACTGTGATCCTGCCCAGCCTGTCGGCGCATCACGCGAAACAGACGCCCGCAGAATTTGCCGAGACGCTCGCCTGGGCGCTGCGGCTCGTGTGCCTGATCGTCATTCCGGCCTCGGCCGCGATGCTCGCGCTCGCGGGGCCGCTGACGGTCGTGATCTACCATCGCGGCAAATTCTCGGGATTCGACGTCGACATGACCCAGCGCGCGCTGATGGCGTTCTCGCTCGCGCTGCTCGGCTGGAGCCTCATCAAGGTGCTCGCCACCGGCTATTACGCCCGGCAGGACACGAAGGGGCCGGTGCGGGTCGCCATGCGTTCCCTGGGCCTGACGATGGCGTTGAACCTGCTGGTGCTCGCAGGGCTGTGGTTCACCGGGCATCTCAAATCGGCCGGCGCTCATTCGCTGCTCGCGCTGACCAATGGCGTCGGGGCGATGTTGAATGCCGGGTTGCTCTACGTCGGATTGGCCCGCATGGGCATCATTCAGCCGGGGCACGTCATGCGCGGCTTGCTCGCGCGCATCCTGATCGCTACCGCCGCGATGGCCGCGTTGCTGGCGTGGTTGGGCGGCGACCTGGCGTTCTGGCTGGCCAGCGGCACTGCAGTCCGGGTGGTGCGGCTGAGCGGGCTCATCGTCGCCGGCATCGTGGTGTACTTCGGGGTGCTGTGGCTGCTCGGGGTGAGGGCGGGGCAATTCCGGTTGCAGCCGCCGGCGCCGGAGTCGGGCTAAAGCCCGACCTACAGCGCACGAACCCGGCCGACAGGGAAATACCCCCTATAATGCCGACCATCCGGTGAACGATTGGGAGCGCGAGGCCACGATGGAGCTCGTTCGGGGCTTGCACAACGTGGATCGAGCGGCTCGCGGGTGCGTGCTCACGATCGGCGCCTTCGACGGCATTCATCGCGGCCACCAGGAGATGATCCGGGTGCTGCGAACGATCGCGGCGACCCACAGCCTGCCGGCCGCGCTCCTGTCCTTCGAGCCGACGCCGCGTGAATTTTTTGCCCGGGCGACGCCGCCAGCGCGCCTGACGCGATTTCGAGAGAAGTACGCGGCGCTCGACCACTATGGTGTTCAGCGCTTCGTGTGTCTGCGTTTCGACTCGGCGCTGCGCTCGATGAGTGCCGACGAGTTCATCAGCCAGGTGCTGGTGGACGCGCTCGGTGCCCGGCACATCGTCGTCGGACACGACTTCAAGTTCGGGCGCAACATGGCAGGCAGCGTCGAGACGCTGCGTGCAGCGGGGCTCGCGGCCGGCTTCGCAGTGACCGAGGTGCCGCCGTTCGAGATCGACGGCGAGCGCGTCAGCAGTTCGCTGATCCGCGCCGCGCTCGAGGCAGGTGACATAGCGCATGCCACGCGCCTGCTGGGGCGGCCGTACCGCATGACGGGCAGGGTCGTTGAAGGCGCGAAACTCGGCCGCAAGCTGGGATTTCCGACTGCGAATCTGCGGCCGCAGCGGCGCGCAACGCCCCTGGCGGGCGTGTTCGCGGTTCGGGTGTCGGGCGGTGGTTTGCAGAACGCGCCGGGAGTTGCCAGTCTCGGTACCCGGCCTGCAGTCAACGGCAAGGCGTTGCTGCTCGAAGCGCACGTATTCGACTTCGACGGTGACCTGTACCGCCGGTACCTGCACGTCGATTTCATTGCGCGGCTGCGCGACGAATTGTGGTTCCCCGACATGGACGGGTTGGTGGAGCAGATGAAACAGGATGCGGCGCGCGCGCGGGAGATTTTGAGTCGTTAAGTATGGCTACTGACTACAAGCACACTCTCAACTTGCCGGAGACCGACTTCCCGATGAAGGCGGATCTCGCGCGGCGCGAGCCGGACGTACAGAAGTTCTGGGAGCAGCAGCGCATCTACGAGAAGCTCCGCCAGGTCGCGAGCGGCCGCCCGACGTTCATTCTTCACGACGGTCCGCCGTACGCGAACGGCGCGATTCATCTCGGGCACGCGATCAACAAGGTCTTGAAGGACGTCGTGGTCAAGTCGCGCTCGTTCGACGGCTACGACGCGCCGTACGTGCCGGGGTGGGACTGTCACGGTCTGCCGATCGAGCACCAGATCGAAAAGGCGCGCGGCAAGGAAGTGAAGACGCTGCCGCCGCGGGAATTCCGCAAGGCCTGTCGCGAATACGCGCTGTCGCAGGTCGAAGGCCAGCGCGTCGACTTCCTGCGGCTCGGCGTGATGGGCGATTGGGACCATCCGTACATGACGATGCAGCCGTTTTACGAGGCTGAGCAGTTGCGCGCGCTCGCGCAGATTCTGCGCAACGGGCACGTCTACAAAGGATTGAAGCCGGTGCACTGGTGTCTCGATTGCCGCTCGGCGCTCGCCGAGGCCGAAGTCGAATACGAGGATCGGGTTTCACCGGCGATCGACGTGCGGTTCGCGATCAAGGATGTTGCCGATCTCGCCAAGCGGTTCGGCCTCGACTCATCGCTGGCTGCGCCGGCGAGCGTAGTGATCTGGACCACCACGCCGTGGACGCTGCCTGCTAACCAGGCTGTCTCCGCCGGGCCCGACGTCACCTACGAGCTCATCGATACAGGTTCAGAGTTGCTCGTGCTCGCGAAGGAGCTCACGCCTGCTGTGCTCAAACGTGCCGGCGTCAACGAGTTCAAGCGTCTTGGCGAGGTGAGCGGCGCGGCACTCGAAGGTCTCGCGCTCGCTCATCCGTTCTACGACCGCACGGTTCCCGTCGTGCTCGGCGAGCACGTCACGCTCGATGCGGGCACGGGCTTGGTGCACACCGCGCCGGGGCACGGTCAGGAAGACTACGCCGTCGGCATGAAGTACAAGCTCAAGATCGACAACCCGGTCGGCAGCGACGGTCGGTATGTTCCGGGCACGCCGCTGTTCGAAGGCGAGCACGTGTTCGAAGCGAACAAGCACGTGATCGCGGTGCTGAAGGAGCACGGCACGCTGCTGCACGAAGAGACCCTAAAGCACAGCTACCCGCATTGCTGGCGTCACAAGACGCCGGTCATCTTCCGCGCGACTGCGCAGTGGTTCATCAGCATGGAGCAGGCGGGCTTGCGCAAGGGCGCGCTGCGCGAGATCGGCAAGGTGAAATGGATGCCCGCGTGGGGCGAGAGCCGCATTGGCAACATGATTGCCGATCGTCCCGACTGGTGTATCTCGCGCCAGCGTGTCTGGGGCGTGCCGCTTGCGTTGTTCGCGCATCGCGTCACGGGCGAACCGCATCCGCGCTCTGCCGAGCTGCTCGACGCCGTGGCTGCGCGCGTCGACAAGCAGGGCATCGACGCGTGGGAGGATCTCGATCCGGTCGATCTGCTCGGCGCCGAGGCGAAGAACTACGAGAAGGTCAAAGACATTCTCGACGTGTGGTTCGACTCGGGCGTCTCGCATCAGTGCGTGTCGAAACATTGGCCGCAAGTCACGATGCCGGCCGATCTGTACCTGGAAGGCTCGGATCAGCACCGCGGCTGGTTCCACAGCGCGCTGCTGACGTCGGTCGCGTTGCACGATCGCGCGCCGTATCGCGCAGTGCTTACGCACGGCTTCACCGTTGACGAGCATGGGCGCAAGCAGTCGAAGTCGCTCGGCAACGTCATCGTGCCGCAGAAGGTGATCGGCACGCTCGGCGCCGACGTGCTGCGGCTGTGGATCGCCGCCACGGACTACGCGAACGAGATGAGTCTGTCGGACGAAATCCTGAAGCGCGTTGCCGAGTCGTATCGGCGCATGCGCAATACCGTGCGCTTCCTGCTCGGCAACATGGCGGGCTTCGATCCAGCGAAGGATCAGGTGTCGCCCGATCAGCTGGTGGCGCTCGACCGCTGGGCGCTGTGGCGCACCGAGCAGTTGCAGGAAGAAGTGGTCGCTGCCTATCGCAACTACCAGTTCCACCTCGTGTATCAGAAGGTGCACAACTTCTGCAGCGTCGATCTCGGCGGCTTCTATCTCGACGTGCTGAAGGACCGGCTGTACACGACGCCGGCGAAGAGCCATGCACGGCGCTCGGCGCAGACCGCGATGTTCTGGATCGCGGAGGCGATGGTGCGCTGGCTCGCGCCGATTCTGTCGTTCACGGCGGAGGAGATCTGGCGACTCATGCCGGGTGAGCGCAACGAGTCGGTACTCCTCAATACCTGGGTAGCCCTGCCGCAGGGCGCGGCGCAGCGACCGCAGATCGATTGGGACACTGTCCTGCGAGTGCGCAGCGGCGTGATGCGCGAGCTGGAGAAGCTGCGCAATGCGAACTCGATCGGAGCGCCGCTCGATGCCGCGGTCGACGTCTACTGCGCACCGCATGTGTTGCAGGTCCTGCAGCCTTTCGGCGAGGAGCTGCGGTTCGCGTTCATCACGTCCGCGGCGCGCGTGCATCGGGCGGACAGCCGTCCGGCTGAAGCGACGCCGGCGGAGGAGGGGAACGAGGACCTCGCGTGGGTCGTCGCGCGGCCGAGCGCGGCGAAGAAGTGCGTGCGCTGCTGGCACAAGCGGGAAGATGTCGGCGGCAGCGCCGAGCATCCGGAGCTGTGCGGTCGCTGTGTCTCGAACGTCACCGGGTCCGGCGAGCAGCGCCGCTACATTTAATAGGGATCTGCAGAGGCTCATGGGCAGCAATCCGCTTTCGAAGGTCTGGTTCACGCCGACGCGCGGCGCCAGTAATTGGCTGTGGCTGTCGTTCTTCGTCGTGCTGCTGGATCAGACGACCAAGGCGCTGGTCATCGGCACGGTGAAGACGCAGGACACGATCGCGCTGCTGCCGTTTCTCGACGTCGTTTACCTGGAGAACACCGGCGCAGCATTCAGCATCTTCGCGCAGGCGTCCGGCTGGCAGCGCTGGTTCTTCATCGGGCTGGCGTTGACTGTCAGCGTCGTGCTCATGTTGTGGCTGCGACGAATCCGCGCTGAGCAGACACTGCTTGCGATCGGTCTGTCGCTGGTGCTGGGCGGCGCGCTCGGCAACGTCATCGACCGTGTGATGCACGGCTATGTCGTCGACTTCATCTACTTCAACTGGCGCACCTGGGACTTCCCGGCGTTCAACATCGCCGACACTGCGATCTCGATCGGCGCGGCCTGTCTGCTGCTGGATGCGTTCCGCGAGCGCGGGCACGGCAAGGAGCCGGCCGGCGAGCGCCGTGCAGGGACGGAGTAGCGCATGCAGATCCTGCTGGCCAATCCGCGAGGTTTCTGCGCCGGCGTCGATCGGGCGATCGACATCGTCGAGCGTGCCATCGAGTTGTTCGGCGCGCCGATCTACGTGCGTCACGAAGTCGTGCACAACCGCTACGTCGTCGAGCGGCTGCGCAGCCTCGGCGCGGTCTTCGTCGAGGAGCTCGACGAGGTACCGGACGATGCGACGGTGATCTTCAGCGCGCACGGCGTTTCGCGCGCCGTGCAGGACGAGGCGAAGCGTCGCGCGCTCAAGGTTTTCGACGCGACCTGTCCGCTCGTCACCAAGGTGCACATGGAAGTGGCACGTTACTCGCGCGAGGGCCGCGAAGTGATCCTCATCGGTCACGCGGGGCACCCGGAGGTCGAAGGCACGATGGGCCAGTTCGACACGGCGTTCGGCGGGCGCATCCTGCTGGTGGAGACACCGGAGGACGTCGAGCGATTGCAGGTTCACGATCCGGCGCGGCTCGCCTTCGTCACGCAGACGACGCTGTCCGTCGACGATACGCAGAAGATCGTCGACGCGCTGCGCACACGCTTCCCGACGCTCGCCAGCCCACGCAAGGAAGACATCTGCTACGCGACGCAGAACCGGCAGGATGCGGTGAAGCGCTTGGTCGAGCGCTGCGACCTGATCCTCGTCGTCGGCTCGCCGACCAGCTCGAATTCGAACCGGCTGCGCGAGATTGCGGAAAAGGCCGGAATCCCGGGCCATCTGGTCGATGGCCCCGAGGATCTGCGTCGCGAGTGGTTCGACGGCAAACACGCCATCGGCGTAACCGCCGGCGCCTCCGCGCCGGAAGTCCTGGTCGAGCGCGTAGTCGCACGAATCCGCGAATGGGGCGGCGCCGCGCCCGTCGACGTCATCGGCCAGCCCGAACACGTCGTGTTCAGCCTGCCGCGCGAGCTGCGGCTGGTGCCGGGGCAAAAAAACAGCTGAAACTCAGCACTGCAGCATTCCTGCTGCGCTGCTCAGTTTCACCCGCTTTTCTCTCCCGGCACCGACACCCGAATCACATACGACGCGGTGCCGGCGTCCGGCGCGGACCAGCTCACTGCGATCACGTATGTCGGCGGGCTCGTGAGTGTGTCGCGCGTAATCGTGCCGAGGCCGCTGGGCAGCTTGCGTTCGACCTCGTCTTCCCAGCAGGCTGCTTCGCGCGCGGCGACGTCCTGCGGCAGCTTCGGCGTGGTTTGCTGTTCGCATAGCACGCCGATCGTGGTGGCGAAGCCGGCGTGACCCTCCTTGGTCTCGCGCATGCGCGTCGCGATCTGTTCCGCAAGCGCGCCGGCTTCGCGATGCAGCTGCGCCTCCGGCTTCGTCTGCACTTGATCGGAATACAACGCGGCGATGCCGATGATGCCCACTGCCATGACCAGCAGCGCGGCGAACACCTCGGCGATCGTGAAGCCGCGCGAGCGACTGAGCAAAGGGCAATCCCTCGTCGTGAACTAGCCGCGATCATCGCTATCCTGACGGGCAGCGTAAAGGCTTGCCGTCCGCATCGAGCTGTGCGACACGCGGCCGACCGGTGTGGCTGATGATGATCGCGCGCGCCTGCGTGGAGCCGCGCGCGTCGCAGAACACGATGGTGCCGTTCACGACGGCCTGCGTGACCGGGCGGAAGGAATACCCGCGGCGGTTCGACGTAATCGATACGCCGCTCGAACCTGTCGAGCTGAAGATCAGCGGCTCGGCGGCGTCACGCTCGGGCGGCTCGTCCCGGTCGCGATTCACGAAGACGATCCAGCCCATGCTCCAGTCGACGCCTGGGTCGCAGCGCTGCCCATCGCTGGAATGGCACACGCTCACGATCTCGCCCCGCTTGATCGCCTCGGACCGCGCCAGGAACACCGTGTGGAGGAATCCGTTGACCGCGGCCGTGCGCCGGCCGTCCCGATAGAGCGTCTGGAAGCTCGGCGCCGCCAGCGACGCGAGCACGGCGCAGACGGCCAGCGCCGTGAGCAATTCCACTAATGTCGTGCCGGCCGCCTTGCACATCCCTTTGCCTCGCGCGGGTCCACGGGCGGTCACCGTACGTCGCGTCGGCCAGGGCAGAGTCGGTTTTTTTTACGCCTTTTGCCGCGATTCTCGCCACCGGGCAGGGGCCGCGCTATGCTCAGCCATCGCATCGGTACGAGGCGGAATCGTGAGCTCCCAGCAACCTACACGGGCGCTGTCCCGCGAGCAGATCCCAAGCGAAGAGATCATTGCGCAGCTGCAGGCACACGGCCTGAAGCCGACCCCGCAGCGTATTCGCATCGCCGAGCTGTTGATGAGCGTGCCGACGCACATGACGGCAGAGCAGATCCTCGCGGCCGTGCGCCGCGGCGGCGAGCGCGTCTCGAAGGCCACCGTGTACAACACGCTCAAGGTGCTGGCGCAACGCGGCCTGGTGCGGCAGATCCATCTCGACCCCGAGCGCTCGGTCTACGATTCCACCCGAACGCCCCATCATCATTTCCACGATCTCGAGACCGGCGAGCTGCGCGACATCGATCCGAACGACATCGCCTTCAGCCGCTTCCCGACGCTGCCCGAGGGCATGGAGGCCGAGGTCGAGGTCGTGATCCGGCTCAGGAAAAAACGGGCGTAGCACGCGCCGCGGCGCGCTATCCGGCGTCCGCTATCCGCTCCGGACTTCTTCCCTTATACTTCCGGCCCCTCGCCGGGGTAGCTCAGCTGGTAGAGCAGCGCATTCGTAATGCGCGGGTCGGGAGTTCGAATCTCTTCTCCGGCACCAATGAAAAGAAGGGCAGCCCAGCGGCTGCCCTTTTTCTTTCCGCTAGTTGACGTCGATCCCGCTCGGAGGATTGGGCTGAGTTGGCAAGGCACAGCGAAAGTTCGCGACTGTTCGGGCCGTATTCTCCAGCGTGAGGCGGTTATCCGTCTTCGCAGAAGGTTTCACCACGCCCGTCGCATCCTTCTTGCGACAGCCATTCGGATCGGACCACTGCAGCAGACGCTGGCAATGGATGGGAAGATGGTTCTCGGGGTCGCGCGCGATCTGACATTCGTCGTCCATCGCCATCATCGTTCGCCAGGGATCCTCGCCATTCAAAGGATGAGGCTGCGTACATGCGTGGTTGTAGGCGTACGGTGAATTGTCTTCCCCGTCGCTGAACCAGTCGTGCCGGGCCGACATGAGGTGACCGAGCTCGTGACCGAAGCTGTACTCGTCTGTCCCGCAGTTGAGCTGGACCACCGAGATCGCGCTGGCCGCAAAGGCGGGTCCCACCGCCTTCATGATGTTCGACCGGCCGCATGGCCCTGACGCGGTGATCAAGGCGACGACGTCGGCGCGGTACTGATCGCGCCATGCGCGCACCGGCGCGAACACGCTGTTGGTCGCACTCTCGAAACCGATGAGAGCGGCGTCCACACCGACGCTCTCGTCATAGTCGAGCTTCGCGAGATGCACGAGCCGCAGTCGCTGTTGAAGGTTGCTGTTGGCGTACGACAGGTTGGCGTCGCTCACGGCGGCGTTCACATGAGCGAGCATCGCGGTCGCACCGGACGCAGCCCCTTCCGCGTCGTCCGTATAGACGACGAGCAGGTCGATTACCTTGCCATCGTCGGTCGTGCACGCCTGACCCTGCAGACGCTGTGGCTCTGCACTCGGCGCCCTGGGCTCGAGTTCCCGCGGGTAGCGGCTGAGGTCCACTCGCTCGATCAGGTGCAGATCGTCCTTCCAGTAGCGCAGGCGGTAGACGCCACGCGATGTCGAGAACGTTCCTATGACCACGTCCTTGACCACGGAAAGCGTGACGTTCGAACGCGGCTCTCGCTCGATCCGCCCCCGCCATACGAATCCGCCATTGGACACACGCTCCTCGCCGGTCTTGACGATCACGAGCCGCGCACCGTCCGGCATCACGAGCGTAAACCGGGAATTCGCGGCAGACTTCAGCAGCGCCGCGTCGACGCGGACGACTTGTGCGCTGACCACCTGGTCAGTGCGGGGAGGGGTCTCCCGAGTGCGCTCTGTTTGCCACAGAGGTCCGCCCTCGCTGGTCTGCCCCAGCACGCACGAAGAGGCAATGCAGAGCGTGGCAAAGAGGACGCTCCGCCACATTCTGCCTGCGAGCTCCTCACGAGTGAGCGTGGACATGGCGCTGCTCCTTTCAGTTCTGTACGTGCGTATCGCCATAGTCGCCGACTGGCGGTTTGCAAGCCCATTTCCCTGCCTCCTTGAAACAGAAGGAAACCTTCAGAGTGTTCTTGCCGACAACGCAGCCTTCGATGGAAGGCTCGTTCGTGTTCGGGTCGAGGGTGACGGTGGCAGGGCTGATGTACAGGAGGTGCGTGGCGGTCTCCGAGCCGCCCGCGGTTCTCTCGTGCGGCAAGTTCACGAGTGCGCTCAGCTCTTGCTTGTTCATCGACCGGATCATTGGCACCTGGTAGGCGCCGAGCTGCACCTGAGTGACCAGGTCCACCTCGGGGATGATCACTGATTCACCAACGGCCAGATGAGGTTTCTTGTAGCCGCTCTTGTCGTGGTCGCCTGCGTTGCAAACGCAATAGTTGCCCGCCGTCACGTCGCCCTGTGGGTCCGTGACTGGGTTCGGGGTACAGGGTATCGGATCTGTCTTGGTGATGGTCTCCGGGCACTTCGGGCAGTCGCACGCAACCAGCAGGCAGCTCAGGCACGATGCAGTGAGGACATTGCGATAGCTCATTGGGGTTCTCCTTTCGATCTGCCAGGACGTGATGATCTCTAGCGTTGCGTTACCGCAAACGCCGCCCAGAAATAGGGATGGCTGAACACTGGATCGCGTGACATTTCGAGCGCGGCGGCCCGGGCGGATGCGGCCGGCGTTGCGTCGAACCGAACATAGTGTTGATAGAAGCGCTGCATGTAGGCCTGCGCACCTTCGTCCGAAACTTTCCACAGACTCCCCAGGACGTTGTGCGCGCCGGCCAGCAGGAACGCTTCCGACAGGCCGAACGACAGCTGGCCCCGGTAGCTCTTGCCGAGCGAAGCTTCGCAGGCGCTCAGCACGACGGTTTCGGCACTGAGCTTGAAACCGGCAATCTCACGCACCGTCAGCATCGAGCTGGCGGCAGCGGGGCTGGCCTCACGGGTCGACAGCGCAATAGACGACAGCTGCGGATCCTGAACGTCGAGGCGCGCATGGGTCGCGAAATGGATCGCGCGGAAAGAATCGAGCGGCATGCTCAGCAAGGCGGGCTTGGTAGCTTCGGCACCTAGCAGCACGTAGCTGTGCCAGTCGCCAGCGATCGCAGCGATGTTCTGGATCTCGCGGCGACTGCCCGGCAGCGGAGGCAGCACCCAAGGATCGATGGCGAGCGCCGACGTGGATGCAGCATTCGATGCGCGCGTCGGCGCGGTTGGATCGCCGACCAGAAGAATCTTGTTGGTCGCGGTCGCCCCTGCAGTGTCCTCTGGCCGGGAAGGTGTCGTGCTGCGCAGAGTAGGTCGGAACGATACTTCGTGTGTGGCCATGAGCCGTCGGGGCGTTCCATTCGTGGCCGCAACCAGCAGGGCGCCGAAAGGCAGACTGCGGAGCATGCCGTCGGCAACGACGACGACAGTGCCTTCCGCGTGCAACCATCCAGTGTCATCTCCCAATATGGTTCGACTGGCTGCGAGCTCGCGTTGCGCATCCACGCGTGCCGGTGTGCTCCACATCTCATATAGGTCGCGCGCAGCATCCTCGAGCCGTGCACGACCGCCGAGAGTGGTTACCGCGATGTCTTCGCGTGTCACTGTCCACAGGAGGCTCTGTCGCTTGCCCAACTGATAGACGAGCACCGTTTCGCGCAACGGCAGGCTCTGCTGGATCTCGACAACGGACTTCACCGTTCCGGCCAGCTCGGGTTGTTTGGTCTGCGCGAGGTCGATCTGCGTGCGCAGCAGGCTGATGTCTTCACGCAAGGCCTCGATCGTAGGGGCTGGTGGGTTCTGCTGCTCGAGAAGCGTGGCTAGTCGGTGACGCTTAGCGGAGAGCTGCGCGTCCAGCTTGGCGAGTGCACCCGATTGCCCGGCGGCGTCGGCGACGCTGCGGAAGTCCGCGAGCGCACGCTGCCGGCTGATCTCGACAGCGAGCAGTGCTGCGCTCGTGAGTCGCTGCTTCTCATGCGGGTTCGCGGTGCGATCACGCATCGATATGTAGATGTCTTCCAGCAACTCTGTTGCGTCTGCCCGGTTGGCGAGGTAGGTCGCTCGCAGGTCCGGATTGACTGCGCGCAGGCGCTGCGACTCGTAGAGCGCAAGCGCCTTCTGCACATTACGCAATGCTGGAGTGAGTTGCCGGCGCAGCAGATCGGTCTCGGCAAGCGCGACATAGCCTTCGGCGGCTCGATCGAGATCTCCCTGTGCTTCATGCAGCTGTGCCGCCCGTTCCACGAGCGCACGACCGCCGTCGTCTCCGTCGCGCATCCGTACCGCACCGTAGGCGCCCATCAGTGCGACCCGCACTGGAAAATCGTGCGGCACATCGAGGTCGAGCCCGGCCTTATATGCCTGCGCGGCCGCCGTGAACGCGCCGTTCTGCTCGTGATCCCGCCCGATCGCGTAGAGAGCTCGCGCCTTCTGCGAAGGTGAGAGTGCAGTCTCCAACGCCTGCGCATGCAGGCTCAGCGCTCCTCGAACGTCATCGCGCTCGCGCCGCAGGTCGCCGACGCGGATCAGGCTCGCCTGCAGGCCCCGCGGATCCTGGTTCGCCAATGGGCGACGCAGCTCCAGCGCCTGCTCGAGAAACACCTGAGCACGATCGCGATCGCCGATGACGAGATAAACCATGCCGAGGCTGTGCAGGCTGCGGGCCTGTTCGGCTGCGAAGCCGCGCTGCTCGGATATCTCGAGTGCGGTCGTCAGCGAGCGCAACGCTTCTTCGAACTGACCCATCACGTATTGCGCCGTGGCGAGGTTGATCAGTACCGCGACGTACTGCCTGGCATTCGCCGCCGGATCCAGAACATCGAGTGCGGACTTGAAGCTCGCGATCGCTGTAGCGTAGTCGCCGCCGTCATAGTCGATGTGCGCGATGTTCTGCAGGGGGAGTGCGGCGCTCGTCGCGTCGCCGAGCGAGCGAAAGATTGCCCCGGCTTGCTCATAGCGTGAACGTGCAGCGCGGTAGTCGCCAGAATAGAAGAGACCGACTCCTGCGAAGTTGACCGCTTGTGCCTGGGCATAGCGGAGCCCTGCCTGTTGCAGGACGAGCGCTTGCGAGTCGAGCAAGCTGACCGCCTGGCCCAGCGGCGACTGCGCTACGGCAGCACGCCCTCGCGCGCGCGGCGCCTTTGCAGCAGTCGCGATTTCCATGGCCGCTGCGGCGTGAATGATTGCTGCCTGCGCGTTGCCCACCACGTCGCCGATCTGCGAGAACTCGTCCATTGCGAGACGCGCGCTGGCGGCCGCAGCAGCGAGATCGCTGACGACCCAGTAGTACGTCGCCGCGATGCGCAACGACACTTCAGCCTGCCATTGCTTCGCACCGGCCGACTGCAGTTGCGCCAGAGCTGTCTGCAGTTGGGCGATGCGCTCCTTGCCGCTCTGAGGTGTCTGCCGCTCGTCCGGCGCGGCGGCGCGTGTCATCTCGGCAAGTCCCTCGAGCAGCGCCGACGCTTTGTCGACGCGCTCGAGCGTGACGGACGCTCGTTGAGCACTGGCGACGCCCGGCTTCGCTCGAACGGACAACGTGTACTTTCCCGTCAGGCGGGGCCCTGCAAGCAGCACTTCGGCGCTGGCGCGCTTCGTCGGCGAATCCACGGCAAGTGTTTCTCGCCCGCTCGCGTCCAGCAAAGACAGGATGACGTCCGCGTCACGCTGGTCGACGCGCACGATGAACGCGTCAGCGGCATTCAGCCTGAGATTGCAGCGCCAGCCCTGCTGCAGGTCGACGACGATCAATTGCCGGACGTCGCAAATGCCATCCGGGGGAGCGACGCTCTCGCTTTGGGCAGGTGCCGCGGAGCTCGCGAGTTCCGCGGTAACGGCGAGCAGCACGCATGCGAGACGTCGCTGCAAGCGACCAGCTGGCTCACGTGCCGAATGCAATCCTCGCTTGCTGCCCACGCACATCGTCTTGTTTTGCTCTGAGCTGCGAAAGGCCGCCCGGAATTAGGCGCCCGAAACGCTGGAGTTTCAATGTCCGTTGGTATTGGATGCTGCGCTCGCGCGAACACGATTCGTCTGACCCACGTGTCCATTGCCGCGAACGAGTCGTCCTGGCTGCGACAGCCAGGCGCGAGCGCATACTCCTTTCGGAGCAAGTGCGCTGCCCGCGATCAGGACCGAGGACCATCGACGCTGTGCAACTTGCATGATCGCCTCCCCGAGAGTGAACAGATGCCGTCACCTACACCTGTCGCCGGGTCCCTGGTCATCGCTCGTGAGAGTTCGAATGCGGTCAGTTCTGGCTTTGCGCTCGAGCCGGAATGACGTTGACGCGAAACACTGATGCGGCAGCAGCGCGATCCTGCAACGGCGTGATCACCACCAGGTGCGGGCCGGATTGCAGCCGGGAGGAATCGACATAAAGCCGCACAAACCCGTCGGGTTGCGCCACCAGCTCGCTGACGTTGCCGATCTGGACGACAGAGCCGTCAGGACGGAGCCGCGAGAGGGCAACACTGTGGACGGGCGCCGGGACTTCGGGACGCACCAGCAGCTCGATTGCCCGCGGATCCGGTGGCAGCTCGATTACGGCGTCGTATGCAGCTGAGCGGCTGCGCAGCAATGCGTAGGTCGAACCCGACGCGAGCGGGCGTCCTGAACGGTCGAGCAGGTCGTTCGCCGTTGCGACCAGCGTTGCATCGTGCGGCGAGTCGACGCCGCGCCAGAGTCCGACCGCAATCACGATGAGTGCTACTGCTGCGGCGAGCTCTGGCCACCACGAGCGCAGCGTGGGCCGGGCTTGCAACAGCTCTGCCAGCCGCCCGGTGTTGCGCAGGTTTGCCAAACCGACTTTCATGCGCGCAGTGGCTTCGAGCTCCCTGACCGCATCGGGGCTCTCGAGGAGGTGCTGCTCATACGCTTGCAGCTCGCGCGGCGACAGTTGCCCAGCCAGGTAGCGACTGGCGAGACCGGGATCATCCTGAAGGCGAGTGTCCGTTTGCATGTTGCTTTCCCCTGATGCGGTTCACAGGCAGAGCATGAAGAAGTCGGATCGCTGCAGACCGGAGGCTTCGAGCAGTTCCTTGAGCCGCGCTCGCGCGCGATGCAAAACCTTGTCGAATTGGTCGGGCGCGAGCGCCAGGTCCCGACAGATGGCCTCCTTCTCTTCCTCTTGCAGATAGAAGCGGACGAGGATCTCGCGGTCGCGCCGCGATGGGAGGTCCTGCAGGATGCGCTTGACGCGCGCCGCGATTTTGCTTTCCAGCCAGCGATCGGTCGCGTCGGCGGGCAGCTGCTCGAGCACATCGGGTTCGACGCGTCGATCCGCGCGCTCGGCGACATTGCGACGACGATTGCGCAGCAGGTTCATCGCCACCTGGAAGATGTAGCCGCCGATTTCCTCTGGCCGGCGCACTTGTCCCGTCTGCCATTTCTCCCACGCGGTGCAGGCAGCCTGGTTGAGGATGTCAGCCGCCACGTCGGCATCGCCGACGCGACGCTGAATGAGAAGCCTGAGCCCGGTGTAGTGCTTGGTGATAAGGGCTTCGACCGCAGCCCGATCCATGCCGGGCGGCACGGTCGCTGTCGGCGCGACAAGGTGGGCGTCGGGGTTGGCCATCGGCTGCTCCACGACCACCGAGCACAAGGCCGGAGGTCGCTGCTGTACCCAGTGCGCGGAGTCATTGAGCGCCAAGTCACCCTCTCTTGCAATCTCTGTCATGAGCCCTCCGGCGCTCGCAGCGGCCGAGCCGGACCCGCGCGTCCGGAGTGCATCCGGACGCGGCGGGTGCGGCTGGCTCGTGCTGCGCGTGCTTTCAGCCACGGGCGGGTCGCGCCTCTTCCCTGTGCAGTGCCGTCAGCGACGGACGATCCACTTGGGCGACTGCATCGGCGATCGCCTGCTCGTAGCACTGGCGGAACGCTTTCGACGGCGTCACGAACGTGTAGTTGTCTACCGGTCCGCAGACATGCCGGGCCGCTGCCTTGATGCGCTTGTACAGCGTCTGCGCGCCGGCGGGTTTCGACAGGTCGAGGTCAGCGTAGCTGACTGACTGCGTCTTCACTTTGGCCTCGGCAGAAGCGTTGAAAGCGATCAGCGATGTACAGACAGCGAACGCTGCGATGCCCGCACGCGTGAGCCGCTTGGTTTGCGAAGTGATGCTGGTCATGACATTTCTCCTGATGATTCGGTTCGCAGTTGAGCCTGCACTCATGTTCTGTGCATCGCTTCCTACGGCTCGCACTGGCCGAAAGAACTAGGAGCGGCTTTACCGTGTCGCCGCGTGTGTGGCAAAGTCGAGCGCAACGCCGCGCCTCGCGCGGCGTTTGCTTGTGGGCTGCCCGTGACCGTGAGACCGCACCGAACCAAATCGCAGCGCCGACTGACGCCCGCCCGCATGGTCCTCTACAGGGCTGCGGCGTTGCTCGCCTACGTGGTCATCGAGACGCTGTGGCGCACGTGCCGGCTGCGCTTCGTCAATCTCGACCGGCTGACCACGCTGGTCCGTGAGCAGGGCGCCGTCGTGCCGGTGTTCTGGCATCAGCACTTGTTGATGTGTGCGCGCTTCATCGCGGATCGGCGTGCCGAGCTCAAGACGGGTTTCATGATCTCGCCGTCGGTCGACGGTCAGGCACCCACGATGCTCGCGGAGCTGTACGGCGCGCACGTCGTGCGCGGCTCGGGCTCATACACCGGCATGCGCGCGGTGCGCGGTGTTTATCAGGCAATCGTCAAGGAGGGGATTTCTCCCGGCATCACGCCGGACGGACCGCGTGGGCCGCGGTTCAAGTTCAAGCCCGGCGCGATCTTCACCGCGCAGATCAGTCGCAAGGCTGTGGTGCCGATCGCTTACGCCGCGAAACCCGCATGGATCCTGCGCACCTGGGACAAGTTCGTGATCCCGCCGCCGTTCGCCAAAGTCGTTATCGCGATCGGCGAACCGTATTTCCCGCCCGAGAAGTTGAACGACGAAGAGATGGAAGCTGCGCAACGCGAGCTGGAGCGCAGGATGCTGCAGACGTATCGGGACGCAGCCTCTGCATTAGCCGCTAACCGCTAGCCGCTTTCTTCTCTCCCAAGCAGTCCTCGTCCACGCATTCCTCGATCTCGATCTGGATCGTGGCGTGCGTGATGCCGAAGCGCTCGGCGAGCAGTGCCTTCGCATCCTTCAGCACGACCGCGTGATCGGCTGCTGCGGTCACCGCTGCGTGCATCGTGAGTAGCGTTTCTTTTGGCCCGACCAGCCACGCGTGCACGTGATGGACGTCGCGGATCGCCGGAATCCGCTGCTCGAGCGTGTCGCGCAGCTCGCCGATATCCAACCAGTCCGGCGCACCCTCCATCAGAATGTGTGCCGAGCGGCCCACGAGCGCCCACGCGCTGCGTACGATCAGCACGCACACGAGCAGCGACAACAGCGGATCGATCGGCAGCCAGCCAGTGAACAAGATGACGAGACCTGCGAGCACCGCGGCCGCTGAGCCGAGCAGGTCGCCGAACACGTGCAACGTGGCCGCGGAGATGTTCAGGTCGTGGGAGTCGCCCCGTCGCAGCATCGCGAAGACCACCAGGTTCACGCACAAGCCCAGTCCGCCGATCCAGAGGATCGCTGTTGCGTTGACGGCCACCGGACTCAGGAGGCGCTGCACGGCTTCGATTGCGATCCACGC
>Ga0134123_10000696_pt1 | contig 22054 bp, 18 predicted proteins | sample KB303_FD_96460 | JGI IMG/M metagenome (GOLD analysis project Ga0134123, IMG submission 96460) | Terrestrial soil microbial communities without Nitrogen fertilizer from Kellogg Biological Station, Michigan, USA - KB3-0-3 | ecosystem: Environmental > Terrestrial > Soil > Unclassified ...
CGCCATCGCCAGCCGATCGGCCGGCGGCGTCGAGTCGCTGAGCGCATCCGCCTGTTCGAGCAGCCACGCGGCGTCGCTGTCGTTCGCGCGCGCGGCGGCGTCGCGCACCAGCAGCGCCCCCTCGAGCAGCTCGAGCGCGATGTCCTGGCCGGCGCCCGCCTTGATCTTCACGTCGCGGCGCCAGGTGAGGAAGCGATCCACCCACGCGACGATCTGGTACTCGTGCCAGCCGACGTCGCCGGCGGCAAACGTCGCGCGCCACCGATCCGTGCCCGGCGCTTCGAGGGTCATTGGCGCTTCGCGCCACACAGAGGACACAAAGGGAACAAAGGACACAGAGGCTGGACCAGACACGGAGGCTGGAGCGGACACCGAGGCCGGAAGGGCAGCCAGCGATCGGTCGCGGAGCAGCGCGGCAACGACGTCGTGACCGTCGGCGAAGATCGTGGCGGAGACGTCGACGAGCTCCCCCGGCGTCCGCTTGATGAAGAAGCGGCCGCCGTCGATCTCGGGCTCGACGCGCTCGATGATCACGCGCTGCGCCAGCGCCTCGGGGATCTCGGGCGGCGACGGCGGCAGGTTGACCAGCGACGCCGGCTCGCCGGCTCCCGCTTCGCGGCTCTCGACCGCCGATGGATTACGACTGACGACCGACGACTGCTCCCTGCTCCCTGCCATCGCTCACTACGCTCTCGCTCCGAGCGGCCACGGCCACCGGAGCCTGCTCGACGTCCGACACGCGGCGCCGTTCGCGCATCGGCGCCAGGATTCGAAACACGGCGACCGACAATCCCTCCAGCGTGTAGCGGCCGCCGGCCGTGTACATGCGGTCGGCGCTCTGCGGCTCCGCGGTGTCGACGACGCGGTGCCACTGGCGATCGCCGTCGCTCGCCGGCAGCGTGAACGGCACCTTGTCGGTGTGGCCGTTCAAGAGCACCAGCACCGAGTCGCCGGTGATCGGCTCGCCGCGCTCGTTCACCTCTTCGATCGCGGTGCCCGAGAGCAGCATGCCGAGCGTGCGCACGAATCCGGCCTGCCACGCCGCGTCGTCCATCTCGCGGCCGTCGGGCGCCAGCCACGCGACATCCTTGCCGCCGCGGATGTTGCGACCCTGGAAATACCGGCGGCGCCGGAGCGTCGGCTGCGCCCGGCGGAAGTGGACCAGCTTGCGCGTGAAGTCGAGCAGCAGCTGCTTGTCAGCGTCGAGGTTCCAGTCGATCCACGCCAGCTCGTTGTCCTGGCAGTAGGCGTTGTTGTTGCCGCGCTGCGTCCGGCCGAGCTCGTCGCCGTGGCTGATCATCGGCACGCCCTGCGACAGCAGCATCGTCGCCAGGAAGTTGCGCTTCTGCCGTTCCCGCAGCGCCTTGATCTGCGGATCCTCGGTCGGTCCTTCAACGCCGCAGTTCCAGCTCAGGTTGTTGCTCTCGCCATCGCGGTTGTCCTCGCCGTTCTGCTCGTTGTGCTTCTGGTTGTAGCTGACGAGATCGTTCAGCGTGAAGCCGTCGTGCGCGGTGACGAAGTTGATGCTCGCGTACGGCTGCCGTCCACTGTGCGCGTAGAGGTCGTTGCTGCCGGACAGCCGCGTCGCCAGCTCGGACACGCTCGTGCCTTCGCCTTTCCAGAACTGCCGCACCGAATCGCGATACTTCCCGTTCCACTCGGTCCACAGCACCGGGAAGTTGCCAACCTGATAGCCGCCCTGACCGAGATCCCACGGCTCGGCGATCAGCTTGACCTGCGACAGCACCGGGTCCTGGTGGATGATGTCGAAGAACGCGCCGAGCCGGTCGACATCGAAGAGCTCGCGCGCGAGCGCGCTCGCCAGGTCGAACCGGAACCCGTCGACGTGCATTTCGAGTACCCAGTAGCGGAGGCTGTCCATGATGAGCTGGAGCACTTGCGGGCTCTGCATGTTCAGCGTGTTGCCGCAGCCGGTGAAGTCCATGTAGTAGCGCGGCTCGGCGGGGTTCAGCCGGTAGTACGACGCGTTGTCGATGCCCTTGAGCGACAGCGTCGGCCCGAGCTGATTGCCTTCCGCGGTGTGGTTGTAGACGACGTCGAGGATCACCTCGAGGCCGGCGTCGTGCAGCGCACGCACCATGCGCTTGAACTCGCGGACCGCGCCGGCGGGGGTTCGCGACGCGGCGAGGCGGCGCTCGGGGGCGAAATAACCAAAGCTGTTGTAGCCCCAGTAGTTGGTCAGCCCCTTCTCCTCGAGGTGACGGTCGCGCGCGTGGTGATGCACCGGCATCAGCTCGATGGCGGTGATGCCGAGCCGCTTGAAGTGCTCGAGCGCCGGCTCGGTGGTCAGCGCTTCATAGGTGCCGCGCAGATGCGGCGGGATGCCGGAGTGGCGCATCGAGAAGCCGCGCACGTGCAGCTCGTAAATCACCGTGTTGTGCCACGGCGTGCGCGGCGGGCGATCGTCGCCCCACGTGAACGCGGGATCGACGACCGCCGCGAGCGGCGCGAAGGCGGCGTTGTCGCGGGCGTCGAACGAGAGGTCGGCCACCTGATTGCCGACCTCGTAGCCGAACATCTCGTCGGCCCATCGAATCGTACGCGCGACCGACTTCGCGTATGGATCCATGACAATCTTGTTGGGGTTGAAACGGTGTCCCGCCGTCGGCTCGTACGGGCCGTGCACGCGATAGCCGTAGAGCTGGTTCGGCCGCGCGTCGGGCAGGAACGCATGCCACACCATGTCGGTGTGCTCGGGCAGCTGAATGCAGGTGCGTTCTTTCACCGCGTCCGGCGAATCGAAAAGGCAGAGTTCGACGCGGGTGGCGTGGGCGGAGAACAGCGCGAAGTTCACGCCGACGCCGGTCCATGTTGCGCCGAGGGGATAGGGATCGCCGGGCCAGACGCGCACGACGGTCGAGCTTCACGGATCGTGCCAGCGTCCTAACCTCAGCCAATCGGCCGTATAATCCGCGGATGATTTTTCTCGCCCTGGCCTTTGCGCTCGCGTTAGCCGAGGAGCAGCAGCCGGCCGCCGCCGGCATCTTCATCAGCGCCGATGAGATCGCGGCAACGCTGAAGCAATCGATCGCGAACAACGTCGTCGATCAGCCGGTCAAGGCGGCAGACGTGCCTGGCGGGCACAAAGCCTCGCTCGCGCTGCTGCGGCGCGTCAGGCCGGAGACCTCGGCGCTGATTCACGATCACGTGACGGAGATTTATCAGATCGTCGAAGGCGCGGGAACGCTCGTGACCGGGGGCTCGCTGACCGATGCGAAGCCGACCGATCTCACGCGCCTCAACGCCGGCATGAGCCAGACCGGCGTGCACAAGGGCGGCGAGAGCCGGCGCGTCAAGAAGGACGATGTGATCATCGTGCCCGCCGGAACCGCGCACCGTTTCAGCGAGCTCGATGGACCGATTGTGTATCTCGTCTACCGCTTCGAGCCAAAAAAATAGGGACTAGGGACTAGGGACTAGGGACTAGGGACTAGGGACTAGGGACTAGGGACTAGGGACTAGGGGCTGGCGCAATCTACTCAGTCGCATATCGATCGTTGAACCACGGCTCCGCGGAATTCGAGTAGCCTCGCACTTCCCAGAATCCCTTCTTGTCCTCGGCGAGGAACTCGATCTTCCGGATCCACTTCGCGCCCTTCCACGCATACAGCTTCGGCGTGATCATGCGCACCGGCCCGCCGTGCTCGCGCGGCAGCGGCGCGCCTTCCCACGTGTGCACCAGCAGCACATCGTCGTCGAGCGCGCGCGCCAGCGGCAGGTTCACCGTGTAGGGAATGTAGCTGCCGGGCATGAAGTCGTAGCCGGTGCACAGGATGAACCGCGCCTCGGCTTTCGGGACGACGAGCTCGGCGATCGTGCTGAAGCGGACGCCGCGCCACCGGTTGTCGTAGCGGCTCCACGTGGTGACGCAGTGGAAGTCGCTGACGTCGTCGACCTGCGGCAGCGCGAGAAACTCCTGCCAGTTCACCGTCAGCGGGTTCTCGACCAGCCCGCCGACTTCCAGCTTCCACTTCTCCAGCGGCACATTCGGCTGCTCCCCGAGATCGAGGACCGGCCAGTTCCTCACCTCGTGCTGGCCGACCGGAAGGCGCGGCATGCCGTGGCGGTTGGACGGGCCCGACCCTTCGGGGCGGCGTCCGGCGAATTCGACGTTGACCGCGCTCTTGTCGAGCGCGAGCTGCCGGCGGATGTAGTTCTGCCGCCGCTCGACGAGGTCATCTTTGGGCACACTTCATTTTACGGCCCACCTCGGCTCGCGTTGGTCGCGAGCTACGGTGGGCAGGCCGGGTACACGGCTTGCGACGGCGACCGACATGGCAAACGAGAATCAGGACAAGGACAAGAAGGCGGGACCTCTCGACGGCAGCGTCAGCGGGACCATTGGCGGCGGCGGGCGTGAAACCGGCGGGCCGACCCAGCGGCCGCCGGCGCCGGAGATCCCTGAGGTAAAGCCCGAGAACGCCGCGAGCGGCCGCCTCGCGCCCGATCCGATTGGCGCAACCGCGGAGCCTGACGAGCTGGGGTCGGGGCCTAGCGACGTCTCGCAGCGCTAGAACGCCGGGTCCGGAAGACGCCGGACACGACGTCCCGAAGCGCTACGAAAGAATCTGCGGGAGGACCGCCGGCGGGGCGGTCTGCAGCGGTGGGCCGTCGAAGATTGACGGCGTCACGAAGTCGAGCGGCGTCGAGCGCGCGGTGAGCACGCCCTGCGCGCGGCGCGACGCCTTGTCGCGATACATCAGGTGATCCGCGGCGGCGAGCAGCGCTTCGTAGGTCGAGCCGTCGTGCGGGAAGACCGCTGCGCCGGCGCTGGCGCCGAGCCGCAGCCGTTTGCCGGCCCGCACGTCGAGCTGAATCTCGGCGATCCGCGCCTGCAGCTCGCGCCGCTTCGCATCCGCCGCCTCGCGCGAGCAATCTGCCAGCACCACGATGAACTCGTCGCCCGCGTAGCGGACGCACAAGTCGTACGGCCGCAGCGCGCCCTGCAGCGCCGTCGCCACCTCGCGCAGCGCGTGGTCGCCGACGTTGTGGCCGTAGGTATCGTTGATCGCCTTGAAGCCGTCGATGTCCATCACGATGATCGCCAGCTCGTTCTTCAGCCGTTCGGCCCGCGCCAGCTCGCGCGACAGGTGCACGAACATCGAGCGGCGGTTGGGCAGCGCGGTCAGCGGGTCGGTGAGCGAGTCTTCCTGCGTCTGCTCGAACACGATCGAGTTGTGGATGACGGCGCCCGCCTGCTCGGCGATCCGCTCGAGGAGGCGACGGTGATCCTCGGTGTAGTGGTTCGGCTCGACGTGATAGAGCGCCAGGCAGCCGATGAACGTGTCGTTGTACTGCAGCGGGCAGACGATCGCCGAGCGAATTGAGACGTCCTGGCTGAGGCCCGCGGCCTCGAAGGTGACCCGCGGGTCGCCGTTGATGATCGTGCGGCGGTTGCGCGCCACCCAGCCGCAGAGGCCGTGGCCAGACTGCAGCGTGATGTTGAGCAGGCGCGGCGCGTCGACGCCGGCGGCGAAGCGGCACTTCAGCGAGTCGGTGTCCGGCTGGTGCAGGAACAGCGCGCACCCCGACCACGACACCACCTTCGACAGCTTGGACGAAATCAGCGCCATCGTGTCGGAGACGCCGAGGCTGGTGCCCATCGACTGCGCGATCTCGTAGAGCGCGTAAATCTCGCGGTGCGCCAGCGCGATGTTCTCGAACGCGTTCGGCGCGCCCGAGGGGACGAGCCCCACCGAGGTCGAGCCCGGCTGCGCCGGCGCCGGCTCCTCGGTCGCCACTTCCATGCCGCTGGCGCCGAGCTCGGCGATGAACGACGGCAGCATGTCGATGAACAGCGGCACGAGCTTGGGATCGAGCGCGCGTCCCGCTTCGTGCTTCAACAGGCCGATCGCGCTGTCGTAATTCAACGCCTTGTGGTACGGCCGCTCGGTGGTGACCGCGTCGTAGTAGTCGACGATGGTCAGGATGCGCGCGCCCATCGGGATGTTCTCGCCAGCCAGCCCCTGCGGGTAGCCCTTGCCGTCCCACCGCTCGTGGTGGCTCATGATCAGCGGCGCCACCGGGTAGGGGAACGGCACCGCGGCGATGATCTCGGCGCCAACCTGCGGGTGGATGCGGATCTTCTGGAACTCTTCCTGCGTCAGCGGCCCCGGCTTCGACAGGATGTGCTCGGGCACGGCCAGCTTGCCGATGTCGTGCAGCAGCGCCGCGGTTTTCACGCCCTGGATCTCGGATTCCGTCAGACCGAGCGCCTTGGCCAGCCCGGCGGCGTACACCTGCACGCGCCGGATGTGCATCTGCGTCGTCTGATCCTTGGCGTCGATGGCGCGCGCCAGCGCTTCGATCGTCGCCAGGTGCAGATCCGAGGTCTGCATCACGTGGCGCTGCTCGTCCTCGATCCGCCCCATGTAGACCTTGTAGGTGCGATAGGTCAGGTACAACGGCGCGAAAGTGAGCGGCGCCACCCAGTAGCCGGCGTGGACGACGAACGAGGCCGCGAGCGCCGCCGAGCCGGCGCCGACGAAATAGCTCGGCGCGCTCCACAGGAAGTTGTTGTGCCAGGTGCTGACGATCGGCGTGCGCGTCGACAGCGCGATCGCCGTCGCCACCATGCCGGTGTTGAGCAGGAAGTAGGCGGTGGCGGCGGCGACCAGCGGGCGCGCGAGCGCGGGCAGGGGCATCGCCATGTCGTAGCGGCCGCCGAGCAGATGAAACGCGAAGCCGGTGGCCTGTACGGTGATGACGAGCGACGCCACGCTGAACAGCGTGCGATACAGCGGCTGCTGTTCCTTGCTCTTGAATTGGCACTGGCTGAACGCGCTGCCCGCCGCGACCAGCATCGTCGTATGCGGGCCGAGCAGCAGGAGCGAGGCGAAATCGACGGCGTAGGAGACCGACAGCGTCGACCCGCTGGTGGTCAGCGGCAGGTAGACCTTGAGCGACGCCGACATCGACGAGAGCAGCAGCAGCGCGACGAAGAGCACCGGCTGGTCGAAGCGCGCGCTCGGCAGGCACACGATCAGCAGCGCCAGGCCGACGGCGATGACCGAGGAGACGTAGTAGTGCGCAGCGCGCGGCAGCTGATTCATCAGTGCACGCGCGGGGCGATCGACACCCAGTGCTCTCCCCAGTCTTCTTTCAGCATCGACCAGAGAACCTGGTCGAAGTATTCGCCAGCATAGCGGACCGAGCGCCGCAGCACGCCTTCCTGCACGGCGCCGAGCTTGCGCAACGCGCCGTTGCCGCGGCCGCTCTGCAGCAGCACGCGCGCCTCGAGCCGGTGGCTGTTGAGGGTGCCGAACGCGAACGAGCCGGCGAGACGCGCCGCCTCGAGGAACGCGCCGGTGCCGCGGGCCGAGGGCAACAGCGTGCATTCCCACTCGGCGGCCTCGAACGCGGGATCGAGCTGGCGGATCTGAACCACGCCGACGATCTCGTGCGTGGCGTTGAGCGTGATCGCCCACGCCGCGGCGAGGCCGTTGGCGCGGTCGCGCGATGCGCGCTCGATGAACTCGTGAACCGCGACGTCGCTGATCGGTTCGTCGATGCCGAACCGCTGCGCGTCGCCCAGCGAGAGCAGGTCGAGGAGCGACGGGAGGTCAGCGGGCACCGGCTCGCGCAGCGTGACGATGCGTCCGCACAGCATCGGCAGCGCGTTGCGCCAGGTCGGCACGCCGATGACGGTTGAGTCGGCCATTGGGATTTGGGCAGGTCTCCGACGCCTACACGTCGCCTGTTCTGCGCGTCAACAAGCAACACAGATTCCAATGGATGACCTTCGTATGAATCATAGTCTTTTCAATAACTTACAGTAGTTTTCGTCAGGATAATTCACACGTGAAGTGTTCGTTTATACGACAGGAGACGTCGTTAGTGTTCGATCCGCAGGAGCTACCGCGTTATGTATCAGGCATTTACGAAGCGCGTGCGCTGATACGGCACAGCATGTGCCGTTTCAAATCACAGTTTTGTACGAGAGCGTCGGCGGCTTTGAGGAGGGAGGGTATAAATACCCGTGGACGAACGCCCCCCGCACGGATCGCCGAGCGACGATCAGCGGTTTCTCGAGCGCCTTCACGAGCTCGATCGTGGTCTCGGCGCTCCCGACGGTCGCCATCGCGGAACGCCGCCGCCCCGCGCGCCTGAAGCGGTGCGTGGCCGGGCGCATCACCCGGCTGGCGACCTGCCCGACGACGATCCGGTCGGGTTTCTCACCGAGGCAATCTTCGAGGGGCACGAAACAGTGGCGCCGCCGGCCGGTTTGCCGCGCGCACGGAGTACGCGGCTCGATCTGTTCCCGCCGTCCGCTGTTGACGGGCCACGCGCTCCAGCATCGATTCAGCCGCCTTCGCCGTCCGCACCAGCGGCCGCCGGTGCGGCCCCGATCGCCCGCGTCCCGGTTGCGCCGGCGGCGCCGCCGTACCAGCCCTTTTACGGCCTGGATGAGGCGCCGTTCGCGCTCTCGAGCGACCCGCGATTCTTCTATCCATCGGCGTCGGCCGATCACGTCCTGAATGCGCTGCTCGAAGCGGTGCATGCGGCGGAGGGCTTGATTGTCGTTACCGGCGAGAGCGGCATCGGCAAGACGACGGTCTGCCGCACGGCTGCACGCGATCTCGATCGCCGCACCGTGCAGTCGCTGGTCGTCGAGCCGCCGCAGTCGATCGATGAACTGCTGCAGATCGTGCTCGTCGACTTCGGCGTTGTGTCTCGCCGCGATCTCGTGCGCCGCACGCGCATCGAGCGCAGCGCGCTGACCGCGACGCTCGGCTCATTCGTCAACACGCTCGCGGCTGTGCAGGCGAACGCGCTGATCGTCGTCGACGAGGCGCACCGCCTCCCGCAGGATGACCTCCGCGCGCTCGCCGACGTTGCCGCAGCGCTGGATTCACCACGCCTGCAGGTCGTGCTGGCCGGCGAACCTGCGCTGCTCGCGATGGTCAACGCTGCCGGATGGCGGACGCGGCGAGGCGGCGCCGGTCTTCGCCTCGAGCTGCACCCGCTCGCCGCCGACGAAGTCGCGGGCTATGTGAACCATCGTCTGCACGCCGTCGACCGCGCCGCGCGCGTCGAGTTTTCTCCGGCCGCGTGCGCGAGGCTCCACCAGGTGTCGCGCGGCGTTCCGCGCGAGATCAACCGCCTCTGCGACCGCGCGCTGGTTCTCGGCGCGGCGCTGTCGGCGAGCACGATCGATCGAGCGCTCGTCGATCGGGCGGCGGGCGAGTTGAACCTGGCGATACCGCCGGAGGCGTCCCCGCGGACGTTCGAACGGCGCGCCGTCACCGCGCTCGTCCTGATCGCGCTGATGTTCGCCGGCGCCGCGGCTGCGGCCTGGGTCTTCCGCGACGCCGCCACTCGCGCCCTGTCGCGGTGGCTCCGGCCGGCCGCGATCTCCGCGCTCCCCGCCGACAACGTTCCAGCCCCGCCCGTCGTCTAAGCGCCCGTGCAGGACGTGCGCTACGCGCTGCGGCTGCTCGTCCGCGCGCCGGGCTTCGCGCTGGTGTCGATCCTGACGCTTGCGCTCGGCATCGGCGCCAACACGGCGATCTACTCCCTGGTCCGCAGCGCGCTCTTCGCGCCGCTGCCGTTTGCCGATCCCGATCGCCTCGTCGTGATCTGGCACGGCTATCCGCCGGCGTTGCCGCGCAGCGCGGTGTCGGTGCCGGGGTATCACGACGTGCTGGAGGCGCCGGCACGGGCGCTCTTTCACGACGCGGCCGCCTTTACCACCGCGAGCCAGAACCTCACGGGCGGCGGCGAGCCGCAGCGCGTCGTTGTTGTTCGCGCGACGCACAGTTTCCAATCCACGCTCGGTCTTCCCGTCGCCATCGGGCGATGGTTCACGGCGGAGGAAGACGCGCCGGGCGACGCGTCCGTCGTCGTGCTCAGCGACGGGTTCTGGCGGCGCCGGTTTGGCGGCGATCCGCGCGTCGTCGGTCAGAGCATCCGCCTCAACGATCGGGCCCACGTCGTCGTTGGCGTCATGGCCGCGGCGGCAGCCTTTCCGAAGAGCGCGGACGCGTGGGTGCCGATCGCGTTCACGCCGGCGCAGCGAGGACCGGCGGGGCGTGCCAACGAATTTCTCGATGTCGTCGCGCGGCTTGCTCCCGGCGTGACGCTGCCGCAGGCGCGCGAAGGCCTCCAGCGGCTGACGACGACGTGGAAGCGGCAGTACTACGCCGACTCGCCGCGGTGGACGACCGGCATGCAGCCGCTGCGCGCGGATCTGGTGCGCGACACACAGCCGGTCGTCGTCGCCGTCGCCGGCGCGGTGGGCCTGGTGCTGCTCGTCGCCTGCGCCAACGTCGCGAACATGCTGCTGGCGCGTGGCTCGCACCGCCGTCGGGAGCTGGCGGTCCGTGCCGCGGTCGGCGCCTCGCGGTCACGCCTGATGCGTCAACTGCTCGTCGAAACCGCGACGCTCGGGATCGCGGGCGGCGCGGCGGGTGTCGCGCTCGCCGCCGCGTCGCTTCCGCTTCTCGGGCGGGCAGTGGCGTGGACGCTGCCGCAGGTCGACGCGCCGCACCTCGACGTCGCGGTGCTCGGCGCCGCCCTCGCCCTCTCGCTCGCGAGCGGCGCGATGTTCGGGTCGATTCCGGCGTGGCAGGTTTCGCGCACCGATTTGCGGAGCGCGCTGAACGAGGATACGCGCACGGGATCGGGACGCCGCACCGGCAGGCTGCTGGTCGCCGCCGAGCTCGCGCTCGCCTTTGCCGTGCTCGTCGGTGCGGGACTTCTCACGCGAAGCTTCGCGCGCGTCACCGGCGTGGATCCGGGATTCCGCGTGGATGATCGCCTGACGCTGCGGCTCTCCCTGCCGGCCGCGCGCTACCCCGACTCGCCGCGGCGGGCGGCGTTCTACGCGACCTTGCTGCCACGCCTGGCCGCGCTGCCCGGTGTTCGCGCCGTTGGCGCCGTCTCCGAGCTGCCGCTCGGGCCGCTCGCCAACATGGGCACCTTCGACATCGAGCGGCGCGCCGCGCCTCGCGCCGGCGACGAGCCGCACGCCGACTGGCGCTCGGCCTCGCCCGGGTACTTCGGTGCCATGGGCGTCGAGCTGGTGGCCGGACGGCTGTTCGACGATCGCGACGGCGCCACCGCGCCGCGCGTGGCGATTGTCGACGAGGCGGTGGCCTCGAAGGTGTGGCCGGGGGATCGCGTGCTCGGACAGCGGGTGAGCCTCGACGGCACCGGCGCCGGCGCGACCTGGCGTGAGGTGGTTGGGGTGGTCCGCGCCGTGCATCACGACGCGCTCGATGCTCCGCCTCGCGGCACGCTCTATTTCCCGCTCGCCCAGCGCGCGACGGCTTCGCTGTTCGTCGTCATGCACATGGCCGGCGACACGCGGAGCGCCGCCGCGTTCGCACGCGATGCCGTACGCGGCATCGATCCGGCGCTGCCGGTGTTCGACACGCGGACGCTCGCCGATCGGCTCGGCGACTCGCTCGGGCGACGACGAGCGGCGACGTGGTCGATCACGGTGTTCGCGCTGCTGGCGCTCGCGCTCAGCGGCGTCGGCGTCTACGGCGTCCTTGCCTACGATGTCAGCCAGCGCCGCCGCGAGCTGGGCATCCGCATGGCGCTCGGCGCCGATCGGCGCGCCGTGGTGCGAATGGTGATGGGGAGTGGATTACGAATGTCGATCGGCGGCGTCATCAGCGGCGCCGCGATCGCCTTTGCGCTCGCGCGGCTCGCCGGCGGACTCCTCTTTGGCGTGGCGCCGTTCGATCCGCTGACGTATACGCTGCTGTCGATTGTGCTGCTGGGGGTGGCAGCGGCGGCGGCCTATGTGCCGGCGCGCCGCGCCACAGCCGTCAGTCCGATCGAGTCACTGCGAAGCTAGCAGTGCGGCAGGCCTGAAGGCGTCGCCACGAGAGCCGCGCTATCTCAGCGGCTCGCCCTCGGCTCATACGGATCCGACTGCGCCTCGGGATGGCCCGGCGCGGGGTTGCCACGACGTCCCGGATGCGGCTCGCTCGCGCCGTCGGGGATGCGCGGACCGAGGCTGACCTTGCCCTTGCGGATCTCCTTCACCAGATATGGGACCAGCAGCGCCACCGCCAGCGCGAGCGCAACCAGAATGCCGTAGACCATGCGTTACCTCCAGGCGCATCCGAACGCAACGCCTGTGCCCGGCGCAGTCAGCGGCAGAGCTCGCAGCGCTGGCAGCGCGATTGAAAGGCAGAGCCCCGGAGGGGTCGCTATGAGAGCCTTGCTGATGTGTGTGCTGCTCGTCATCGTCGGCGTCGTTGCGTTCAATTACTGGAACGGCGTCCCGCTCCTGACCGATCCGCGCACCAGCCGCCCGGCGGCCGTCGGTACCTCCGGCACGGTCGACGTCAACGCGGCGCGTGAACGCGGCGCCGACGTGGGGGAAAAAGTGGCAGTCGCTGCCGCGAAAGTCCGCGACAGCGCCCAGGAAGCGGCGCTCACCTCGAAGATCAAGGCGAAGATGGTGCTGGACGACTCGATCAAGGCGCGATCGATCGACGTGTCCACCGACGGGACGATCGTGACGGTGAGCGGCGTGGTGCGGTCGGCGGCCGAGCGCGATCGAGCGCTGCAGCTGGCGCGCGAAACCGCCGGCGTCACCGAGGTGAAAGATCGGCTGAAGATCGAGCGGTGAATCAGGCGGGGGAATCAGTCGGCGATCTGGGGTGGATGACGGGACTCGAACCCGCAACCTCTGGTGCCACAGACCAGCGCTCTAACCTTTGAGCTACACCCACCATAGGGAGAATTGGCAGTGTAGCACTTAGACTTCGGGTTCTTCCAGCAGCGGTACTTCGCCGTCGACGGCGTCGACGACGACGCCGTCCTGGATTTTCGCGCGCACCAGGTAGATGTGATTGGCGCGCTCGCTCTTGGCGTCGTACATCAACTTGTCGGCGCGCTGAATCAAGTCGGCCGCGAGTCGCCGGGCGATGAACCGGCGTTCGGCCACGCGCCCCAGCCACAGGCAGACAACGCCGACGTCGACGCGCACCGGCTGCGCGGCGAGGCGGCGATCTTCGAGCGTCCAGTCGAAGCGCTCGACCGCTTCGCGAAAGCGCTCGCCGACCGCGTGCGCCTGGTGGCACTCGGCGAGATCGGGGACGAGGAAGCAGAACTCGTCGCCGCCGAGGCGCGCATGCAGATCCTCGCTGCGCGGCCCGAGGCGTTCCTGCGCGAGCAGGTCATCCGAGCGCACCTGCTCGCGCAGCAGCGCGGCGACCCGTTCGATGATCCGATCGCCGACCGCGTGGCCGAGCGCGTCGTTGTACCACTTGAACCCGGTGATGTCGACCAGGCCGACCGCGCACCAGCGGCCGCGCTGCTCGAGCGCGAGGAACGATTCGAGCTGCTCGGTGAAGCGCCCGAAGTTCATCAACTTCGTCTTCGGATCGCGATGCGACTTGTCGGTGAGATCGGCGACCAGCCCCTCGAAGTAGCGCGAGATGCTGCTCACGGTGGCGTCGCGTGCCAGCAGCTCGGTCTGGACCCGCGCCATCTTGTCGGCGAAGCCGGCCGAAAGCGCCTGGATGGCCTCGTGCTTCGACTCCTGCCAGAGGCGCTCGTGGCGCGAGAAGACGGCGTCGATCGCGTTGAGCAGCGAGGTTTCGAGCGGGGAGGCAAGGCGCAGGTGCTCGCGCACCCAGGCCTGGAGCTCGTTGCGGGTCTGCGGCTGCGGGTTGGGCACCGTGACCTGGTCGGATCGCATCAGATTGCGCGGCGCCATTCGCTCAGCCATTACCTCTGTTGTGTTTAGCCCTACAAAGCCCGTACCCGGACAAGCTGGGCCAGTCGCGCCAATTTTCGGTGGATTTACGCGCCCAGGCTCATCCGGACGCACCGGCAGCCGTGTAATTTCCACTTAAGTGTCAGCGGGGTTCTGGTGGAGTTTCAGGAGGGAGAGGTGATGGGGTGGCCACGCCACCCCATCCCGGCGGATCGAGTTACGAGCAGGTCGCCGCGATCATCTTCACGGACGACACATCCAGCCGCGGCTGGTTGGCGTTCGCGCTCTTGTTGCGCTGCTCTTCAGCAGCCGCGGTCGCCGTGCTGCCCGAGGTGCCCACCGCGGACGCGGTCGGCGAAGCCGCCGTCGCCGGGTTGGCCGGAGTCGCGCCGGCAGCCGCTTCCGTCGTGTCCGGGTTGCGGTGATCCATCGAGTCCATCGCGGCAGCCTTGCCGGTGACCTGGATCTTGTGGCCGACGTGCTTGTCGAGATCGGTGCCGCCCGACAGCGCCCAGGACGTCGCCATGTTGCTGGCCGCGGCGCCGGTTGACGTGCCCGGAGTGGTCGCCGGCGTCGGCGTGGTCGAGCCCGAGGTGCCGGCAGTCGCGCCGGCCGGGTTGTCCAGCTTGGCGTTGGTCAGGATGTACTTGCCATCGGCGCCCTTGCTGAGGCATCCGGTGATGGTGACTTCGCGCGCGTTGTCGGCTGAGGTCCGCTGTCCCGCGCTCGTCGAGGTCGACGGTGTCTGCGCGTTCAGTGCACAGCTCAACGCCGCCGCCACACAAAGTCCAGTTGCCAGTCGTGTCATGCCTACCACCTCCTCAAAAAGTTCACGCCACGCGGTGCAGAACATCTGCCACGCGTCGCATGCCTGTTACCGCCCGATTTTGTCGCCGAGCTCGTTGATCGCCTGTCCGACTTTACGACGGCCCTTCCCGAAAGCTTCCTGTACTTCCCCTGCCGCGCGATCGGCCTCGCCTTCCTCGCGCAGCTGCTCATCGTTATTCGCTTCGGCGACCGACTCCTTGATCTTGCCCTTCACCTGCTCGGTCTTGCCCTGCACCTCGTCCTTGTTCCACATCACGCATGCCTCCTGATGATGATGATGCCGTCGCACGCGTACTCAGTGCACGAGTCGTGCCCCGGAGCGCGATCTGATGTGTGGGTCCGATGCGATCTGAATGGATCAGATCTGCGAGAGGTGAGCCGTTACGTGCTCAGCGTCTTGAGCACGTTGATCAGCTGATCGGTTTCCTGCGACAGCGCGCGCCACGCCGCCTCGCTTCGCGGATCGGCGTCGAACTCCTGCGAGCGTCCGATCTCTTCGAGCGTGCGCGCGGCCGCGACCACGCCGTCGGCATCGAAGTTCGCCGCGGCGCCCTTCAAGCCGTGCGCCGCGCGGCGCAGCGCCTCGCCGTCCCGCAGGTCGAGCGCCTGGCGGATGCGATCGAGATGCCGCGGCGCATCGTCGACGAAGAGGCGGCTGATCTCGGCGAGCAGCTCGCGGTCGCCGCCGACGCGCGCGAGCACCTGCATCGAGATCGCCGACGCCGGCGTTTCATCGTCGGCGGCCGGCGGACGGGCGGCGGCGATCTCCTCGACCATCTGGCAGAGCAGCTTCGGATCGAGCGGCTTGGTCAGGTACTCGTCCATGCCCGCAGCGAGGCAGCGCTCGCGATCGCCTTTCATCGCGTGCGCGGTCATGGCGACGATCGGCGTGCGATCGGCGCCGGCGCCGCGCTCGACGTCGCGAATCGCCTCGGTCGCCTCGAACCCGCCCATCTCCGGCATCTGCACGTCCATCAGCACGACGTCGAACGACTGCCGGCGCACCGCTTCGACCGCCTCGCGTCCGTTGTTGGCGATCACCACCTTGTGGCCGCGGCGCTCGAGCAGGCTCGACGCCAGGCGCTGGTTGACGGCGTTGTCTTCCGCCAGCAGCACACGCAGCCGCCGCTGCGGAGATTCGGCGGGCAGCATCGACGACGGCAGCGGTGCGCGCTGCCCGGATTCCTGCGCCAGCACGCGCGCGATCGCCGCGAGCAGCTCGCGCTGCTCGACCGGCTTGGTCAGGTGGGTGGCGATGCCGACCTCGCGGCATTTCCGCGACTCGTCGAACTGGCCCGACGAGCTGAGCATCATGATGGTCGCGTCGAGCTTGGCTTCGTCGCGGATCCGCCGCGCCACTTCGAAGCCGTCCATGCCGGGCATGTTGGCGTCGAGCAGGACCAGCGCGAACGGCCGGCCCTGATCGCGCGCCTCGACCATCGCCCGCATCGCCGCGGCGCCGCTGTCGACCACCGTCGGCTGCATCTTCCATCGCACCAGCAGGTCGTGCAGCACCCGGCGGTTGACGCCGTTGTCGTCGACCACCAGCACCGGCAGGCCGGTGAGGTCGACCGCCGGCGGATCGGGGCGCGCGTCGGTGAGTCCGAGGCGCACATTGAAGTGGAAGGTGCTGCCTTCGTGCGGCGCGCTCTCGAGCCACATCCGGCCGCCCATCAGATCGACCAGCGTCGCCGAGATCGTCAGGCCGAGCCCGGTGCCGCCGAAGCGGCGGGTGGTCGACCCGTCCGCCTGCTGGAACGGCTCGAAAATCGCGCGCTGCTTGTCGCCGGCGATGCCGATGCCGCTGTCGCTGACGAAGTAATGCAGCACCGCGTCCTCGTCGGTGCGTGATTCGACCTCGACCTGCACCAGCACCTGTCCGCGTTCCGTGAACTTGATCGCGTTGCCGATCAGGTTCACCAGCACCTGCCGCAGCCGTCCCGGATCACCGACCGCGGCGGCGGGAACATCGGGCAGGATGTGCGCGACCAGCTCGAGCTCCTTCTGCTCCGCGCGCAGCGCCAGCGGCTTCAGCAGATCGGCGAGGTGATCGCGCACCGAGAAGGGAATCGACTCCATCTCCAGCTTGCGCATCTCGATCTTCGAGAAGTCGAGGATGTCGTTGAGGATCGCGAGCAGCGCGTCGGCCGAGCTCTTGACCATCGACAGGTACTCGCGCTGCTCGTGGGTCAGCGTCGTGTCCAGCGCCAGCTCGGTCATGCCGATGATGCCATTGAGCGGCGTCCGGATCTCGTGGCTCATGTTCGCGAGGAACTCGCTCTTGGCGCGGCTCGCTTCCTCGGCGACGCGCGTGGCGTCGACCAGCTTGGTGGTGCGGTCGCGCACTTTCTGATCGAGATCGTCGGTCAGCGCGCGCAGCTCCAGGTTCAGGCGTTCGCGTTGATTCAGCGCGTGTTCGAGCTGGCGGTAGGAATCGGCGAGGCGCCGCTGCATGCCGTTGACGTCCTCCACCAGGTCGGCAATCTCGGCCGGCGGGTTGGTCGCCAGCTTCACCTCGGCGACCGCGCCGTGCGCGGAGATGTTGCGGACGACCGTGATCAGTTCCTCGAGCGGACGGGTGACGGCGCTCGAGAAGGCGCGCGCGCCGAGCACGGCGGCGCCGAGCGCCAGCACCATCAGCGCGAAGGTCATCGCGTAGTAGCCGGTCGTCTGCAGACGCAGCGTCAGCAGCGGCTGTTCAATGAACACCCGCCATCCCAGCGTCGGCAGCACCGCCGAGGCGACGATCCGGCCCGAATCCCTGGCGCCGGGGATCGGCCGCTGGTAGCGGTAGAGGCCGCCGCGCGCCTGCGCGCTGGCGCGGACCAGCGGATCCTCCGACAGGTTCTGGAGCGCGTCCGCGGCGCCGGGCGAGGTGCGGTAGATCAGCCGATCGTGCTGATCGAGGATCGTGATTTCGGCGTCGGGGAGGTGACGGAAGCCGGCGGCGAGGCGCTCGAACTGCGAGAGATCGAGCGACCCGCCGGCGACGCCGGCAATGGTGCCGCCGGCGTGAATGCGGGGCACGGCGATGGTGATGATCGGCACGTGCGACAGCCGGCCGATGATCACGTCCGACATCGCCATCTTCCCGGTCCGCATTGCTTCGACGAAGTACTCGCGGTCGGCAATGGTCGGCGTGTCCGCCTCGCGCTGCGGGTAGATCTCGCTCACCACGCCGCGGCGGTCGGCGGCGAACAGGGTGATGAACCCGGGATAGATCTTCGGCACGAAGCCAATCAGGCGCCGCCGGTCGCTGGCGATGAACTCTTCGTCCGCCATCGATACCGCCAGGCTCTCGACCGCGTGCTCGTGGCTGTCGACGTACTCCTGCAGCTGCTTCGCCAGCGCGGTCACCGAGTCCTGCAGGCGCGCGGCGCCGTCGGCTTCGCGCTTCGCCGCGCTCACCTGGTTGTCGACCGCCGCGAGCAGCAGCACCGGCAGCGTGGCGACCAGCAGGAAGGCGTGGAAGGCGTAGCTGCGCAGATGACGCGGCGCCGACGATCGGCTGCGCTGCGCGAGGCGCTGCATCGACGCGCCGGCCGCGAGCAGGTCGGCGAGCACCACCGCCACCAGCCCGCTCAGCATCGTCTGCATCGCGATCGGCCAGATCGCCTGCTGCACGTAGCCGAGGCCGTACACCGACGGCGCCGCCACCAGCGACACCGCCGCGATGCCCCAGACCAGCACGCCGGCGGCGAGCGGCGATCGGCCGCGCTGCGAGAAGATGCCGATTGCCAGCGCCTCCGCCGGCACGATCGCGTACAGCGCCGCGGACGACGGGGCGCGCAGCGGCAGCACGCCAATCACCGCCGCCACCGTTCCGAGCCAGGGACCGAAGAGGATGGCGATCGGCAGCGTAAATACGCGGCCCAGTAGTAACGAGGTGCCGCCGCCGACCAGCACGGCGTTGACGGCGAGCCCGGCGAGGCCGCTGACAACGGTGAGGCCGACGCGCTGCACGAGGGCTCGGTTCATGCTTCTGGTATGTGGTGTCGCGCCCGGCGCGGCGCGCTAATTGTATACTTCGTGTTTATGCAGGTGCTCATCGCCGAAGATGATCGTGTGACAGGCGAGATTCTCGCCCGCACCCTGCAGCGGTGGAGCTATCAGACGACGCTGGTGAGCGATGGTGTGCAAGCGCTCGAGCGGCTCACCGTCGCCACCGAGCCGACGCTCGCCATCCTCGACTGGATGATGCCGGGGATGGACGGCCCGGATGTCTGCCGCAAGATCCGGCAGGATATGCCGCTCGCCAACATGTACTTGCTGCTGGTGACCGCGCGCGAGGGCCGCGGCGACGTCGTGGCGGGGCTCGATGCCGGGGCCGACGACTACATCATCAAGCCGTTCGATCCGGAAGAGCTTCGCGCCCGCGTCGCGGTCGGCATCCGCGTCCTCGGCCTGCAGCAAAAGCTGGCGGAGCGGGTCGCCGAGCTGCAGAGCGCGTTATCGAACGTGAAGCAGCTGCGCGGGCTGCTGCCGATCTGCAGCTACTGCAAGCGGATTCGCGGCGACGATCAGTACTGGCAGCAGGTCGAGGGGTACATCGCATCGCATTCCGACGCGCAGTTCAGTCACGGCATCTGCCCATCGTGCTTCGTCACCGTGTCGGCGGAACTCGACGAGATCAGCCGCAAGCGCTCCCCGAATCCTGACAAAAAAAAGTAGCGCAGGCCTTCAGGCCTGCCATTGGCCCGCGCGGGGCTGTCCTGAGGGCAGCCCTGAAGGGCTGCGCGACGACTGTTCTGATGAAGCTGTCAGCGAGCCGCTATCTGCTTGACGATCTCGCGGCCGAGCGGAAGGCTGACGCCGCAGCTCGGGTCGTCGACCCGGCACTTGGCGACGGTGAGGTCGCACCCGCAGGTGCACGATTCGGAATTCAGTTTCTCCAGCGCCTCGCTGCGCTTCGCCGGCGGCAGCGACGCGAGATCGATCCCGGGGATCGTCATCAGCTGGGCGTTCTTGTCCAGCTTCAACCCCTGCGTCTGATCGACTTCCTCGATCGAGGCGTTCACAGGCAGTCCGGCGAGCGCCCGCATCTCGTACTCGGTGGTGCGCGGGTTGAGCATGCCGACGTGCTTCTGCACGATTCGCGACTCGCGATCGAGGATGAAGGAGGTCGGCAGCGCGCTGATCCCGGGAAACAACTTTCCCAGCTCGGGCGTCTTCATCACGATCGGGTAGTTGACGTTGAAGCGGGACGCGAACTGTCGCACCACGTCGGGACCCGCTTCGTCCTCAGAGATGCCGACGACCACCACCTGGTCGCGATACTTGTCCTGCAGCGCGACCAGGTCGGGAATCTCGGCGCGGCACGGCCCGCACCAGGTCGCCCAGAAATTCATGATCACGACCTTGCCGCGCATCGACGCCGACGACAGCTCGCGGCCGTCGAGATCGCGCAGGGTGAAGGGCGGCGCGGTCGCGGGGTTGCGGAAGAAGCGCAGCGTCGCGCGCTCGCCGCTGTCGGCCGCGTCCGCGGCGGCCTGATGGTCCTCGGGCCGATCCTCGAACTGGCGGGCAAACCGCGCCGCCGCCCAGGTGAGGAGCACGGCGCCAATTACGGCAACCACGAGCAGCGCGCGTCGAGCGGTCATGTCCACCGACAAGTGTAAGCTGAAGCCGTGCCGATTCAAACCGTGTTCCTCGACGCCGGCGGCGTCCTGGTCAACCCCAACTGGTCGCGCGTCAGCGCCACCCTCGCCCGCCATGGCGTAGAGGTGAGCGCCGCGGCGATGGCGGCCGTCGAGCCTGCGGCGAAAAAGCGAATCGACACCGGCGAGACCATCCAGGCGACCAACGATCGGCAGCGCGGGTGGACCTATTTCAACCTGGTGCTCACCGAGGCGGGCGTGCCGCTGTCCGACGCCACCGCCGCCGCGCTCGCGGAGCTGCACCAGTACCACGAGCAGTTCAACCTGTGGGAGTCGGTGCCTGAGGAAGTGCTGCCCTCACTCGCGGCGCTGCGCGCCGGGGGCTTCAAGCTGGTGGTGGTGTCGAACGCCAACGGCGCGCTGCACCGCGCCTTCGATCGGCTCGGCCTCACCGGCGCCGTCGACGTCATCGTCGACTCGTTTCTCGAAGGCGTGGAGAAGCCGGACCCGCGCTTCTTCCGCATCGCGCTGGAGCGCTCGGGCGCGCGGGCGGAGACGACGATCCACGTCGGCGACCTCTATCACGTCGACGTCGCCGGTGCGCGCGCCGCGGGCATCATGCCGGCGCTGTTCGATGTCGCCGGCTTGTATCCGGAGTGCGACTGCCTGCGCGTGCGCTCGCTCCGTGAGCTGGTCGGTGCGCTGGTTTCGGCGGGGACGTAGGGCGGCCCCGCGGGCCGCCCCGTTGTTCTTTCCGCTACTCGTCGTGGTCGCGCTTGAGGATGCCGGCGGCGAACCACGCGTTCGCGCCGGCCGAACTGCGGATCAGCAGGACCGGGTTCACGCATTCGGCCGGCGGCGCCGGCGTCAGCACATCGTCGATCTCGAAGTCGCCGTTCGGCGCGAGCGCGACCGCAGCGGCGGTCGGCGTGCTGTGCAGCGTAAACGGCGCGGCCTGGCCGCAGGCGAGCGTGGCGATCACGCTTGCGCCGGCGTTCATGCCGATGTTGTTGCCGCCGCCGAGCAGCAGGCCGCGGCCGCGCGCCCGGATCTCATCGCCCCTGACCTCCGCCTTGAGCGCGTCGATCACCCAGATCTGCCCCGCCGGGTTGACGGTGCGCACGATGTTCCGGCTGACGGTGATGCTGCCATCGGCGTTGACCGTGACATTCGACACCGGGATGACGCCGATCCCGCCGTCGAATTTGAGGGAGTTGTCGTCCTTCGCGAGGAGGGACGAGCTGAGGCCGAGGGACAACACGCACGCGAACAGGAACCCGGTTCTGGTCATCGATACATCTTCCTTTCGGTTGGTCGAGCGAGCGATGGCTCACTCGGTTCGACGTTCGCCGAGCGGAGAGAGTTTCTCGATGACGTCCGTCCGCTGAGCGAGCGTGTGGTCGGGATGTCGCGGATGTAAAGAGAGCGTCAACGCGCGGTGACTGGCACAGCGCATCGACGATCGTCTCGGTGTGATGGCGCGCGCTCGCAAGCGGCGTTCCGCACGACTTGAGTCGCAAGCCTTACTGTGATCGAGTGGATGCGCGTTCGATGCTTTCGACGCGCGTAAGCGGTACCCGCGCGACGTAATTCTCGTCGCGTCGATTCGTAAGTACCGTCGAGTCGCAGGTAAGGCCGCCCGTTAGAGCCGCCAGTTCACGCCAGCAGTTCGCCGCGCAGCACCGTGACCGCCTGCCCGCCCAGGCGTACGCGATCACCGTCGAGCGTCACCTTCAGCTCGCCGCCGCGCGCCGACACTTGCCGCGCGACGAACGTCTGCTTGTTGAGGCGGCGTGCCCAGAATGGTCCCAGGCAGCAATGGGTCGATCCGGTCACCGGATCCTCGTCGACGCCGAAGGCCGGCGCGAAATAGCGCGAGACGAAATCGACGCCGCGCTCGTCGGCGCGGCTGGTGACGATGACGCCG